>Ga0080008_132010_pt1 | contig 22221 bp, 27 predicted proteins | sample ConCONMetagenome_FD_69211 | JGI IMG/M metagenome (GOLD analysis project Ga0080008, IMG submission 69211) | Hot spring microbial streamer communities from Conch Spring, Yellowstone National Park, USA - CON_C (SPADES assembly) (version 2) | ecosystem: Environmental > Aquatic > Thermal springs > Hot...
CTTCACAAAAATAAACGCCGAAATCGCCGTGAGAGCAACTTTGGCCACAGTAGGCCTCCAGGAGATCGCCGACCTAGTCGAAGACGAGGTGGAGGATATCCTGCTGGTGCCGGGCCGGCCGGTCTACGTAACGAAGAGAAGCGGTAAGTTCAAGACCTCGAAAACGGCAGACGGCGCCACGATAAAAAGCTTGTTAAAGCTCGCTCAGATGAAGGGGATAGAACTCACCACGGCAAACCCCTCGTTTAGATACGGCCTGCGGTTTGGCAAGATAAGAATGAGAATATCGCTGGACCTGCCCCCCATCGTCCCGAACCCACAAGCTTACATCCGCATACATAGGGGCAAGATCACCTTGCGTCAACTGATGGAGAGCGGCTTCCTAACGCGTGAGCAACTGGCGGAGATCTTTGTAGCTTTAAAGGAGGGGAGGCACATAGTGGTGGCAGGGCCACCGGGTAGCGGCAAGACCACCCTACTAGCTGCACTTGACGACGTAATTCCCGGCAACTTGCAACGGGTCTACATAGACGAGGCAGATGTTATTGCGGAGTGGGCGATGAACGGAAGGTTGGAGAGCGATGTGGAGTATCACGAAAACGCGCTTGACGTCCTACACCAAGTGGTGGGAATAGCGCTGGAGACCGTGTTAGCTGGGGGACCTCACAACACAGTTTAAAACGGCATTCTTTGATGCAGTTTAAAACGGCGTCTTAATAGGGAGGATAAACACAGTTTAAAACGCCGCTCCGGGAGAAAAACGTGGTTTAAGACGGCAGGGGGTGGGCGGTGGAATTTTCATAATACTCCTGTCTGTGGTGGCTGTATGTAGAGGTGATATAACGGTGCTTATCTGTGGCTGTGTGGGTGATTTGTGTATCGTGACGTGGCGGGGGGAGAAGTACCGCGTGGAGTGTGCGCCTTCTTTTCTGCTCGCTCTGGCTGTTGCGCTGGCTTCTGCAGAGGGCACCTCCTACATCGACACATACAGGCAGCTTGCCAGGCAGGTTTTAGAAAGTAGGTATCGGGAGGCGGCTAAACGCGTGGGAAATCTGTTGCGGGAGAAGTGAGGTAAGCGGGAGGGAAAAGGGGGGGGTTTAGAGGATTTTTACGTACTCCCTCGCCGCCGTGCTGAACGCCAGCAGTCCCTTGGGGCGGTACACTCCTCTAATCTTGTCCTCGTATACCTCATACCGCTTAAACTCCAGCTCCAGCTTAACCTCCTTCACGGCTCCGTCCCGCGCGCAATACGTCTTAAGCTGGTTCAGCGCGAGACAGACCTCCGACTCGTCTCTCGCCACGTAGACCTCCACCATGTAGGGGTGGGGGTGAGACACAGGCCTCTGCCTCACCACCTCCACCATCCACGGGAACCTCCGCATAATCTTGGCTATTTCCACAAGCTCCTCCCTGGCGTGGGGAGCCCACGCCCTAACCCACTCCGCGCCGAAGGCCTCCAGCTCCGGCCACTCCCTAAGGAGCTCCTCCGCGGGGTCGGTCTTGATAACTAAAGCAGGCTGAGGCGGCTCCTTCATCTTCTCCACCTCCCTCTTGTAGTCCTCTATAATCTGCTTGACACAGTCCTCCACCGCGCGACAGTGGGGCTGATACAGCTTCACACCATTCACGACTGGGCCACAGTAGATGTCGTACTGGTTAACCCACATGCCTGCCCTCACGTACTCATACCACACACCCATGTCAAACCGCCCGGCTAGCTCCCACAACGCGTCAGCTACCTGTTGCCTAAGGCACCCACCCACCTCCTCATCCCTACGCCTCCTCCACCTCTCCTTAACCTCCCACCTCCTCTTATCCCTTGAGTGGGCCCATACGCGGTATTTCACGCACACCCCTCTCCGGCACCCCTCCGCAGTCAACACCCCCTCGTAGAGGCATCCGTCGGTGCACCACTCCCTCGGAGGCGGCTCATACTCCACATACTGAAGGACACCCAGCTTCTGCGGCATCTCAAAGACGGCGGCCACGGTTTTGACCTTCTTCGCGGCCTCCGTCATATCCACTCCCTCAAGGCCGCCAGCACCTCCTCCGCATTTCTCCTCTCGATTAGGTAGGTGCCGTATTTGCGCTTCATTGCCAGCCCCCTCTCCACTAGGCTCATCATGAGGCTTTGCACCACCATGCCGCACCTCCTGTCCACGCCGCATATGTCGCGGATGCGCACCGCCACCACGGCACCCCTCCCGGCCTCCACACGCCTCTGCACGTATAGAAGCAACGCGGGGAGGTACTGCCTAATCTTCCATTCCTTCTTACATCTAAACTTCCAGACCTTCATACCCTAAGTCTCTTGGCGGCGTCTCTTACGCCTGACGGGGTTGAGCCGGCCGCCTCTGCCAGCGCCTTCAAGAGGCCGACTCTCTTAAGCGCCGCCAGCCACAGCGCCGCCGCAACCCACACCCACGGGTTCTTACCGGCTAAAACACGCCTATTCCGCTCCAAGATGTCAAGCGCGGACTTGGCCACCGGCGCCGGCAGGCCGACCCTAGCCGCCAGCGCCTTCACGTAGTCCTCAAGGGAGGGCCTCCTGCCCAGCTTTATCGCCTCCTTAAGCTTCCAGGCCGCCTTCATAACCCGCCCCTTATCTGCCTTACTGCATTTGAGGAAGTCCTCCAGCGGTCTGGGCTCTCCTGCCGCCTTAGTGGTGCTCCACAGCAACGCCACAGCCACCACCTCCGGCGCAAAGCCTTTCACCACCTTGAAATACCGCTTCACCAGCGCCTCAGCCTCCTCAGCCACGCTCTGCGGCAGGCCGGCGCATTCCTTAACGCGTTTCAGCTCAGCTCCGATTTCAACCAGCTTCCATTCTGGGCTGTGTAGCGTTTCTCTGTTGAACCTCGCCAGCTTGCGCCACTCCATGCCGTGCTCCGGCTTCACAGCTATGTCCGTCTTGGCAACCAGCTTAAGGGGGGCCGTTCTTATGCGCTCCTTATCCCTCTCGTCAAAGACACGCCACTCCGGCCCCACGTCTACAGCTGATTCAGCCACCACCAGCCCACACTGCACACATCACCTCCCCCCTCTCCCTGTCGTTTACCAGTGGACCCCCACAGACCGGACACCCAGCCATGACCTGAAGAAAAACCCACCTTTAAAAAGTTTTCGCAAAACCGATATAATAATAAAGGAGAAAAGCGACTAAATAGTTAAGCCGTCTAAAAAATACGCAGTTTAAGACGCCGACTTCTTAACATAACAAAAAATGTAAAGCCTGAAAGAAAATGCAGTTTAAGAAGGCGGGGGGAAGGGATTTGACAAAAAAGGTTGGGTTTAGAGGTTTTGGCAGTACTTCACGCGCCTTGCCTTCTCCACTGCCTTCTGCTTCACCGCCTCTTTCTAAAGCGCCATAGCCCATCCCTTGAGCCACTGGACAGCCTCGTCGTGAAGCCTAAAGCCGACTACTGGCTCTGTGTTTAGCAGGATATGCACCTCCTCCACGTCGGCTAGCCTCTCGCCGTATTGTGGACACGCCACCGCCGTAAACCTGACATCTTCAAACACGATTTCTACGCCGTATAAGCCGTTGCTAAATATCCACGGCGTGGCTATCCACGCCTTCTCCACCCACCACTCGCCGGGCTCAGCCACCCGCGGAAACTTCACCACGGCAAACGCCTTCCCGCCCTTTACAAGCCACGCCGTTGACACGGCGGCTTTAAGCGCCTTCCCAGCATCCCAAACCTGCCTGTAGAACTGCCCCTCCATATCAACACTCCAGCGAGATGTCTTCTTCAGCGACGTTTAGCAACTTCGCCAAGAAGCGCCTTACTGCGTCCACAGACACCACATACCAGCCAACAACCAACCACACGCACATCGCTAGCTCAAACTACCAAAACTTAGACCAAGACGCCAACTTTCGAGTAAATAAAAGAAGAGGAAACGGCTAGAGCAACCACACCCATCCCCCAACCGCCATGGTGTACGCCAGCAAGCCTTTGGTCTGTATACGTAACTGGAAACATTGTGGATATAGATATTCTACGCGTAACGCATATACAATACCACCCGCACCACTTGCAAAAATAAGTGCAACTAAAAAACCCACATTTGTACAATCATACATAAATGCGTATAATACGGCGTTTAATCAACCACCAAATCTTCAAACAGCCCTACGTAAGTATCGACACTTTATTCATAGTGAAATAGATAGTAACTTTGTACCTGGATCGTTTGGATATAGTGAAGGGTATACTGGCAGTATAAGTAATTTGCAATCTAATATTGACATAGATAAGTTAAAGAACGATTTAAAGGTATATTTTGGAACTCCTCATTTATTTGTTTCGGCAGGTTCCGGAAGCGGACCTGGTTTTATGTATCTAAATTGGATAATAGTTACTTATGGGGTACCTTATGTTGTAAGTGTATCTTAAAAAATTGAAAAATTAGTTGGGAGGATTGTATAACTGGCCTACAAAAATATAATTGTTAAAAGATGGGCCAATAATATTTCTAATTATCCCATATGGAATTATAGTTTTGCTAGGTAGTACTAATACATATCCTCCTCCGGCAAAAGGTCCATAGCCCCCATATTCCATTGTTTGATATGCTACAGTTCCAGTTAAGTTTTGCCATCTAAATACTGGTGAATTTCCTGGTAATCTTGCCGCTGTTGTTTCTGGCGTATTCAATGCTGCTACAAAGTCATCTACCCATTCTCTATATGTATGAAAACCTGCTACATTTGCTTCATTTATTTTATTGGCATCTATTAAATAATGTATTTGTCCATCTATTGTTATTTCTTTAATTGGTACTTGTCCTTTAATTACGTAGACATCTTGTAGAGGTACATATGGCTGTTTATTTACTGGATTGATTTTTCCAACAAAATCATTATTTAATTTAACTATATAATTATGGTTCTCGATTATTGTATCTGAGTATTTACCATGCCATATTGTATTATGTAATGTTGTTCCATTATCTAATATTAAATCACCCTTAGGATTTGTACGTCCTTCGTAATTTATTACACCTTTTGGTACAAATCCTTGATATCCGTCAGAAGATCCTACATATTGTATATTTTCATTTGAAGGTAATCCATATATTCCAAATAACACAAGTAGCGCAATGGCGGCGATGGCGATAGGGATTAATACGTATTTAACCTTGTTTTTGTTATGTGGGTTTGTGGAGGCGGCGCCGCCGAGCCCCCTCAACGCCATAAAACTAGAAACCACCCAGCATATAAATGGTTTAATACCCTCAGCCGCCCTACTGCAAAAATCTTCAGTTCAACAAGAGACCTCAGATCCTTGGCCGCATACACCTCCTAGTGTAAAACGCCGAAGGAGAAACAATACGGGGAAGAAGTTAAAGGCGGTCTTTCGTCCGCCTAGCCTTTCCACGGTCTTTCACAGCTCTCGACACCGCCTACAAAGCCGCTTCGTTGCGTAGCCGACGACGGGTTTTGTGTTGAGGAGGGGCCCTCCACGCCGGTTTGCCGTGTTGCAGACACTGCTGTAAGCCACACCCAACAACGCCCTACAAGCACACCACCAGCATCAACAACACCACCCAGCCCACGACCACAAAATACACACCTAAAATTAAGAACTAATTATAAAGACAGCAGAAAGCAGTTTAAGACGCCGAATTTTTTGACAATTCTACAAATTCTAGGCTCGGCCTCAAGCCGTAGCTCCAGCTGAACCCTAGATGCAAAACGCCGTGCGGCGCATACGCCGTATCCCCACACACCGCCTTAAGTTAGAAATATAAACCCACACCAACTTCAGCACAGACCCCCACAGGCTGGACACCCGCCGCGCACCTCCACCCGGCCCACACACCTCTCCCCTCTTTATGGACAGGCTTGTAGAGGTAGTCGCCGAATACCTCTGCCGGCATAGGAGCGTCGGCCTACTCCGCCTCACGCTCGACCTAACGCGGCGTAGGCCGGAACTATTCGCCGAGGTAGGCGCTGTGGAGGTTGTGAAGGGCGCTGTATCCCCACCTACGCCCGGCATAGACGCCTGGTGGCGAGCCGTCGCCGCCGTTAGAGAAGCCGTATATGCGTTGCGCGACAAGGGGCTTGTCCAGTACGTAGGCGAGGCTGAGGTCGTCGACTGGACAGGCCCACCCTGTTGAAAAAGCCTAGGCTGTTTTCATCTCCTCCAGCGGCTTAACCCACCTCTCCCCCCTCCGGTCAAACCTAAAGCCAAGTCTCCTACACGCCTCGGTGTATTTCCTAAACTGCCCCCGGTCCATAGGCACAGTCCTCTTCACATAGACGTCCTCAACCCCCACGTAGACCGGCAGACCGGAGAACTCCCTCCTCACCTCCTCCAACACGTGCTTCACCCAGCCGCCTTCTTCTTCGCCTCTATGCACAGCGCCCACCGCCTCTGCGCCAGTTGCAACCTTCTCCGCCGTCCCGCCGGCGCCGGCCGTCTTGCTTGCCGCCTCTTCAAGCCTGTAGCCCGGCGCCACGCCCGTAAAGACCGCCTCTACGCCAATGTCAAGAGAGGCTCTGCACCTAACGGCGGCTATCTTTCCCTCTCGGTCCACAGCCGCCTCAATCTTCAGCAGAGGGACTTCGACAACTTCAAGCCTGAGACCGAACAAGCGGCTTCTAGCCGCCTCAAGAAGCTCGCCAGCCTTCGCGTCTTCGGCGAACTGCCTCTTGATTTGTGCGTAGACGGCTGTTGCAATTCTAAACCACTTGTCCTCATACAGGATGTCTCTAACCGCGGCCAGCTCCCCCGCCTGCGTTTCCGCGCCGACGCGCCTAGCCGCTGTCAGCTCTTTCTCGGCCTGTTTAATCTCGGCCTCCACCTCCTCAGCCACACGCCGCAACAAGCACCTGAGATCAAAATCCATAGAAAGGAGGGGAGTTTAAAACTTTCAACTCTACGGAGACAGATGCCTTATTGAAGCTGTTTTCCTGCTTGAGCAGTTTCTTAGGAGCCTCGGTCTTGGGCATTTTTGCTATATTTACGGCCGCTTACCGTGGGCGTTAGCTCAGCCCAGCCTCCGGCGGCTTCCACCTCGCCCCAAGAACGCCCCCTGCGAAGAAGCTCTCAACGCCGCGTCAAGCCGTCTACGCAGAACCACAACCCACGGCCGACGCCCCAGCCAGCCACACGCAAACACCACCAGCCGAGCCGCCGTGGTAGAAAATGTTTAAAAATAAGCTACGGGGGCGGGGTATGGGTCTGGCCGCGAGATATGCGGCCATCGGCGTAGTAACCGCCTTAGCCGCAACCGCCGTCTTAATCCTCCTCCTACCACCACACCAAGAACCCACACACTACGCCGGCACCCCCAACGGATACCAAGGATTCGTACCACGCGGCGTAGTAGACCACAACGGACGTAAAAACCCCACAGGAGACTTAATACTAGACAACGGAACAACACTACACAACACAATATGGCATGGTAAATACTCAGATACAATAATTCAAAATCATAATCAAATAGTTAAATTAAATAATAATTTTGTTGGAAAAATTAATCCAGTAAATAAACAGCCATATGTACCTCTACAAGATGTCTACGTAATTAAAGGACAAGTACCGATTAAGCAAGTAACAATAGATGGACAAACATATTATGTAATAGATGCTAATAAAATAAACGAAGCAAATGTGGCAGGATTTTTTACATATAGAGAATGGGTAGATGACTTTGTAGTAGCAATGAATACACCGGGAACATATGCAGCAAGATTGCCGGGAGATTCACCTGTATTTAAATGGACAAACACAATAGGAACAGTAGCATATCAAACAAAATTATATGGACAGTATGGGTTTGGTGGTGGAGGACTAGTATTAATATTGCCCGATAGAACTATAATTTCATATGGACATAATATCAATATTCCTGCGGGTATACACTTATCTAATTTTGTTATTCCAAAGTTAGTATATAATCCTTCCAACTAGTTTTTTTAATTTTTTAAGATACATTCAAGATACATAAAACCAGGACCGCTTCCAGAACCTGCCGAAATAAATAAATAAGGAGTCCCGACATATACACTTACATCATCTTGCAAGTAATTTATATAAAAAGATTGCGAAAGAGTATTATATGTTTCTTCATAACCAAAAGTTCCAGGTACAAAATTGGCATCTACATCACTAGAAGTAAATCCAGAATGAATGATACAAGGCCATTTGTCGATTTGGTGGTTGATTAAACGCCGTATTGTACACATTTATGTATGATTGTACAAATATTGGCTTTTTAGTTGTTATACTTATATTTCAGGTGATGGTGGTATTGCATATGTACTACATGCCGCGGCGGCTCCGCTCTGGGTGTAGGCTCCCGGCGTGTTTGGCCATGTCTATGCGTTTAAGCGCCTTGTGCTCGCTCCTCGTGGCGATTTGGCAAGTTGGATTGCCATGGCGGGGTTGTGAGCGGGGGAGACTGCGCCTATCCTCCCCAGTGGTTTATGGCCTCTGCCGCCTTCTTGTTGAAGTTGTGCCGGGCGCCCTCCTGCGGGGTGTGGTACTGGGGATCGTCGATGGGTGGAGGCGCGGCGTCACTTTAATCCCGGCCCCTCTCGCCGGATCTTCATCCCCCGCCTTAAACAGCCTAAGCACTCTATACACCACCGCAGACGGCGCCTCCCTCGCGTAGGTCAACAACCCCGAGACCCCTCAGCTTCATGTAGACTTGCCGAACGCGGCGAAGACCCTCCGGCTGGCAACGGCGTAGGAGACGTCGAAGAGACCGGTCTCGTAGAACACCCCCCACGAAGTTAGATATTTTCGGTCAAATAACGGTGGATAAAGTAGAGAAAGTGGATATATACCTGACGGAGCTGTGGGTGCTCTTTCTTGTTGCGTTTCACAGTATTATTCTTTGGCTCTTGTTGTGAATAACAGCAGGCATTATACCTCTGACCAGACTGTTGTTGGTGTTAATCTACGATGTGCGCCAGTTGAGAAAGGCTTGGGAACTATGACGCGGGCTTCTGCAGGTAGCGGCTTGGGACACGGCTAGATGACAACTTGGATGAGTAGTTCTGCTTCTAGCATTAATCATTAATATTCCTCCAATTAGTTTTTGCCCCAGGCGTTGTGTGGGCTGATGTATGTTCACATCTTTTTAGACGGGACGCCCTACAGCCCCTGGAGCCAAACAGGCTCTGGGAGCTTGACATCTCGCGTGGATATATTTCAAAAGAGGTGAAATGTGCCAAAACTTTTTAGCTCGTCTTTACGCGGTTTTATGGTTTTGCTCTTCGGCCGTCTCTACGAGCTTAGGGCCGGGGAGGCGGCGGCTGGGGAGCGTGTGGTTGTGGTGGGGCCGCCCTGCGCCGGGAAGACCACTTTCATCAAACAGTTTCTTGAGTCGAAGCTGAAGGAGAAGTTTGGAGACTCGTCGAGGGTGGAGGAGGTGACGGCGGGTCTGGCGCCTAAGGCGGAGGAGGCGCAGAAAGGGGGCATGAGGAAGAGGGCTGTGCGCCTTCTTAAGAGACTCGCCGAAGGCGGCTACGTGCCTCGGGGCCGCGTAGAGAGAGAGCTGGCCGACATATGAGACGCCGGGCTTCTCAAGGCCTTTGACGAGCTTCCGAGGAGCTTCGTGGAGTATCTGAAGAAGAAGTACGGCGGGTGGTCTCTCTACCTCTTCTACATCCCGTCTGAAGTAGAGGAGGAGAAGGAGGCGGTGGAGGAGTTGTTGAAAATAGCTAAGAGGGTCGGCGTCGAGTTTAGATGGCTTGGGCTGAGGTACGTGCCGCCTGGCGTCGTGGCGATGCTTAAGGAGAGAGGCGGGGGATACGTGGAGGAGCAGCTGAGACTGTACAGAAGGGTTCTTGAGGAGTTCGGCGCCGCAGGCGGCAGACTCGCCACGCTGGCGAGACTGGGCAAAAGCGTCGCGAAGGAGACCGGCGAGTTTCTATTGGAGAGATTTGCAGAGGCGGCGGAGGAGTTCGCCAAAGCCCTGCTCTCCCTCCTCCCCGGCGTCGCGGCCGGCGCCGTGCTGGGCGTCGCCTTGTATCTTCTGGCGGGCGGCGGGGAGTGGAGCCGCTGGATAAGGCTGTTGGCCGACTGGTCTAGGCTGGACGGACGGCTTAAAGACCTCGCGGTAGCTCACATCGCGCTGGAGCTGGGCGTGGGGAAGAAGGAGGTGAGGAATATGTTGGATTCTCTTAGCAACAAAGAGCTGGAGAAGCTTGAGGAGAAAGTTAAGGAGCTGTACGACAAAGTGGAGGAGCTTTGGGATGAGGTAGTTGCGCAGACGTTGGCGAAATACGGCGACGTGTATACCCAGCGGAGGGCGGAGGAGTTGCGCGTCACGTATCACAAGGTGGTTGATGCCGGCGTTGAGTACCGGCTTGTAACCGCCGGCCGATTCACGGAGGCGGCTGAGGAGGTGGAGAAACTCCTCGCGAAGAAGGGTTTCGTGGTGGTTAAGGGGAGTAGAGGCATTGGGAAATCCACCTTAGCCGCCTACGTAGCCTACGACATGTTGAAAAAAGGCGACGTGGAATATGTGGTTAAGGTGAAGAGCCCGATAGACGTGTCGGAGGTGGACGTCTTCAAGACGTTGGGCCGTAGGGCGTTGTTGTTTTTTGATATTTATCCGCGGGAGGTGTATCTAGAGAAGTTCGACCCCCGGAGGCCGCTTAAGAAGCTCTACGGCTCTATAGAAGATTTGCTTTCTCTCGCGGCTCTGGCGGAGCGCAACCGCGAGGCGGGGGCCGGGCTGTACGTCTTAGCCGCCGTCCACGACAAGGCGCTGGCGGAGGCCCACAAGGGGAAGGCCGTGAGGGACTGGCTTGAAGGAGCCTCCTTCTACGACCCCCGGCTCAACACGCCTGAGTTCCTCGCCGGGGTGTTGAAAAGCTACGCCTGCCCCAATGAAAACGACTGTTGCCTCGACAAAGTCGACGCTAAAAGACTTGTTAGCCTCATCTCAAGCCACGACGCCTACACGCTAGTCGCCAAATACACAGGTCTCTGGCTGAAGGAGAGCAAGTGCGACGCCGAGAAGCTGGAGGAGACGTTGAAATCCTCGTTAAAACCTTCAAAAGCAGAACCAAAACTCTACCTAGCCCACTACATCTGGCACGTGTTGCTTCGCGGCAGCGGCAACTTGGCTAGGAGGGTCGCGGTGCCGCTTCTCCTCCACGCCCGCTTCGGCCCGGTTCCGGTCGGCGTGACGTACATCACAAAGGCGGAAAGAAACGGAGTCTGGCGTTTCTTAAAGCCGGAGGAGCTAGAAGGCGCCAGCCTGGAGTCTCTGAGGGAAGACGCACTGGAGCCCATAGCCAAATGGCTCGCCCAGAGACACGAAGACCTCGTAGAGGAGACGCTGAGGGACCTAGCCGGCCTAAACGGCGAAGAAGAAAGAAAAACAGTACGAGGAGACTCTAGGCGACTTAACCAGAGCACTGGAGTGGGCCCGCAACGAGGCGTCGAAAGAAGGCGCCAAAACCCTCGCCGAGCTCGGCGTTTCCGAGGAAGACAGGGGAATAAGGGCATCTCTGGTGGCCTTTGTCAGCAGAAGGCTTGCCGCTGTTTTCAAAGACAGCGAGAGTAGGCGTTGCTGGGAGAGGGCGGCCTTCATCGCAGGTCACGCGCTTGCTAGACATACCGTATTGCCTAGGAGGGAGCAGTTGCCGGAGGACACGGCGGAGACTCTGGGCAACGCCTTAAGGCCTTGCGCCGTGGATGCGTACTTGACGATAGACAGCGAGATACCAACGCTTTCGATAGACGTAGTCAGCTTTCCGTATTATGTTGAGGCGCGGTACGCCAGAGATCTTTCGCAGATTCGGAGTATCAGGGAAAGGCTAGACGTACTCTTCTCCCTCGCAGACGCGGAGGCAATAAACGCCGTGAAGACAACAGTGGAGAGACTGATTGTGAAGCGGGGAAAGGGAGGCGCCGGTTTACGCGCGGCTCTCCACGCCTTGGGCCTTGCCGCGTTGGCCGCCAGGGCTGAAGTGGATGAAGAGACAGCCGACCTATTGCTCTACGCGGCATCTTTCGGGGCGCAAAAGGTGGCTCGTCGGGCGGCGGTGTTGCCGGTTTTGGCGGCGTTGCGTCTTTTGGGCGAGAAGGCGCCGCATAGATACGTCGAAGTACTGGCCAACGCCTCAGAGTTTACTACGCTGAAACAAGAAACCGCGCGGTACATCTACGACGAGTTACAGCAACTCAAAAACCGCCTCCTTAAGGCAGAGCATCGCTTGCCTCTGCTGGAGGCTGTCCGCGCCTACTCAAACCTATTGATAAAACACTTGATACACATCAGGTATCGCTGGGAGGAGACTGTGGCGGATATGTGCCAGCTCTACGGCGAAGTTAAAAAACGTCGCGCCGCGACAGCACTGAATGGCAACCCCTCAGCACGACGTCTCTTCGACGCCGTGGCTAAGACGCATGTGCTGGCCGTGGCGCTGTATAGCGACGTTTTGGCGCCACATGTGCAGAAGCTTTGCGGCTTAGGCGACCCTGTAAAGGAGGCCGAAGCCGTGAGGAAGACACTGGACGAGGCGGCGGCCCGTCCAGAGGAGTTGAGAAAAATTATGGAAAGCGACGTGGACTTCGCCGAGTGGGTGACAGCGCGGAGCCCCACAGGCAACGCCTGGAGAGTGGTCGAGGATTTGAGGGGGTGGTTCACGTATTGGGTGGCCTTCTACAAGTTGCATCACGCTACTAACGAGAGAGGCGAGCTAGACAAAAAGAGGCTAGAAGAGGCCGCAGGTGAGTTCGAAAAGGCGGCAGAGATGCGCAGAAAGCTGAAACGGTGGAGAAACTACCTCGTCGACCGTAGTCTGGCTCTTAAGGCCCATGTCCGCGTTGCAAATAGCCGAGAGGAGCTTCTCGGAAAGGCTGAGGGCTTCCGGGAGTTATGGGAGGAGGCGGAAGAACACCTTGAACCAACCGCCAGGTATTTAGCGACAGCGGCCGGCACACTCGGCAGGTGTCTGGTCTACCTGGCGGCCTCCGGCGATGGGAAAAGGGCGGAGGATCTGCTGAAAGAGCGGCGGTGGTTACTGGACTACAGCCCACGGGCCTCCGTGACTGCTCGGCTTATGCTTAGGCTCTTCGGCGTGGGGGAGGGAGCAAAGCTAGAAGAAGTTGAGAAGGCGTTTGGGTCGTGGCTTTCACCGATGTCTCGGCCGGCTTTGTTGATGCTGACCGGCCGCTTGCAGAAAGACGAGGCCTTGAAGAAGTGCGTCGAATTATCCAAGACCAAAGACCACACTGGCGTCTCATCCAAGGCAGAAGTCTGCGTTAACGCCGTAAAGGCCGCCGTGGGTGATCAAGAAGCCGCCGAGATATTGAGATCGAAAATAAAGAAGATACTGAAATTGAAAACAGAAAGCGAGACGCAGGTGGCGCATCCCTTGCTGGATAAGGTGGACGGGAAGACCCTAGTGGAAGTTCTGGCACCGGGATACTCTTCGGCACGGCTTGCCTTCATGTTGCTGGCAGCTGTGGAGGGGAGGGCCGACGCAGTTAGGCTACACGGCCTGTGGGGCTCCGCGCGGTTTAAGGAGCCCCTACTTCGGCGGCTTTTCCGCGCCGTCTACGAAAACTGCAACAACTTAAACAGTGTAAAGTGCAAGATGGCTCTGTTGAAGTTGTATTACTACCACTATTAGAGGCGCCTCCCGCGGCTGGGCTTTCCGCGAGACGGTTGGTCTTAAGTCCTTTTGCGTTTTGTAGCCGGCGGCATAGCCGCCTCTCCAGCTCTGGCACCCTTGCGACGTCCTCAGTAGCTCTGTGGTATATCTCCTGCGGCTTCTCGCCGCGTGCCTCTGCCGGCTTATGCGTTGGATTGTAGGTCGCTGGCCGTGGGCTCCACGGCATATGGCCAAATGGCTTTCCAGCGACAGTCTCTCCCTTGCAATCCTCGTCTCGATGGCGCGTCTGTCCAGCTCGTGGAGGTGTTTTCTACCCCTTCTCAACAGTATGTAGGCCCCCTCTCCGCCGGCCTCCACTCGATGGCTAGGGGCGACGTGTGCATAGGGGCTCTGCATGCATTTGGCGCGAGATGCGCCCACCCGCCCCTTGCCCCCTGCGTCTTTAGCGCCTTAATACGTCGCTAAGACGCGGCGCCGCCCAGTCAATTTATAGGCAATCAGAGCCTCAGCGGCTACGCCAGATGGGAGGTCTGTTTTAAACTTCGCCGCAACCGCGACGAAAACGAAGGAATAGGGAGTATTACTAAGTATACCGAGTACCCACCTTATAAAGCGTTAACGTAAATATATACGTCGGGACGGAGGCCGGGCGTGACAGAGCTGTGAGCCGCTGATCTTGATGAGGGCTGGCGCGGGACCCAGGCCCCCGCCCCTCATATACGTGTTACGTACGGGTTTTTAAGCCCAACAGGGACGGCGTTGAGGTGATATCAAAACCAATGTCGGGATTGCTTCTTGTACTCCGTAGTTGGCCGTGGGACTGGCGCTATTGCTCTAGCCTCTCCACAGCCGTGGCGCCGTCTCCATAACGCTCCACGCCAAAGCGTCTATCGCGGGGGTCTAGCAGATCCTTCGCCATCGAAGCACCTCATCCGGCTGTAAACCGCGCCTGTACACACGCCCGCCAGCGATTCAAACCGCGGGCGTTGAGAAGCTTCTGCGTCTATGCGGCGGCCCCACTGGGAGAGACACTTCACAAAAACTATCAAGTAACATGTAATACATTTCTATATAGTGTTTTGAGGAAGTTTTGGAGAGGTGTGTCTTGTTTGTGTTTAGTATGACTAGTGTATTTTTTAGAGAGCATTTACTTGGCGTTGTGTATGTTCATGCAACACGGCGCGTCGGCGCTGAGGACTGCGAAGCCAGCTGTGTTGCTGTCCGGCAACGTCTCAACACATGCGGGTTTATGGTGTGTGAACCCGACATAGACCCCTCCATATTGATCCACCGCGACCCCCGCGCCTGGGAGGAGCTGTTGGGCTGGAGATGCATTGAGGCGTTTCTGGAGAGGGCTAGGGGGGTGGGGGTGAGAGACCTCCCGGGCCTTGTGGATTACAGCTTCAGCGCGCCGTCTACCATGTGGATTCTGCTGGCAGGCGTGGAGTTTGTGGGGTCATACGCCTCCTGCTGGGAGGACTACGTCCGCCGGCGGCGCGTCGGCATGGGGGCCAGAACACGGTTCCCCTGGTTGGACGTGGGCGTAGAGCTAGACGTGGACATAAGGATCTCCCCGGCTTACCTGCTCCTCCCCTTCGAGGAGACAAAGAGGACGTGGCAGAGAAACGCCCCAACCCTCCTCAGATACATCCCCGAGATACCTACGGCCCTGGATCCCCACTACTACATCTCTAAGTTTTTTCCGCCTCAGCTCAGGGCGTTTTCTGCGCGGGGCTACGTCTGGGTGGCTAACACAAAGAGCAGAGGCAGGCGCAACGCCCCCCTTGCCGAGTGGCTCTACTGGCTCAACACAAGGAGGATGCCCCACATCGACATGATGCTCGGCAAGTTTGAGCCCCGGTCGCCTATTGACATGATTATTGCAAAAGACTGCGGAGGAGCTTCGGCGAGTTGTAGGCAAAATAAGCGTCGCTTAAAATGCCTACACTCCGCCGGGGTATGACAGAAGCAACCAACGTAGAGGCAGTTAGGCGGTGGCTGGCGGAGCGTGGCGCCGTCTGGACTGAGCGCTGGGAACCTCCGCCGCGGGGCATATACGCGCTTAGGAATATGCATCCCCCGACCCACGCCGAGGAAGCGTGCAGACAGGGCCTCCCCCTAGTCTACATCGCGGCAGTCGACCGCAACGGGATCTACTACATCTTCGGCGACGTGGCGTGGACGCCTCAGCTGGAGAAGATCTGCAGGTCGGTTACCTTCGTCGTGGAGGCAGAGCCCCTGAGGGAGGGCCTCAACGCCATAGTTAAATTCGTGGCTAGGACGAGGCATCTGCCCTGGGTCAGCTTCCGCCCCGAGGTCCTGCGCCTCGCAGGCATCTGCGACGAGGTTAGAATTGAGTGTGAGCCGCGTGAAGTCTGGAAGAAGATGGTGGAGGCGGCCAAGTCAAAAATCAAGAACAAGACAGAGGCGGCCGGCGGCGGGCGCACGGCCGAGGAGGCAGGCGGGGGGTCTCCGGAGGGCCCGGGGCAGGACGACGCGAAGTCTGCCAACCGCCTAAACTACGTCGGCGGCGTTGGGGATGGCGGCGGGAGGAGTGCCGACGGCCTTGATCACGTCGGCGGCGTGCCTGGGCGGGTCCTCCACGCAGAGATGCGCCGGGATTCTGGAGGCGGGGTGCTGGGGGGAGGGGTGCGGGGCGGTTTGGACCCCGCCGTGGTGGCCGCTGTGTTGAAGGCTGTGGAGCGTTGTCTGGGGAGGGAGGCCGTGGAGAGGCTTACGGCTTGTCTCTATGTCTGACAGGCCGTTTGCCTCAGTGCGCGAGTTGGCTGAGGACGTCTTGAAGGACTGCAAGTATCCGGAGGTGTTGAAGGCCTACGCCGAACTCTGCATCCACGCGGCGTTTATCCGGCATCTGCCTATGGGCATGAGCGTCAGCCCTAGGCCTGACTTCGTCCGCCGCGTCGTGGAGGAGCTCGCGGCCAGCTTCAAGAATAGAGATGGGGTTGTAAACAGCTTGATGAAGAGGGCAGGTGAGCTGGCCGCCGAATTGAGGAGGAAGCTCGGCGAGGCGGCCCCCGAAGAGGCCGTACTGGCTGAGCTAGCCGAGAGGCTCATCAAGTTGCTGAAATTCGCCTAATGCCGCTGTCTTCAGGTTTTATTAAGAGGCCCTTTCCTCGCTTTGTGGACATCCCTCCTGCAGTTAAGACGGCGTGTGTAGAGCTGTCTAAACTCGCGGCGGGTTTTTCGACGTATTACGTCCTCTGCGGCGGCGGCCCTCCCTGCAGATTTGCCGAAGTGCTGGAGGCTCTTTTCCTCTACGCCGCCCAGGCCGGCGGCGCGAGAGAGGCCTTGAGGGCCATGACAGAGAGGGTGCCGCTGGAGGCGCTGGAGCTGAAGCACGGGCAGGCGGTGGCTTTTTTGAGGAGGAAGCTGGGGCCGCGTCCCTACTGGCTCGACGCAGTGGCCGCCGTCTTAGCCTATGCGTATCTGCAGACGTACCGGCGCCACAGGCGCCTCGACGAGAGGCTTCTAGCCCTAGCCCTCTGCGGCTGGGCTTCCAGGACGTATAGGGAAGACCCGCAGAACCCACTCTGGAGGGTTGTGGAGGAGGTGGAGCCCGAGAAGGAGTACACCTTTGAGGAGTTCGCCGAGGCTCTCCGCGACGTGCCGCAGGAGGCACTGCGCCGCGTCTGGGAGAGGGCTGAGATCTTCTACAGAGACGAGAGGGCGTACGGCCACCAGCTCATCCTAGCTGCCCTCCACATCTTGATGGACCCGGAGGGCCGGTAGGCGTTCGCAGACGGCTGGGCCGCAATGTATCTCGACGCGTCTACATTGTGCCGTAATGTAGATGCGGCGTTCCGTATTGTGCCGTTGCCTCTTTACAATGTAGATGCGGCGAGATGCATTGTGCCGTTGTATTGTAGATCCGCCGATTTACATTGTGCCGCAATGTAGATGCGGCGGGGTACATTGCGGCTGGGTTTATCTCCAGTGGTCTAGTCCGCATATGTGAAGAGGACCAAATGCATAACCATCGACGTCTCTCTCCTGGCCGAGGCCGAAGAGGCGGCGGCTAGGCTGGGCATACCGCTCTCAGCCCTAGTGGAGGAGGCCCTGAGGCGCTTCCTTAGACAGGCAGAGGCGTGGAGAGACGTAGAGGAGAAGCTCGCCGGCATAGAGGCCCTCCTCAGGCAGTGCCTCCAGAAGGAGGCCCGGCCGGCGGAGGCGAAGCCCAGCCGACAAGAGCCCCCGCCCCAGCTCGGCGACAACCTGTGGGTCAGATACTCCGACGGCGGGGCTAGGGTTTATCCAGCCACCCACCCCCCACAGCCATGCGGCCGGTTAAAATCGTCCTCATGTCGTCGCTCGACGGCGGCGTGGGGAAGACAACTCTGGCGAGCGTGCTGAGCGTTGCCAAGGGCTACACCCTCCTCATAGACATGGACTGGGAAAAGGCAGACCTCTCCCAGCTCTTCAGAGCGCCGAGGAAGCCGGGCTGGCTGGCGCCATTCCTCGACGGACAGAAGCCTTACCTGCATAAAATCAACCCCATGCTCTACCTAATCCCCGGCTACGAGGCCTTCGAGCTATATCAAAAATACGGCGAAGACGTAACGGGAGACTTCACAGATGCGCTGGTGGAGTGGGTTGACTACCTGCCTAGATACGTGGCGACGCTGAGAATACCCATCGACACGGTGATCATAGACACGACGGCGGCTTTGAGGACTGATCTGATTGCGAAGCTCCAGAAGCAAGGCGTCTACAGCTTGTTTATGACAGACCGCCGCTTGATTTCGCGGATTTCCGACGTCAAAGCTGAGCAATACAGGCGGTACATGGCCTACGCCAGCCTCGTCGTCGTAAACATGGTAGAGAAGGACGAGCTCAAAATAGCCAGAAAGATAGCCCCCGTCGTGCTCAAGCGCGTCAAAATCACCGAATACTACGGCGAAACCGTCGCCAATGCAATACTGCGCGACAAAGACAACAAAAAAGCCATCGACACGGTGCTTAGCAGGATAAAGACCGCATGATCTACGCCCACGCCGACCCCACCCTCCGCGCCAGGTGCTGGCTGAAGAAGGAGGGCGTCATCGTGGACCGAGGCGTGAGGACGGACGTATGCATAACCGACGACTTGATGTACGTCGTCATAGACCCAGAACTCCCAGACGACCTACAGACGGCTCTGCTTCTGATCATGTTCAGAGGCGCCGTCCCCCCAGACGAGAGGGAATACCCCAAATTGATAAAGTCAGTAGCCGAAGGCCTCAGAGACAGGACGATCTGGCCCCTCTATAAGGACTACCGCGATGTGGTGCATTATCTGTTGGACAGGTGGTCCGGCGCCCGGGAGTACATGGGCTACGGGGCGCTTGAGGCGTTGATGCGAGACTCCATGCTCACCGAAATCGTAATACCACAGCCCGTGGCCCCCGCCGCGAAGTACACCTACATACCCAAAAACTTAAGGGAGCAACTGGACTACATCAAGTTCCAGATGGTGGAGCTGGGGCGGTACAGACGGGTAATAGCGGTCAGAAACGAACTCCGCTATGGTGTTCGTCAAGCCAGTTGAGGTGCGCAAGACGGACTTATCTGCGGTGTTTCTCTACTGGCCGGAGGCGTATAGATACGCAGAGGCGGGAGACCCCTCCGCCGTACAACGCATAACGGGACTCGCCATATGCGCCAGCTCGGGCGTGATAAACGCCTACCCGGGCCTGGCCTACAAGGCGCTGAGTCTCTACTGCCGGTTTAGGCCATGATTGAGGAGTACCTAGACCTCGTGGCGGTGCTGGCTATGGCCATTATAGCGCTTGTGGCCTTCTTCGGCCTGTCGTACGTCTCGTCGCCGTCGGTCTGCGGTGCGGCTGAAGCTGTCTTGAAGAACCCGGGGAGCGAGCTGGTGGTGTGGGGCAGGTTTAGATACAGCGCCGACTCGCAGTACGTCTACCTATCCTGCGGGCTGGCGATCCCCCGCTCTTCTATACTCGCCATAGAGAAGACGGAGGGGCTTCTGAGGGTCGGCTCCACAGCCGACGGCCTACTGTACATCAGGTAGGCGGAGGTAGGGTTTTTCCGGCCCCCCACCGGGGGCCATATGGTCCTCAAGAAAAAAAGCCTAACACACATCCTCGAAAACAACAACGAGCCGGAGGAGACGCCTCAAGCGTCTCAACACGTGCAACTGCAGACAGTTCAACCCCCAGCTACCCAGCCTCCGGCCGCGTCTCGGCAGGCCGTGGCTGAGGACTGGGGGGAGCTCCTCATAAAGCTCCTCGCCTCCGCGCCCGAGGACGTGGCGCAGAAGTTGGCCTCCTGCATAGACCGGGAGGTGTTGCTGAAGGTGCTTGAGAAGAGAGACGACCCCTACCTCAAGGTGGCTCTGTTACTACTTGCAAAGAAATGATTAAGATAGGTTTTGTCTACATCAAGAGTTCAACTGGGAAGACTGTGCTTGCCTCCTCCTCAGTTTTGTACATGGCGGCCGCCGTCGCGTCTGTGGGGCTGGTCGACGCGTCTCCTGTGCCTATGGCGGCTAGGCTGATGGCTGTAGACGCCGCTGAGGGAATCCACGCGGGGAGGGAGGAGGTGCCGGTGGCCGTGGTGCGTACGCCGGATAGGCTGGAGGAGGGGCTGAAGGCCTTTGAGGAGATGCGGCTAGACGCCGCCGTCATCGACCTCCCGCCCATGGCCAAGACGCCGCGCCTCGACATCGCCGTGGTGGTGACAGACCCACCCGGCCTTGAGTTCATCAACGAGTTTAAAGCAGACGCCAAACACGTACTCTTTGTCTTAAACATGGCTGAGGAGAAGACAGGCGTCAAGTACAAAGACGCCGCCGCCACGGTTGTCCTGCCCTACTCGCCCGTGGTGGCTAGGGCGTATGCGCGGAAGATCCCGCCCATCTTGGCGCACTCCCCCAAGGCCCCCCGCCACGGAGAGTGGCGCAAGGCGTTCTTCAAGCTCATGAGTCAACTTGAGAAGATCGTGAAGAAGGAGGTGAGGCGATGAAGTGGGTGCGGAGGTACCCCTACTACCACATCCTTGAGAAACAGAGGAGGGAGATGGAGGAGCTTGAGAGGAGGAGAAAGGAGGAGGAGAGGAGGGCGTGGAGGGCGGCTCGGGAGAAGTTTAGAGATGTTGTATCTGCTGAAAAGAGGTACAGGAGGGATATGGAGGCGGAGATTTACGAGGTGTCGATTTGGGATGTGCTTAAGATGCATGGCGTTAAGCCGTTGTTTAGTGACTTGTGGGAGCTGGCTAAGGCCTGCGCAGACCGGCGGGGGTGCTACCGCATGTTGGTGCACTTCAGACTGGCGGGTAGAGAGGGGGATCTCCAGCTTGTGAGAGAGGCGGAGCGTCTCGGCGCAGATGTGGAGTTGGTAATCTCCCTTCTCTACGCCGACAAGAGGGAGGAGGCGGCTAAGCTGTTGCAATGAGGAGGCCGCACATCTACATCTACGCCACTCTTTTCGCCCTCGCCGCGGCTCTCTTCGCGCCGCACCCCCTGACTGCGGCTTTGGCGGTTGCAACAACGGCACTGTGGGGAGAGTGGCTTCTGTTGTGGATATACGGCCACAAGTGGGTGATTGAGCCGTACAGGGAGAAGGTGCGGGTGGGGCAGTACCTAGCCGCCTACGACCCCCGCAGAAGGCTGTACCACATCTTCTGGAAGGCAGAGCCGACGCGTTCAGAATTCGGCATCTCGGCGGCTCAGACAATACACGAGATGTACGCCTCGCTGGCGCTCCGGCCTGGGGAGTATCTGGCGGTGGTTCAGCTGGGGAACGAGCGGTTTGTGAGATTCACAACCAAGGCGCCGGATGAAAGCAGGATAGCCCACATCGAGTCTGTGCTCCGTACCTACTTCGTGCTACACCCCACGACGTGGGTGTCGTTGAAGGTGGTGCCTGACCGCTGGATTATGTACGTAGCCGCGGCGCCGCTGGTCTTCGGGCTTTTCAACCCGACCTTCCTCCTAGTGGGCGCTTTGTTGCTGTACCACGGCTGGAACGTGCGTAGGTGGTACCGCCAGGCGGACATAGAGCTGGCGCTGGAGGCTGTGTCGATGAAGCGCGACTTAGGCACGTCCCGCCAGAGTCTTGAAACTTTTGCTGGGGCTGAGGCTACGGCAATCGCAAAAATGGAGAAGTGGGCTGTCGTGTTCACGCCGAGGCCGGAGGCCGCGGTGGAGAAGGACTTCGGCAAAGCCTACGAAAGCATCTCAGAGAAGCGGGGCGTCGTTGTGAAGCTACACAAGACCAGCCAGCTACTGGAGCGCATGCTGAAGTACGACGAGCGGCCTATCTACATGCAGGTCTTCGGCAGTCAAGACCTAGCCACCCAGCTGGAAATCCGGAGAGACGCGTTGGCCAACGTGTTGTTCTGGGTGCCCAAAGGCGCGTACATGACTAAGGCTTTGTCGCATGACTTGGCTAGGGCCCCGATATTCTACGGCGGTAAGCTCATGAGTAGCGGCAGGGAACTGTTCGTCGGCTACGACAAATTCGGCAGGCCTGTGGAGGTGGATATAGACTCCATGCCGACGTCGCATTCGGTAATACTGGGGCCTTCGGGGATGGGTAAGTCGTGGGCTGTGGCGACTTTGTTGCATCGGCTGACTCAGTCTCATGGAAGTCTCAAAATCGTCG
>Ga0080008_128404_pt1 | contig 22212 bp, 22 predicted proteins | sample ConCONMetagenome_FD_69211 | JGI IMG/M metagenome (GOLD analysis project Ga0080008, IMG submission 69211) | Hot spring microbial streamer communities from Conch Spring, Yellowstone National Park, USA - CON_C (SPADES assembly) (version 2) | ecosystem: Environmental > Aquatic > Thermal springs > Hot...
GTCTCTTTCTTCGAGTTCATAGGCGCGACTGTGCTGAGTCAAAATACTAGTGATAAAAACGCGTGGAGAGCCTACTCTAATCTCAAGGCGAGGCTGGGCGAGATCAGGCCCGAGCGAGTACTCGGGCTGAGCGCAGAGGAGCTGGCTGAGCTTATAAGACCCGCTGGAATGTACTACGCTAGGTCTAAGAGAATAGTAGAGCTGGCTAGAGTGTTCTTAGAGAAGAGCGTTGAAAAGACTCTCGAAGAGGCTATTCTGAGAGGTGGTGTCGAAGAGGCTCGGAGAATACTGCTCGAACTGCCGGGAGTGGGCTTTAAGACGGCTGACGTCGTGTTGTTGATGTACTTTAACAAGCCTGCTTTTCCCGTAGATACTCACATTACTCGAATCACTCTCAGACTAGGCTTTGTTAAGAAGAGAGACTACGAGGAGATGAGGCTATTCTGGATGCGCAACACGAGCCCAGACAAGTACCTAGAGCTCCACTTGCTACTTATTGAGCACGGCCGCGAGACCTGTAGAGCGAGAAAGCCGTCCTGTGAGGCGTGTGTCTTACTAGACATGTGTGAGTACGCTAGGAGTAGGCAATGACTCGAGGAGATCTGTTAAAGAGAGTAGCAAGAGAAGTTCTCGGAGAGGACTTCGCTAAGAGAATTTGGAGGAGAATTGAGTTTATCGGTGACATAGCACTAATCAGGACGCCACTAGGAATGAGCCCCGAGGAGCTGAGGACGCTCGCAGAGGAGATCCTCCGGAGACTGCCTTACGTGAAGTCTGTGTGGGCGTCTCTACCAGGCATTGAGGGCCCTTATAGGCTCAGGAGACACGTGTGGCTTGCTGGCGAGCAGAGAAGTGAGACGCTCTACAGAGAGCACGGCTGTGTATTCAAAGTGGATATTAATAGAGTGTACATCTCTCCGAGTCTCAACTACGAGCACGTAAGAGTAGCTAGGCTCGTTGAGCCCGGCGAAGTGGTCTTTAACATGTTCGCGGGAGCCGGCTTGTTCAGTATAATTATAGCTAGACACGCCGAGCCCAGTAGAGTCTACAGTGTTGACATTAACCCCGACGCCTACTACTACATGGCTGAGAACATTAGGCTGAACCGCGCGGAGGACAGAGTAGTCCCCATACTAGGAGACGCTAGAGAAGTGGCTGAGTCCAGGCTCACTAGGAGCGCTGATAGAGTGTTAATGCCCTACCCCGAGCTGGCCTTAGAGTACTTACCCTACGCTGTTAGCTCTCTTAGAGGTAGCGGCTGGATCCACGTATACCTCCACGTGAGAACAGATCGCGGAGAGCACTGGAGGAGTAAAGCGCGAGATCTAGTCGAGAAGAGACTGCACGAGATCTCAGTGCAGAGCTACACTATTAGCTTCGTGAGGAAAATTAGAAATGTGGGTCCTAGACTAAACCAGGTAGTAGTAGATGTGTGTATTAAGCACGTATAATAGTCACTAATACATAAGCACTGAGTAGTAGTGGTGTAAGAGTATGAGGAAGGCGCTAGTAGTGCTCACCACTATTCTCTTACTCTCAGCTCTACTAGGTCAAGTAGAGAGTAGTAAAACGTGGAGTAGCGACTCGGAATTAGAGTGTCACGTACTCTACTTCTTTAATGGCATAGTAGTCTACAACTCTACAATTACGGAAACACTCGCACTAGAGACACCGCGCAATACGACTCTACCAGGCGGCTTCACGCAGAGCGTAGAGCACTTAGTACACTACAACCTACTCTACGACGAGACTACTGGACTCTACGAGTTCAACGTAGAAGTGGACGGGAACTTTACAGGTTTTTTTGTGAGTAGAGTTGAGCTCTGCGCGAGACCCATGAGCGCGATTAGAGAGTACTTGTTGAGGGCTCTTCAAGACCCCCGCTTCACTACTAGTAGCGAGACGAGTACTCCGAGTGATGTGAGAGAAGCGTATGTAAAAACCCCTAGCAAAGTAGTTGTCGAGCGCGTTGTCCCCGCGTACGAGTCGTGGTTTAAGTCGCGGTACGGCATGAGCACTAGTAGTGCTAGTAGTCTCGGCTTAGCTGTAACTGCCGCTTACTTCATCTACTTAGAGTTCATAGAGTACGAGGCCGGAACTACTCCGAGGTCTATTGAGGAGGTTGTTGAGACTAGGAGAGGCGACTGCGACGACATGTCTAGAGTTCTAGTCGAGCTACTAAACTACCACGAGATCCCAGCTCTCATAGTCTACGGGTACCCACTTGTAGACTTCAGCATGACTATACCAGTTGAAAACGTGACGTATAAGTTCATTAATAATGGCCCCCACGCCTTCACACTAGCCTACATAGCTGGACTAGGCTGGATCTCGCTCGACTTTCTCGCCGGCTCGCTAATACTGCGCCCGGCCGTAGTAGAGGGCTATGCGCGAGAAACAGCTGTGCCTCGCGAGCTGGTAGAGAGCTTTTTAGAGCTACACAGAGCTCTCAGCGCTGTGCAGGTAATAGCTATCTTCACAGAGGAGAGTATTAATAGTACTATTAGAGGAGAATTGACTCTCGAGAGTCTCTACGACTACTTCATGAGAGTAGTTGAGAGTGTGGAGAGAGAAAGAGGCGGGAGAGGAGACTTAGAGAGAGAAGTGGAGACCACTCCCACCACAGCCCCCCTAACTACTCCACTCACTACCAGCCCCTCAACCCCGCTCAGAGACGTGGAGGCGCTAGTAAGAGACATATACCCACTACTAATAGCAGTAGTAGTTCTACTAGGCGTTGTAATCATACTCTCGAGAAGAAGGAGTCAAGCAGGGGCATTGTAGAATTATTTTATTTCTTAGACTTCTCTCTCTTCCTAGACTCCCTCTCTTCTACTTCTACTTCGTAGCACCTAACGCCAGTATCGAGTATTTTCCTGAAGAAGTGGTCTAGGAATCTCACGTGAGCCCCTCTCTGCCCCACGAAAGCCCCGTAAGCACTACTCTCCACCTTAACGGCGATATTGGGGCCCGCGAAGTCTACGTCTACTACGTGTTTGTAAATCCAGCTGACTGGGTGTACAGCTCTAATAAACGGCTTGAAGTCCAGTGTCAACTCCACGGCTCTGATTCGCATTTCAGTGTCCTTCTCAATAGCCTGTATTCTCTCGCCGCCTTTACCAATAACTCTGCCCTGGTAGCCCTCTTTAGATATTATCAGCGCGTCTGGCGTGTGCTCACTAGTAATACCGTAGATCTTCTTCAAGTCAATCAGGCTCACCACTGTGACTATGTCTACATCTGGCGCGTGTACGCGCGCAGAGCTGAGAACGAGTCTCTCTGTCTCGTCTAGTTGCCTACTCCGCATTTTAGACTCTAGTAGTAGTTTAATACCCCTCCTCGCGCCCGGTCTCACAATGTCTTTTAACCCGAGGTCCACTATTCTCGCGTTCTCCTCTCCCAGTAGTAGCTCTCTCAGCATTGACGCCGAGTCGCGGCTACCAATACTCCTCTGAAACACTGGGTCTCCAGCTATTATTAGCCTACTGTTCCTGCCAAGCCTCGTAATGACTTCTATTGCGCTCTCAACTGGGAGGCTCTGAGCGTCGTCGAGGAGTATTACTGAGTCGTCGAAAGTCCTGCCCTTTAAGTAGTGGCTATCAGCTATTACTACTTGACCCCTATTAATCAGCTCTTGAACTTTACTCCACTCTACGAAGCCCGACACTAAGTCCTCAATGTACGACTGGACTATTTTGTAGTAGAGCTCGCCGAGATCAGCCGCTGTGAGCTCCTTACCGCTCACTACGTCAATTATGGGCCTCGTAATTATGAATCTCCTGTACCTGCCTGTAACTACGCTGTCCAGTCCGTACATTACACTAAATAGGCTCTTACCGCTACCAGTAGGCCCGAAGAGCCCTGCAATCTCGTACTTCTTGTCAGCCAGTACTTTCACGATCTCTTCTTGACCGGGAGACTGGGGCTGTAGCTTTCCAAACACGCTCTCAGCGGACAACTAGATCACCCTCGCTGAGTACTCGCTCATACGCCCTCTACTTAACACTATAAATAAGGCTTTTAAAGTACTCGAGTAGACTCTCATCTAGCTCGTGTGGTCTAAATAGCTGTAAGTGCTTAAACATCTCCTCGACTTCTCTAATAAACTCCTCGACGCTAACACCACTAGTTCCCAGTAGCTTGCCGAGAAGCTCGACATCGAGTCTTCTACTAGATAGCCACGTGAAGAAGAGCGTGTAGCCGTATAGTGTGTAGGGGTGGAGGCGCGTCGAGATGAGTTTTACTATTAAGTGCTCTAGTCTGGGTATGCAGAGCGTGTACTCCTCGAGTCTCACTAGCCTCGAGTTGGAGAGTAGTTCTCTCTCGAGAGGCTTAGAGGCTACTTCTATGACTAGAAGCGGGTAGAAAATCGTGGAGACAGCTACTAATCCCTGTTCTCTAATTCTCTCCAATACCTCAGCGTAGTGTCTACTGACGCCGTGAGCCTCGAGTATAGTGTAAATAGTGCTCTCAGCGCTCTCTGAGCTAACTAGATATCTCAGCTCTTCAAGCGGCTTAACTAGCCCGTAGAGGGCTGTCGCAACGTCGTTCAGTACTGTGAACTCTCCGCACTTGTGCCTCTGAGCGATTGCTGTCAGCGCCGAGAACGCGAAGTGCACTGGCGAGCCTACTGTACTCAAAAAACACACCGGAATAGGACTAGGCCGTCTCGAAAGGCGCTAGTAAATACACTACTTTGCCAGGCCCCACAACGAACTCTGCTCTCAGAGGCATTTTACTAGCAAACTCTACTTTAACGATATCAGAGACCTTGGCTACTGAGAGCGCATTCGTGAGCTTAGCGGCGTCGTAAACAGCGCTAGCGGGTTCTCTCACTTCAAGTGAAATAGTGGCGAGTGAGCCTCTAGCAAATCTCGCCTCAACTCTCCCCACTCCTTGAGCTCTAACTATCAGTGCGTACTCCCTAGCGTTAAACTCCGCGTTACCACCCACTTCCTCTATGTCTTCGAGTACTTTCTTGAGGGCTTGAGCCATTATTTGAGCTGTGACTGTGAACTGGAGTTCTAGCTCCGGTATTTGGGGGGCTGTGACCTCGAGATTGCGAAATCTAAACCTCCTAGCTGAGACGCCGCCTTCACCAACAGCGAGCTTGACGAAGTCTCCTTCACTCGCGATTACGAGGTTTTCACCCTTCTTTAAGTGTTTAAGTACTTTTTTCAGATTACTAACCGAGACGCCCAGTGCTTGAGGCTCTTCGACTTCGTACTCTAGAAACATGTCTCTCGGAAAGCTCACTTCGAGCAGAGAAGACTGATCAATATCCATAGCCCTCATTACTAGGCCGTCTGGATTAAGAATTAGCGAGACCTCGTCAGCTAGGTTACCAATAGCCTCAAATATCTCTTTGAACACTTTAGCCTCGGGTAGTACAACGCGCGCCAAGCGTATCACCCACCACACTAATACTACTCCGAGAGCAGTATTTATTCCAGGGCTCTAGTAGCATGGAAGCAGTCGCGGCTTAACCTCGTACTGGTCTAGTACTAAGTGAATATCTCTCAGGAGTACTGGGAGCTCTCTAATAGAGACAAAGAGCACGTTTTCGTGTACTCTAATACGCGGAGTAAGTAGCGTGACTATGAGTGGTAGCAACTTTGACGCCTTCTCTAGCACTCTGTACTTTTGCTTAGCGCGAGAGTAGTTTTTTACTAGCTTATCTACTCTCTCGGCGTGCCTCGCCGCCGCCTCTACTAGTCTACTCCTAGTTGCGAGAGACCAGTGTTTACAGTCAATTACCAGCCCCAAGCCGCTAGTAGGGTCTACTCCGAGAACGTCTATCTCGAATCTCACAGGAGAAGTCAGTGTAACTCCGCGCTCGACAATATAGCCGAACTCCTCGAGAATTCTAGAAGAGAAGACTTCGAAGTCGCGCCAATCGAGATACTCGCTAATACGCTTTAACTCGACACCCCTCTCACTCAGTAGGAGAGCTAGTTCGAGTCGATTTGTCACTACAAGCTCCTCGCCGGACACGCTGATTAGATCACTATACTTCCTCGCAATTTCAACTACAAGCTCCTCACTACAGCCGAGAAGACTAGCCAGCTCACCAACTAAAGCTCTCTTTCTAGCTAGTAGAAACTCCAGTAATCTCAACTCCGTGAGCACAGAAACCTCCACCTGGAGTAGGAAAAGGAGTAGTCCCAATTATTACAACACGCACTTCTCTAATTCATTGAGGAAGGAGAGTTAAAAACGCCTCAAGGATCTACCTGACTACCTCCTCTACTTCTCTATACTAGGGTTTTGAAGTCCCTACTTTAGCTCTCTTAATCCACTTATCGGTTTTAGGCTCCTCGTTGATTATTTTGAGTAATTTATTCACTCTCTCTTCTACAGTGCTCTTAACACTAATATCTAGTTTGCCCTCACTCGTCGAGGTCTCTAAGAACTTCTTGAGTTTTTCGAGATTCTGCGTAGCGTCGTACCAGAAACCGCTCCACCGCCAATAATGAAGTACCGGAATGGCAGGTAGCCTAGTATTGGGTGTACTGTTCTAGAGACAGGTACGTAGAGAGAGCCTGTTCTCGGGAAAGACGACGCTGTGATCATAAATGCTCCTATTAGTGGTAGCCACATCAAGCCGGCAATAACAAATGCTAATACAGGGTCTCCGCTGTAAGCTGTTGGGTCTCCGAGCATTTTAGTAGCGTAATAAGTCATGCCTGAAGCCGCTGGACACGCTATAGCCCATATCATTACGTAATACCACTCTAATTCTCTAACAAGACCATAATGCCACCACACCTACGCCACATTAGCCCTCCCAGCCAGCTCCACCACACTCAACACACTGTCACGAGCAACTCTCACAGTATTAACTTGCGATCTCAACATCTACGCGCCCGCTGTAATTTAATACGTAGGGCCCGAGAGATCTGCTGTGCGTAATTTTATTTTAGAGAGTTTACTCCGTATACTTGGAGAGTTGAGTTTACTCCGAGTAGTGTTGCTCGTGCGGTGTTGAAATGAGTAGTGACCGCGTTAGGGCTGGTTATACTGAAGGTGTTGTCTCAATTATTGTGAATAGTGCTCTCTTTACTATTAAGCTCTATTTTGGAGTACTCTACAACTCTATAGCTCTAATTGCTGATGCCGTGCACACTCTCTCAGACAGCTTGACTTCACTCGTGGTCATTATTGGGTTTAGAGTTGCAAGTAAGGAACCGGACTCTGAACACCCATTTGGACACGGGAGAGCAGAACTCGTAGCCGCTCTAATTATAGGAGCCGCGCTGGGCTTCGCGGCTTTTGAGCTCGGAGTTGAGAGTTTTAAGAAGCTACAAGAAGCCAGCTCTCTCCTCTTCTCTCCTGTACTAGTACTCGTTCTCGTAGCCTCGTCTATAGTGAAAGAAGCACTCGCGAGGTGGGCTCTTAAACTAGCTGATAAGTACGGCTCCCAGTCTATTAGGAGTGATGCGTGGCACCACAGGAGTGACGCGCTTGTAAGTGGTGTTCTCGCTGTAGCAGTGCTCATTGGTAGAGAGTACTGGTGGTTTGACGGATTAGCTGGGTTAGTGCTCTCGCTCTACATACTCTACACCGCTATTAAACTAGTACTCGAGTCTTCTAGCGAGTTAATAGGTAGAGCTCCCGGAGAAGACGTTATTAGGAGTATTGAGCGCGTAGCTAAGAGCGCCAGTTCACTTGTTCTCGGAGTGCACCACGTACACGTGCATAGATACGGCGATCACGTCGAGGTGACACTACACATTGACCTCCCCGATGAAATTACACTCGAAGAAGCACACAGAGTAGCGACGCTAGTAGAGGAGAGAATTAGAAGTGAGCTCGGATACGAGGCCACTGTGCACGCTGAGCCCGCGACTAGTAAGCACAGAGTAAAACACGAAGACTAGTAGTGGCTACTCGTGGGTGCAAGTTAGCGCGTGCTCGTAGTGAAGTAGTGCACTTGTCTAGTTACCGGGGGATTTAAACACGTAAAGCCCGTGCATAGCACAACACTACTTAGAGTCCCAGCAACCCGTACTAATACCTAAGCTGCTAGTAGCCGCCTCTTCCAGGAGCCCTCCTCGACACCTGAGAGGAGCTTTCTTTAAGGTCTCTTGTATTTTGTTCTCATAGTGGTGGGTACTTGTGGAGGAGTTTAGGAGTAAGGTTCTCGAAGAGCCCGTAGTAGACTACACCTTGACGCGGGACACTACCATCTGTGATCTAGTTGAGAAGTTTAGAGGAGCCCACGGCTTCATGGCTGGTCACGTCGCGAGAGCTGTTGAGATACTAGTAGAAATGCTCAGAGACCGAGACGCTACGAGAATACTCTCGTTTACAGGTAGTGTAGTCGCTACTGGCCTCAGAGGGGTGCTCGCTCAGCTCGTGAGGAGCAAGTGGTTTCACGCCGTGATAACGACGTGTGGAGCAGTAGATCACGACATTGCGCGGGGAACGGGGCATAGGTATTATAGAGGCGACTGGGGCTACGATGACGCGCTACTGAGAACACTAGACATACACAGACTAGGCAATGTGCTAATTCCACTCGAGAGCTACGGCCTAGCTGTAGAGAAGTTCGCGAGAAACCTGCTCGAAGAGCTAGCTAGAGTGAAGAAGAAGTGGAGTGTCCACGAAGTACTCTGGGAGGCGGGGAGGAGAATTAGTGACGAGCACAGTATTCTAAGAGCTGGCTACGAAGCCGGAGTTCCCGTATTCGTGCCGGGTATCTACGACGGGGCCTTCGGCTCTCAAGTAGTATTCAACTACCCGGCTCTAGGCATAGAACTAGACTTAATAAGCGATGAGAGGAAGATTATTGAGCTAGTAGTCTCCTCTAAGAGACTCGGAGCTCTAATTATCGGTGGGGGTATTAGTAAACACCACACTATATGGTGGGCTCAGCTAAGAGAAGGCCTAGACTACGCAGTGTACATTACTACCGCTCTCGAGTATGACGGCAGTCTCAGTGGAGCTCAGCCGCGCGAGGCTATTAGCTGGGGGAAGTTAAAGCCCAGTAGTAAACACGTAGTAGTGTACGGCGACGCGACCGTGCTGCTCCCAATTATAGTTGCTGGAGCTCTCTGTAGAGTAGAGGGGTGAGAGGTAATCGAGCTTCACATTGGAGTAGACGACGTCGACGCGAAGGTGGGTGGGTGTACTACACACTACACTACACTAGTCGCGTGGAGACTCTACGAGAGAGGAGTAGTGTTCACAGACTACCCCAACCTAGTTAGACTAAACCCCAGTATTCCCTGGAAGACGCGGGGTAATGGGGCCACAGCGCTGAGACTACTAGTTGGCTCTGAGAGCGATCTAGAGGACATAGCGGAGTTACTACTAGTAGAGCTCGAAGAGTACTTAGCCGAGCTCAGAGACCCTAAACACCAGCCCTGCCTAGTAGTTCACGCTGGGAGCGTGCCGAGAGACTACGAGTTCATAGCCGAAAAATCCCTACACGACATTGTACCACTAAGTCTAGTTGAGAGAGTGCTCGCCAAGTACTCGACTACTACGCGTGTTTACTGCCATAAGGGCAGGCGTGGACTTGTAGGAGCCCTCGCGGCCGTAGGCTACACTATGAGGAGTAGCGACTACACCTACGAGCTACTAGCATATAGGTTGCGCGAGAACTGTGATAAGCCCCGCTGCGTAGACTCTGAGAGCGTCGTGGAGATCGATAGAATTTACGGAAATAGACTAATCTTAAACTACGACTACAAGGCTAGAAGAGTACTCATAACACCGCGAGGACCAGACCCCGTTCTCCTGGGTATTCGCGGCGAAGACCCCTACGCGGTGTTAGAGGCGTTTAAGCGAGTGAGAGTCTGCGAGCCCGTGGAGTACTACACTATTTATAGGACAAATCAGCACACAGACAGCCACATATACCCAGTGAAGTCTATTTGTGACATTAGACCCTATATGTGCGTCTCTGTGCGCGGGAGGGTCTCTTCTAAGCCTAGAAGACACGTTGGAGGACACCTCTTCTTTAAACTCTGCGACTCAGAGTGCTGTATTACAGTAGCAGTCTACGAGCCCACTAAGGAGTTTCGAGATGCAGTCGAGAAGCTCGAAGCGGGGGACCTAGTAGAAGTCTACGGGTGTACGAGACCCTCCAGCTCGAAACACGACTTAACACTAAATCTCGAGAAGATTCGAGTTATAGAGCTAGTAGAGGTCTACGTCTACGAAAACCCCAAGTGCCCCGTGTGTGGTAGTAGAATGAAGAGCGCCGGTAGAAACAAGGGGTTTAAGTGCGAGAAGTGCGGATTTAGAGATTTAAGCGCCATTAAAATCGCGAGGAGAGTCGAGCGCGGAACTACTCCAGGGTGGTACCAACCACCAAAACACGCATTTAAACACCTCATGAAGCCAGTTGAGAGAATAGGGCGCGAGAAGAGAGAGTTCCGTGATGCTCTCATAGATGGCTTTATAGCAAAACTACACTGAGCACTCCTACTACTCTATCTACTAGCGTAGAAACAGCCTCGTAATTATAATTGTAGCTATAATTAGTGCTACTGTAACCGGCCAGAGCACTCTAATAGCCATAGAGATCTTCTTGTCTAGTTCATCCACTTCTTCTACTTTCTCTGAGAGCCCCCTGAGAGTCTCCTCTACACTACTCTTTAATCCCTCAATTTCAGCTCTAACCTCTCTTCTAAGCTCCTCTATGTGAGTTTTTATTGTAGAATACGATATAATGCTCTGAGCCTCAGATATAATGTCCTCGACTACACCAGCTCTTATCTTCACGTCTTCAGGCCTAGCTCCCCCCTCACGCACAAGCGATCTCAGCGCGACTACCGAGTCCCAGGAAGACCTGACACTACTACTAGTAGCCGCCGCGATCCTAGTAACCTGCTCGAGTACTCTCGGGTCCTCGAATATTCTATTACTACTTAGACTACACAGCTCCACGGGTGCTAGCCGTAAACCCCTCTGCAGAGCAAGTGCTACTATGGCTTTTACAGCCGCTCCATACAGTCTCTCACTAGCCTCTCTTACTAACCCGTCCTCGACGAGGGTTACGGCGTTGCTGAAGTCTACTAGTGCCTCCTCAATACACCTCTCAGCACTAGTACTATTTACTCTTCCCCCAATACTACTACTAGAAGAAGTAATTGACGGCACACTACTATTACTCCTCACATAAATCACTTTTAGCGGCCACGTGAACACTACATTGCTATTCAGGGTTTTAAGTTTTATGGTTACTCAGAATACTCGGTGTGCGAATTGATCTCTCGTAGTGCAGCGCTCGAGCTACTAAAGAAGTACGTGAGAGACGACAAGATAATTAAACACTGCCTAGCCGTGGAGGCCATTATGAGGAGTCTCGCTGAGAGACTGGGCGAAGACTCCGAGTTGTGGGGTTTAATTGGGCTGCTACACGACGTGGACTATGACTACGTCGAGAGGGACATGAAGAGACACGGGCTCGAAGCTCTCAATATACTTAGAGGACTACTGCCAGAGTGGAGTCTACGAGTTATTGCCGCCCACAATGAGCACAATGGATTTGTAGTGACAGACGAGTACGCTGAGAGAGTACTGAGCGCGCTGAGAGCATCTGATCACGCATCTGGACTCATAGTGGCCACTGCACTAGTTATGCCGAGTAAGAAGCTCGAAGAAGTGAAATTAGAGTCTCTACTCAGAAAATTCAAGTCCAAAGACTTCGCGAGAGGTGTGAGTAGAGAGAGAATTAGAGAGGCGGAGAGACTAGGAATTAGACTCGAAGAGTTTCTCGAACTAGCACTTAACAGTATGAAGAGAATTGCGAGTGAGCTGGACCTCTAGTGGTGCTGGGTGCTCGGCCCTCAAAGCTCTGCGAAAATGTCTACTAGCACTACTCCCCCAACACCCCGTTTACTAGTCACCGCTGCGAGGAGTTAGCATGCGTAGCGGCGTCTAGACTAGTAACTCTGTTCTAGGAGCTTTACCTTAAAAGCTATATTTCCTCACCAGGCATTAGTAGAGTGCGGATTTAGTAGTGCTTAAGAGGTGAGCTGGATTTCCAGAGCGGGGCTCAGAGCTGTATGTTGGAGGAGTACTTGACCTCGAGAGAGCTATTAGCGAGCTGAAGAGGCGTCTAGGCGAAGTAGTGCTCCTGGGCTACGCCCTCGTCGATAACACTGTGGAGTTCAGTGAGACAAAAAGCCTCACAGACTTGCCGCTAAGAGTCTCTGATATCCAGGGCCCCGGCTACTACGAGCTGAGAGAGGGGTTCAGGTTTAGACACGGCTTCTCTTCCCCCAAGTGGTATCTCTTACCCCCAGAACACAGACTCCTAGTTGTCACGCCGAGCTACGAGGCCTCGGACGCGCTTAATAGTAGTGAGAGGAGAGCTGTCTTGTTCGGAGCTAAGCCCTGTGACCTCAGAGCTATTACTGTACTCGATAAGATACTACTAGGTAAACACCCTATTTACACGCTCAAGAGGCGTAGTGTAGTCGGCATTATTGTGGAGGAGTGCCTCGAGCCCGGCAACACGTGTTTCTGTGCTGTAGTGGGCTCTGGGCCTACTGCTACTAGCAACTTTGACCTAGCGTACGCTAGGCTAGACGAGAACACTGTTTTATTTAAACCGCTCTCTAAGCTCGGCTACGAGCTGGTTGAGGCGCTCTCTCTGAGAGAGGCGGCGAGAGAGCATGTAGAGGCGTATTACAGCGCGGTGGAGAGGGCTACTAGCACTATGCTGAAGAGGGCTCCGAGCCTACGAGAAGTAGTGAGAGCTCTCGAGAAGAGTATTAATAGTGAAGAGCTCTGGAGGAGTCTCTCTGAGGAGTGTACTGGGTGTGGTAACTGCAACTACGTCTGCCCCACTTGCTTCTGCACGGAAATAGTAGATAGAGTAGAAGAGACGCGCTCTACTAGAGTAGCTCTGTGGGCGGGGTGCCTCACATACACTTACGGCCTAGTAGCGGGAGGGCACTTTAGAAGAGAGCTCTACACGAGGTACAGGCACTTTATACTACACAAATTCCTCTTCTACCCCAGGCAAGCAGAGGGGTTACTGGGCTGTGTGGGCTGTGGTAGGTGTATTACGTGGTGTCCACTCGGACTAGACCTGAGAGAGGCTCTTAGTAGAGTAGTGAGGGAGGTGGAGTAGTATGGGCGTGGTCTACGAGAACTCCTTTAAGTTCGAAAGGAGCCTAGTAGTCGGGGTCGCGAGGGAGGCTCGAGGCGTAAACACCTACACTATTAGACTCAGCGGCGAGTACAAGGCTAGTCCAGGACAATTCAACATGCTGTACGTGTACGGGCTCGGAGAAGTGCCGGTGTCTATATCTAGCCTGCCTGTGCACCGAGGCGCGTACACACTCGTAGACCATACTGTGAGAGTAGTGGGAGCTGTTACGCGAGCTATACTCCTCCGCCTCGGAGTAGGCTCAGTAATAGGTGTGAGAGGTCCTTATGGTAGGGGGTGGCCTCTTCAAGAGGCTTGGGGGAGAGACGTAGTCATTATTGCAGGCGGCATTGGGCTAGCCCCCCTGAGACCCGTTATAAAGTTCATTGAGGCGAACAGAGAGAAGTACGGGAGAGTGAACGTACTATACGGCGCGAAGAGCCCTGAGCACTTGCTCTACAAGTACGAGCTCGAAGAGTACACTCTAATACCCAACACTAGGCTTCTACTCTCCTCGGACACTCCTAGTGAGAACTGGAGACACCACGTCGGCTTTGTAACAGATCTAGTGGAGTACATAGATGTAGACACGAAGAGCGCTGTTGCACTTATTTGTGGACCAGAAGCGATGATGAGAATTGCTATTAAAAAACTACTCGAGGCAGGCTTCGCCGGCGAGAACACATACGTCTCTCTCGAGAGGCGCATGAGGTGTGGTGTTGGAGTGTGTGGTACTTGCCAGTTAGGACACTACTTTGTCTGTAGAGACGGCCCGGTCTTCAGGTACAGCGATGTGGAGGAGTACTTCTGGATTGAGGGTGTCTGAGTGCTCAGAATACTAGTTGTTAAGCTCACATCCTGCTCTGGGTGTATTAACGAGCTTATTTACGCTCTAACGCACAGTGATATTAGAGACAAGTACAGAGTAGCCTACTTCCCCGAAATAGAGGACAGCGACGAGGTCACCAGTGCTGACGTGGCGTTTGTAGAGGGCTCTATAACAACGAGTCAACAGGAGGACTTCTTGAAGGCTGTGAGGTCGAGAGTAGAGTTCCTCGTAGCGCTGGGCACGTGTGCTATATCTGGAGGCGTCCAGAGCCTCGTAGTGAAGGAGAGCGCTGAGAGCGCCGAGAGAGCTATTTACTCGGAGACGCAGGTACCGGCGAGCGCGGCCGGAAGGCCCAGACCCATCGAGAGTGCTGTCAGAGTAGACTTCGCTATACCGGGCTGCCCAGTTAGCGGAGAGGCCGTTGTGTCTTTTCTCAGAAAGTACTCTCTCGGCGGCTTACCCCTAGTCTTGTACGAGAGCGTGTGTAGTGAGTGTAAGCGCCAGGGGGTAGCCTGCGTCCTCGTGGCGAAGAGAGTGCCGTGTCTAGGTCCTATTACTCTGAGAGGTTGCGGCGCGCTGTGCCCAGTACGGGGTAGGGGGTGTTACGGCTGCTACGGCTTAAAGTTCTTTGACGTTACGCAGAAAAGTGTTAGAGCCCTAGCGAGGAGGCTGAGAGAGCTGGGACTGCGCGAGGAGGACTTCGAGACTCTGCTACTAGCTTACGGCTACAGGGTGTGCTCTGAGCTCAAGTGAGGTGTACTCGCGTTGAAGCTCCCTCTCACACTAGTTGAGGGTGAGGGCTCAATTACAGTTATTGAGAGGAGTGGTCGTGTAGAGAGAGTTCTCTACGAGATAAGTGAGGCCCCCCGCTACTTCGAGTATATTGTCCAGGGAAAGAGCCCTGAAGTAGTAGTAGACCTTGTCAGTAGAATCTGTGGTTTCTGTGGAGTCTCCCACTTGTTTCTAGCTGTTAAAGCCTTTGAGAAGCGCCTGGGCGTTGAAGTCGATGAGGAAGTAGACGAGTTTAGAGAGGTGTTACACTTAGCTGAGAGAGTTAAAAGCCACGTACTACACGTGTTCTACATGAATCTCCCCGAGATTACTGGCACGAGGTCTCTAGTAGAGCTAGCCGAGAGAAACCCCGGAATACTGAGAAGAGCTGTCGCCGTGTACAAGCTCAGCCGGAGGTTAATGAGTACTCTAGGTGGGAGGTCTCACAACGTAGTGAATATGCGAATTGGAGGCGTGTACTACCCTCCCAGTAGAGAAGAGGTGGAGAAGTTGAGGAGCGAGCTCAGAGAGGCTCTCAGCGCTCTACTAGACCTAGCAGACACTGTGCTCAGCTTTAAACACAGCTTAGAGGTCTCAGTGATTAAGCATCAGCTCTGCTTGTACAGTAGCGGGGACTACCCACATCACGGTGAGAGAGTAGTACTCGACGACGCTGTACACGACGTAGAGTTCTTCTACGGCCACTTAGCTAGAGCCGCTACGAGAGAGTACTCCACGGCGCTGCACTACAGGATTAACGGCGTTGAGAGCTACATTACAGGCCCCGTTGCGAGGTTTAACAGGTACTACACCAGGCTACACAGAGATGTGAGGAGTCTACTCGAAGCCTACGGGTGGAGGCCGCCACTGGGGGTCTTAGAGAGTTTTACAGCGCGCTTTGCCGAGATATACGACTCTCTCCTTAGAATTCAAGAATACCTCGAGAACTACAAGTACACGGAGAGAGCTCGCGCAGAGACCACTCAGCGCAGTACTCGCGACCACACTTGCTTCTACGCAGTCGAAGCACCTAGAGGAATTCTCTACCACAAGTACGTCTTAGATGAGAGCGGGAGGGTTAGAGAGTGCCGCATTATAACGCCAACAGCGCAAAACCTCGCGGCAATGGAGGACATAGCCACGCAGCTAACTCGAGGAGAACCAGTCTCGGAGAGCACTTTTAAAATAGCAAAGAGCATTGCAGTAGCATTCGACCCGTGTATTTCGTGCTCAGTACACGCAGTTCCTATAAGAGTAGTCAAGTCGACAAGTAGTTGACTAGTCTCCCGCACCTACTAAGTACTCTTGAGTAGTGGTTGTTGTAAAAATTACAGTACACTGTTTCTGAGTGTTTTAAACTATTCAAGCCATACACCACTACGACTAGTCGCGGTGTTAAACCGTGATGTGTAGGGATCAGGCTATACTGCGCGCCGATCTCTCCAGCGAGAAAGAGGTCTCTGGTTCTGCTGTCGAGGAGTATATTGGTGGTGGGGGCTTAGTAGCGTATTTAGTGCCCGTTTCACTAGCAGAGCCACTGCACTAAGTTGAGAGTGGTGTTGAGGCGTGCCTTACGGGTTTACTGGTAAGTGGCTTAGAGTCGACCTCTCAACTGGGAGTATTAGAGTAGAGAGCGTGGGCGAGGAGGTGTACAGGGAGTATCTCGGTGGGCGGGGACTAGTAGCCTATGTACTGTTTAGAGAGCTCAAGCCGCGCGTAGACCCGCTTAGCCCGGAGAACAAGTTAATTTTCGCTACCAGTGTTATTACTGGTGCTCCAGTCCCAGGTGTTAACAGAGTAGTCGTGGGGGCCAAGTCTCCACTAACCGGCACTTACTGCGAGTCCGAGGCTGGCGGGTACTTCGCGCCAGAGCTCAAATACGCCGGCTTCGACGTCGTAGTCGTCGAGGGGGCGTCCGAGAAGCCGGTTTACTTGTGGATTAGAGATGGGCGAGCCGAGCTCAGAGACGCCTCGCACTTGTGGGGTAAACTGACTAAAGACGCTACTGAGGAGATTAAGAGAGAGCTGGGCGAGCCGCTGGCTAGAGTAGCGTGTATTGGACCGGCTGGAGAGAAGCTCGTGAAGTTCGCTAACATAATGTTTGACCACAGGTACGCCGCTGGGAGAGGTGGTCTTGGAGCCGTTATGGGCTCTAAGAAGCTCAAAGCCGTAGTAGTCAGGGCCACTAAGAGGAGTGTTCAGTTCTACAACGAGAAGAGGCTTGTAGAGCTTGCTAAGTGGTTTTACGAGAACTGGAGGAAACAGCTGGGTGCCGTCTCGAGGAGCACGTACGGGACAGCCGAGCTAGTAGCACCACTCAACAGGGACGGGACACTGCCAACACTTAATTTTAGAGGTGGTAGTTTTGAGCGCGCTGATGAAATAAGCGGTGAGGCTTTAAACAAGACTATACTCGTTAATAGGTCTACTTGCTTCGCCTGCTCTATTAAGTGTAAGCCAGACGTCAGGGCTAAACACCCCTACGAGACGGACCCGGCTTACGGCGGCCCCGAGTACGAGACTATAGCGGCTTTCGGCTCTCTCTGCGGTGTCAGCGACCTGGGTGTTATAGCCTACGCTAACCAGGTGTGTAACGCCTACGGAGTAGACACTATTAGCGCTGGCGTAGCAGTGGCCTTCGCCCTGGAGCTCTTTGAGCGGGGTGTTATAAGCGAGAAGGACACTGGCGGCTTAAAACTCAGACTCGGGGATCCCGAGGCGCTACTGAGGCTACTACACATGATTGTCAATCGCGAGGGCTTTGGAGACGTGCTAGCAGAGGGCGTCAAGAGGGCCGCGGAGATTATTGGGCGGGGAGCCGAGAAGTACGCAGTACACGTTAAAGGCCGCGAAGTCCCTATGCACGAGCCGAGGGGTAAAGTAGGCGTTGGCTTAGCCTACGCGCTCTCACCTATAGGAGCCGACCACTTACAGGCCTCCCACGACCCCACATTTGAGAGAGTAGCTGAGCACCTCGTAGCGCTGGGGATCACGAGACCTGTTAACAGGCTGAGTCTCGACTACGAGAAAGTGCGCGTAGTCTACTACGGAATGCTCTGGTGGAGTCTACTAGACTGCCTAGGAATCTGCAAGTTCACATTTACACCACACTCGGCCGGCGTCTACACACCTAACCACCTAGTTGAAATAGTAAACGCCGCTACAGGCTGGCAGGTGAGCTTGTGGACGCTACTAAAAGCCGGCGAGAGAGCACTAAACCTCGCAAGAGCCTTCAACGCGCGCGAGGGCTTTACTAGTAGAGATGACACCCTGCCAGACAGGTTCTTCGAGGAGATGGAGTTCGGGGCTAGAAAAGGGCAGAGAATAGACCGCGCAGAGTTCGAGAGGGCCATTAAGCTCTTCTACGAGATTGCAGGGTGGGATGAAGAGGGGAGGCCTAAGCCGGCTAAGCTGTACGAGCTCGGACTAGACTACGTCGTCAGGGAGCTCTACAGTGATAAGAGTTAGAGTGAAGTACATACCAGAAATACTCCAGTCTGTTACGAGAGTGAGCGAGGAGGAGGTCGCAGTAGGCGAGAACGCCACACTGAGAGACCTCATTGAGACCATTATTCACGCGCACGGGGAGAAGCTCCGAGCCTGGCTACTCAGCGAGAAGAGAGAACTAGCTGAAAACGTATTAGTAATTGTCAATGGAGAAGTAGTCACAAAACTAGAGAGAAGACTGCGAGACGGAGACGTAGTAGTAGTAACAATACCATTTGATGGAGGTTAAGAGGTCTAAATTAGATCCCCGAGGAGACGCGTCCTCGACTTCTCCGCTGTAGAGAGACCTCACTCTTAATAAGTTTCTCGTAGTACTTACTTTTAGAGGTGACGGCTCTGTGTGCCCTCAGATCAAATTTAGCCTTACAAGCCTCGGAGTACTAGTCCTCCTAGTCACCGCGTTAGTAGTGATCCCGGAGTTTAGTGCCGTGCCCTCACACTCTTCGTGGACACTACTAGACGCGAAAATCTCTGATCGCGTGGTGCTCTTTGACAGCGACTTGGACGGCGAGCCTGATCAGCTGGCTATAGACAACTACTTCTACGTAGAGATCCCGTCACCTCCACTAGTAACAAACGCTATTTCCTACAAAGTAGACTTTAATGCTACTGGTACACTGTGCCTTGTACACTACACTGCCGTAGACGGGTACGTAGCAGTTACATGCCCTCGACTCAGCTACACTAGAACTACACTAGTCAACGCTACTCTCAGGGTCTATAGGTGGGGTCTCTTACTCTACAATACTACACACAGAGCTGTACTCATGTCAGGGGGATTGCACGACATACCACCGGACCTAGAGGGAGTGCCACTAGTAGTCAACGGGACGCCAGTTATTATTGGCACGCGTGGGGGCTACGTGGAATACTATAATTTAAAAACTAAGAAGTCAGAGCGGCTAAGACCACTCCAGATCTCGATTATGGGGGCTGCGTGCAGTGAGCAGGGGTTAATATTTGGTGTTGGCTTAGCGGGCGGCGAGTTATTTTACTTTGAGTTTGACGGCGTGTATTTCAAGGTTGGAAGAGTGCCAATCACTCCGCCTGTGCGAGAAGTCGTGAGTACTACGGGTAGAATCTACGTGCTTACTAGTGGTGGAGACCTCTACTATATTACTAGCACTAGTGGCGAGAGTCCCATTCACGTAGCTAGTGGTGTAGAGGCCCTCTACTACCCCGCTGATAGTGTTAATAGCTTTGTAGCTCTAGCCAAGGATGGAGTGCTGAAGATTGTTGAGACGAGCAGTGGCGTCGAGATCTACGATTACTTCTTACCGCTAGTGGATTTGAGCGAGATTCGCGCTGTAGACTGGTGGGGCAGTGTACTGGCCGCTGCCACTAGTAGAGGCGTCTACGTCGCGACTACAAAACCACTCTACGTAGTCATAAAGGCACCTGTATCCGTGTACGCGGGTGAGCCTGTTAGAGTAGATGTGAGCGGAGTCTACGAGTCAGTAGTAGTCGCTATTTCCGGTAGAGTGTACAGGGAGTCTGGCAACGTGTCTATATACCCCGTGTACCTACTTCCCGGTATCACCACTGTAGTTGCGAGAGCTTGTAGAGGGGTTTTCTGCGTCGAGAACACTACGAGTATATTCGTAAAGCCGAGGCCACTAGAAGTTAGAGCGTACTACCCGGAGAAGACCAGGCCCTACGATCCGCTCACAATACTCGTGGACACTATAGATAAGCTCAGTAACAGGAGCGTGGTAGTGTCTTGTAATATAAGTGACCCCTACAGGCGCATCTTCAGATCTTTCTACTCGGGGAGCAGTATTACTGTTCCAGCTCTACCGGACATTGACAGCTCTGTCTTCACAATTAGTTGTGGTGGCAGAGAGTACGAAGTTGTAAGTGTAGCTGTGAGATCTAAGCTCACAGAGCCCTACTTGAGAATTAAACTCACTTACTACGGTAGTGGGCTACTAGAGGTCTCTGGTTACGACAAGTTCACTAATAGGGCGTGGGACGGGCTAGTTGTAGTCGACTACCTAGACTTAGACATAACTGTTGTGGAGGAAAGAAGCGCCCTGATAACACTACCACTCGGTAGTACGCGTCTCCGCGTGAGCCTTGTTAGGAATAACATAACTTACTACTCAGAGGAGTTCACAGTGGTTTACTACGAGGACGTGTTTAAAGTCCCGCCCGGCGAGGAGGTCAGAGTAGCTGATAGAGTTAGAGTAGACGTTTACACGCTAACACAGACAATTACGAGGCCCGTTCCGGTGTACTACGAGATCCGGGTAGTAGACCCCCTGGTAATAGCCGCTACGGTTGCCTTTACAGCTGGAGCCGTCTACGCGATACTAATGCTACTTGGAAAACTGCCGCGACTAGCACTCAGAAGTAGAGGAGCTTAGAGAGCTCTCTACTACTCGGCACGGGGATTCAAGTGCTGTTTAGCGTGTATAGATATGCGAAGTGGATTCTAGCTCTAACTCCACTCCTACTCTACCTCTGCTTAGTAATAGTTGACTACGCTTCACTCTACTCCTACACTCGGAGAACTGGTTGCGAGGTAGAGGTATTCGACCCGTATGGCTACGCCCGCGGCGTGTTAGAGAGATGCTACTACGACAAATTAGAGCTCAGAGACTACATACACCTCGGCGAGACAGACGCCAGAGTAATAATTATTGCCACGCACTACTTTACTTCGCCGCACGGTGAAGTGGGGCTGGGGACTTCGGAGAAGATAGAGTTTTACTACCCGCTACTACACCCCCTGAGATCATTCTATGTAGTCAGGGGCGTAGTGCAACCGGGTAGTGTCTACGCTGCCGCTCCTCCACGTGTACTCTCAATGTCTAATTTAACGGGTAAAGTAGTAGTTCTGCTCACGTGCAGACTAGCCAGAATTGAGGAAGTAGTCGAGGCTTTTATTGAGAGCGGGGCTGAGCTCGTAGTGGTGTCTAAAACGCCTGCTCTGAGTCCTAGTGAGCTGAGATACCTACTAGTACTAGTACTGGGGAATACGAGTAGTGTACAGGATCTCTGCAAGTCCGAGTTATTTGCGTGTTACCGGGGGTCTCTGTGAAGCACAGGAGAGCACTAGGACTAGTACTCACAGCTCTACTTGAGTGCCTACCAGGACTAGTACTACTAGTTCTCGCACTAGTAGTAGTCTACACGAGGAGAGTTGAGATTTCACCACTACCACTACTCGCAGTACTACTCTCATTCTTCTCGGCTTCACTAGTAGCTAGAAGAAGCCTGCCTAGAGCGCTCAGAAGACTCTACTCGTGGAGACACTACGACGCGCTCTCACCGCTATTACTACTACCACCACTAATACTCTTACTGCAGTCAGGGTACGAGTACTACGATGTCTGGCGCTACGGAGTGGTACTTAGACTAGTAGTTTCATTTATGTGTGGACTAGCACTATTCTTCACAGCATACCCACTACTGAGGAGGCTCTAAAAGCGAGAACTACGAGTATAGTAGAGAACTACGCAACTTCACTCGCCCTAATCACGTGTACAGAGAGTAGTAGTACTGTAACTCCCAGTATAGTTATGACTACGAATTTAAGCGGCGAGGCCTGAGCAACCGTATCAATAACTAATACTAGTAGCGCCAGTAGCACTAGCACAAGTAATAACAGATCTCTTCTCGCAAACTCGACTTCAACACGCCTCGACACGCGACTTTAACCCCCTCACTTCCAAGAGCTATGAGCTATGGGAGGCTTAAAGAAAACCCAGCTCTAAATTAGAACCCATAGTGTACTTAAGCGGTATATAGTGTATATATAGTATAGATACCTATAAAAACCTATAAAAACCCTGAGCCCACATTTAAAAAAACGTGCTCAAATCGCACTTGAGGATCAGCAGTTAATACTCACAGGGGTTTTCCGTGTCGAGTACGACTACGTTGAGGCGTGTTGCGAGCGAGATTTGTAGTAAGTATGGTACTCTCTGCTTCTCGGAGAGCGACCCCGACGACTTAGTGCTCTTCGGGTTCACGTGGGTCGAGAACTTCC
>Ga0080008_153839_pt1 | contig 21621 bp, 22 predicted proteins | sample ConCONMetagenome_FD_69211 | JGI IMG/M metagenome (GOLD analysis project Ga0080008, IMG submission 69211) | Hot spring microbial streamer communities from Conch Spring, Yellowstone National Park, USA - CON_C (SPADES assembly) (version 2) | ecosystem: Environmental > Aquatic > Thermal springs > Hot...
ATCTATCACAGGTGTTTCAACAAGCGATAAGGAGATAGCTATTTCAACCGCCCTCAGGAGCTTGAAAACCATGGAGTACGTTCTCGATATTGCAGGGTTGAACAAGGTATTTATTGCCAAAAACCCATATATCAACCCCTAGCTTGCCAGGGGTGGTGTAAATGCTTTTAGAGGATGAAGAGGTTTTCGAAGCAGAAGAAGTGGAGGTCGAGGCGGAGGCCGGAGAAGAGGGCGAGGAGAAGGAGGTTGTCGAGATAAAGGTTGAGTTGCTCAAGCAAATGCTCAACATAAGCAAGATGTGGCAGAGAGTGTTGTCGGGGGAGGCGAGCGTTGAAGAGTTAAAGGAGACTGCTATTTCAAGAACTGTTTTAAAAGCCCCCCGTCCTACGCACAAAAGAAGGGGAGAGGTTTCGATCGGTAAGGAGAAGAAGTCTAAAACCAGGAAGAAGAGGAGTAGTGGGAAGCGGAAGTCTAGAAAGACTGGGAAATAACATCTACTTTCTCATAACCAATCGTTTTCAAAGTCTCAATGATAGTGTTCAAATCCATCCTCCTGTCGAATACTATTTCGACAAAATCCCCCTCGTTCCTAATCAACCTGAGCTTTTGGATAACGGTCTTGCCCTCCAGGGACTCCCTCGGATCCTTAGGGACGAATATATAGTCTTCAAACCTTCTTCGAGAATAGTTGTAATATTCCTCGAAGCTTGCGATAATCCTGTATGCTTCGGTTAAATCCCTAGTGGGGCCCTTCATCTCCCTGATCACTGCTAGAAGCCTTAACGCTTCATCCCCGCTGAGCGTCACCCTCGCGCTCCTGGCTATGTCGATGACCACCTTAACCTCTTTCATGAATCCCACACTTAGGTTTTAAGTATTGAAAGGATTATAACTATAGGTTGCCCTAGAAAATAATTGTTGAGAGGTGTCTGCTTGTTCAAGGCAGTCTACTCCAATGCTTCGAAAATGAAGTATGTTGCACAGGCTATTGCCAAGATAATAGATGAGGCGCCGTTCTACGCCACCCCCGACGCGCTGGAGGTCAAGGTCTTAAGCCCCGACAAAACAATGTTGACAATCGTTAAAATCCCCAGTATTGCTTTCGACGAGTACGATGTTGACGGGGAGGAATTCTTCGTGGTTTCCTCAATGGATTTCAACAGGATCATAAGAAGGTGTACCATGAACGATGTAATGGAGATGGAGCTGGATAAGGAGCGTTCAGTGCTGAAGATTGTCTTCCGCGATAAGAAAACAGGTATTGAAAGGGCGTTCTTGCTGGAAACCAAGCCGAGGCCGCCTGAACAGATTCCCGAGATAAATATCGAGCTAGGCGTCACCGTTAAAATGGCCTCGGATGACTACAGGGAGTTGCTCGGCGATTTGAAAACAGTGGGGGAGACCGCTGTTTTCATGGTTCAAGACGGGAAGCTTGTCGTTAGAACGGGTGAGCAACAGAAGGAGTATGAGGGGGTTTTCAGCGAGGGCAACCCGCTGATATACTTGTCATCGACAGCCCCGAGGGTTCAGGCTAAATACTCGATCGACCAGCTCCAGGCTACTTTGAAGCCTATCTCGGCAGCTAAGCAAGTAACACTATACTTCGACAGCGATAAGCCGCTGAAAATAGAGTACGAGATAGCTGGAGGCGGAACTATAGTCTACTGGTTAACCCCTAGGGCCGATTAGTGTTTTTCTCGATACATTGGTTTCAACGTATCGTAAGTGTTAAGTATGCTGGCTTTCGTAAAACTCGTGGCAAAGGGTTAAGTCCTAACGGAGTGTTTCAGCGTGAAACCTAGTACCCAAGTATATCGTCCCAGAGATCCCTTTCATCCTTTCTAGGCGTGGATGCCTGCATTCTCGACTTGAAGAACTCCGCCGCCACATCCGGGAAGAGGCAGTAGGTCAGTGCGTCTTCCTCCTTTCCATAATACTCCTTCTCCATCACCTCTTTCTTACACTTCTCGTACAGTGGCTCCAGCAGGTCTGCTGGGCGCACCGTTATCGGCTTATCCCCTTTCAATATTGCCGCAACTACTTCTTGTTTAACCGGAGCCGGTGGGCGACCGTACAGCCCTTTAACGTAGTTGGCTGTTTCCTTGGTTACTACTTGGTACCTACCGTGTAGCACGTTGAACACTGCTTGAGTACCGACTATCTGGGATGTAGGAGTAACCAGCGGCGGCCACCCCAAATCCTCCCTTACCCTCTTAACCTCTGCGAGCACGTCACTCAACTTGTCTTCCGCGCCGATCTGTTTGAGCTGAGTTATAAAGTTCGATATCATTCCACCGGGCACCTGGTGCTCCAGGACGTTTGGATCTGGCATGAAGACTCTCATGTCGAGAAGGTCCTTGTACCTTGTAAACAGTAGATTGTTCAAGTACTCGCTAATCTCGCGAACAGCATTCATGTCTATGCTCGGCCTATGCTCCGGCGGAAGCGCGTAGTACATTGTCTGTATGCTCGGGTGGCTCGTGCCGAACGCTAAGGGGCCTACGGCGGTATCGATAAAGTCTGCCCCGGCCTCAACTACTTTAACATACGTTGCAACCGCGAGGCCCCCTGTGAAGTGGGAGTGCACGTCGACTTGTATCCTAAAATGCTCTTTCAACGCCTTGACCAGGTTGTAGCCCGTGTACGGGTCTAGTATACCGGACATGTCTTTGATCGTGATGTGGTCCACGTCGAGAGCGATCAGCTCCTCGGCAACCCTCAAGTAGTGTTCTATTGTGTGAACGGGACTGATGGTGTAGACGAGAGTGCCCTGTACAATAGCGCCAAGGCTTTTAGCCTTCTTAATAGATACCTCCATGTTCCTCACATCGTTCAACGCGTCGAAGACCCGGAATATGTCAATCCCGTTCCTATACGCTGCCTCAACAAATTTCTCCACCAAGTCGTCCGGGTAGTGCCTATAGCCTACCAGGTTTTGACCTCGTAGGAGCATCATTAGCTTCGGCTTCCTAACCCTCTCCCTGATTAGTTTCAGCCTCTCCCACGGATCCTCCTTTAAAAACCTTATCATGACGTCGAAAGTGGCGCCACCCCACATCTCGATAGCGTAGAACCCGGCTCTATCGATCTTGTCCAATATGGGGATCATGTCCTCGGTTTTAAGCCTAGTGGCTATTAGTGATTGATGCGCATCACGCAGTGTCAAGTCGACAATGCCCACCATAAACCACACCTCTCCCCTATTGTTTCCAGGATCTATCTTAAACAAGGATAATATAGCTGATTCCCGGAAAAAGCTTTAACGGTTTGAAAAGACCGTGCTTCAAAATCGATTGATAGGGTGAAATCGCTTAGGGGAGGGTTCAGGTTTCGTAGCTGAGTCTGAGGAATGGTTGGATGCAGTGGCTTGGGTGACACTGGTGAAACGCCGCAAGGGGGTGGAGGCCGGAATCACCCCGCTGGACAGCGGCAACGTTTCAACCCTCATACTTGCCTGAAGAGGCGGGAGTGAAAGCTTGGGTACACCTGAACATTCTTCTAGGCCGGTGTTGCCTAGGCCTTCTTCCCACCAGGTTTTTCGAGAAGGCTGGTTAACTCATCTATTAAACGCTTCTTCTCCTCCATGCTCAACCCCTCCCTGGCCTGCTGAACCGGTTTCACAGGGACTGTGATCTTCCAAGCAGGGGAGGGGCAAACACTTCTCTTAACACAGAGGATGCAGCAGTGAATATCTACCAGTAGGTCCTTGAAGAGCGTGCACTGTCTAACACTCTCGTATCTTCCGCAGACACTGCACCTCTCCCAGTATATCGTCATTCACCAATACCTCATTACTGAATTAACGCCTAGCCGGGTATAAATTAGTTGCCTGTTGAAGACCGGGCCATCCGACCGGCCCGTCTAATATTAAATCTTAACCTTTTGTTTTACGAACAGAAAAGATAGGTTTACTAATATTCAAATTAATTACTATGGTCAGCTTAAGTTATGTGTCTTAAATCATTAGTGTAATATTCCTAATGCTCATGTCAACTCCTCTAACACCCGCAGTGACAACATCGTTGTCTATGGATAGCGAGCCAAACAACGTTTACACTACTCCGTTAATAGCCGGCCAATACATGGTTGTCGGCGGAGTGTCTGTGTGGACAAGCATTGTAGACGACTCCATAATTCTGCACGTGCTGTACAACATCATGGATCCTGCATGATATCTTACAGAGGCTCACCTAGCAGTGGCTAAGAGCCTGTGCGATATACCTATGACTAGGGCGGGCAACCCGATACCCGGTAGGTTCCCCTACGAGCCCTACGACTTATGGGTTCAAAGCTACGAGTTCACTGTAAACCTGACCGGGGTTTTCGGGCTCCAATGCCCCGTGGACGAGTCGGAAGCAACCCTCTGCATAGCCGCTCACGCAGTGGTCGCTAAAGTAGACGAGCACGGTGAGATAATTCAAGCAGAGACGGCTTGGGGAAAGGGGGTAAGGTTCACGAACAGAGGAAACTGGGGAATGCACTTCACGTATACAGTAACCTGTGAGACAGGGGAGATGTGCTATTTGAACGATAACGCAGAAACTTCATGGGCATATGGAACTCCCTTCCCTGGCAATAGCTGGGCTATGTACGTGGTGTACACTGGTGGAGAGTTGACAGCCGACCTAATAAGGAATCAGAACTATGATGTTGGAGACGTCTACATCATGGTTGATGGTGGATACCTTGTTGTAAAAATAGTTCTAGACGAGGGTTATTCAATATCATACTATCACACACATGTCGCGGCCAGTCTGAGTGGAATACCTCAGAATAGAGCTGGGAACCCGCAGATAGGTTTATTCGAATACCATGGCAACTACTCAGAGATAACCCCGAGCATTGAACTATACTTGCCGCTGAATGCGGCCGAGCAGTCCACGGGAACTCTCTACGTGGCGATCCATATGGGAGTTGCAACCTATACTTGCTACGGCTAATAAGAAACCGTGTAGAGTAAACACGTTTGATCCAGACTTTTCCCCAGACCTGCTTAAAACCCTTCTGTCCTCATAGATGAGGCACTCTTATTTATTAGACAACAATTAACGGGTATTGGGTGAAGTGTCGCCCTCCGCGGCGCGACCGTTTAACAATCTTGCCCAGGAAGGATTCTCTGCCTGACCCATGCTTCGCGGGGTCACGGCTTGAAGCTTTACTTTACACCGTATTACGATATGTTTAAAAAGTATATATTCATATATACATCACGGCTTGGTGTTTACTATGATTCATGAAATAATCTTCTATGGGAGAGGTGGCCAAGGAGCTGTTACAGCGGCTAACGTACTGGTTGAGGCGGCGATGTACGAGGGCCTCAACGGGCAGGCGTTCCCTTTCTTCGGGGCTGAGAGAAGGGGTGCCCCTGTCACAGCTTTCGCAAGGATGAGCGATAAGCCTATTCTCAAGCATGGAATGTTCAATACTGCGGACATACTCGTGGTTTTCGACCAGGGATTGGTTGCCTCGGGGGTTGTGAGCAGGGTAAAGCTGAGAAACAATGGCGTCTTAATAGTGAACACGCCTGAGCGAGGGCTCGACCTATCCAGGGTTACTAGTGAGGGAGGGTTTAGAGCATACGCTGTGGATGCCACGAGAATAGCTCACGACTTGAAACTGGTCATAGCGGGGTGGCCTGTTGTGAACACTGCGATGCTTGGAGCACTAGTAGGGGCTGTGAAGCTCGTGGGTATTGAGAGCGTTAAGAAGGCCATTGTCAGCTACTTCGGCGAGAAGGCAGGCACTGTTAACGCTCAAGCAGCCGAGCGTGCTTACGCCGAGGTTAAGCTTGTGAAGGAGGTGTAGAATTGTGAGCCTTGAAGTAGTCAGCCCTGTGCACGGGAAGCTCCCTATTACGAAACCCTTGAAGGGGGTTGCGGGTAAGACAGGGTTGTGGAGGACTGAGAGGCCTGTTGTCGACAACGGCAAGTGCACCAGGTGCTTCACCTGCGAAACCTACTGCCCGGTTAACGTGATAAGGGTTGAGCCTGAAACAGGGGTTTCAATAGACCTTGACTACTGCAAGGGGTGTGGAGTGTGCGCCGAGGTATGTCCAGTGAAAGCTATTTCAATGGTTCCTGAAACAGGGTGAGAGCATGGGTGTTAGAAAGGCTTTAACCGGGAACCACGCAATCTCGTACGCTGTCAAGCTTGTGAGGCCTGAGGTTATAGCGGCATACCCTATTACCCCTCAGACAAGCATCGTTGAAAAACTATCCGAGATGGTTGAATCTGGAGAGCTCGACTCCAAGATGATAAGGGTTGAGTCCGAGCACTCAGCGCTTGCGGCGTGCTACGGTGCAGCGTTGGCGGGCGCTAGGGCTTTCACAGCCACTAGTAGCCAGGGACTGCTGTACATGCACGAGGTTGTGCACTGGGTTTCAAGGGCAAGGATACCCATGGTAATGGCTATTGTGTCTAGAACTATTAACGCTCCGTGGAATATCTGGCCCGATCACAGCGACTTCATGGATCAGAGGGATGCCGGCTGGATAATGGCTTACGCGATGGATAATCAGGAAGCCCTAGACCTTACAGTACAGGCTTTCAAAATAGGCGAGGACCCGGAAGTCTACCTGCCTGTTATGGTGGGGATTGAAGGCTTCATACTCGGACACACCACAATGCCTGTTGAAATACCCGACGAAGAGCTTGTTAGAGAGTGGCTGGGGCCTCGCAGACAACCCTACGTTGTAGACGGGGGCTCGCCAATAGGTGTTGGAGGGTTGACAATGCCCGAGGAGACCGAGGACATATTCCACGGTATCCAGGAATCCATGGAGGCTGCTAAAAAAGTTGTCGAAAGGGTTGACAAGGAGTACGGCAGGCTGTTCGGCAGGAGCTACGGCGGGCTCACGCAGTGCTACAGGTGTGAGGACGCTGACTACATCGCTGTCGCAATGGGTGCTTGGAGCGGGGATTTAATGGAGGCCGTGAACACCCTGAGGGATCAAGGATACAGGATAGGGGTTGTAAGGATAAGGTTCTACAGGCCCTTCCCGCACGAGGAAATATGGAGGTATGCCGGCAGGGCTAAGGGCGTGATAGTTTTCGACAGGTCGATCAGCTTCGGCGGCTGGGGCCCAATATTCACCGATCTTGTAACAGGGCTGGCAGCATACACCGACAAGCTACCAGCGTTAAGCAACATCGTGACAGGTATCGCGGGCGTTAACATTACCAGTGAGGATTTCGAAAGGCTTGTTAAAAGGTTTGTTGAAGCGGTTGAGAAGGGCGGGAAGCCCGTTTTCTTCGAATGGTTTAAGAAGAGGTGATAAGATGTCCCAGCCCAGGCCCAAGCCACCAATACCTTACAACATGAGGGATGCATTACTACCGGGCGACGCGGCCTGCTCCGGATGCCCTATACCGATGGGGTGGAAGACCGTTCACGCTGCGTTAGGGGGTAAGGTAATCTACGTTATACCAGCGTGCTGCTCCTCAGTCGTCGTGGGAACATCCCCGGGACACTCCCTGAACGCTACAGTAGTGCACGTCCCCTTCGCGGCAGCCGCCTCCGTGGCCTCAGGCATTGCTGAGGCCTTGGAGAAGAGGGGGGTTACTGATGTTCACGTTGTAGCGTGGGCGGGAGACGGGGGCACGGGTGACATTGGATTGGCCACGTTGAGCGGGGCGGTAGAGAGAAATAACAACATGATTTACATAATGTATGATAACGAGGCATACATGAACACGGGGATTCAGAGAAGCTCCTCGACACCTAAGGGCGCTTGGACAACTACAACCCCTGTTGCAGGCAAGGCTGAGCAGAAGAAGGATGTTGCGAAAACCATGATAGCACACAACATCCCCTACGTTGCGACAGCGAGCATAGCCTACCCGCACGACTTCTACAGCAAGTTGCAGAGGGCTAAGAGCATTAAAGGATTCAAGTTCATACACCTCCACGCCCCGTGCCCTGTCGGGTGGAGGTTTGAACCCCAGTACACTGTTAAAATGGCGAGGCTGGCTGTTGAAACAGGACTATGGGTGCTGTACGAGTACCAGAACGGCAAGATCACCCTGTCGGGTCCGAGCAGGCCTTATATGGACCCGTCTAAGAGAAAGCCTATTGAAGAATACATTAAGATGCAGGGAAGGTTTAGAAACATAACGCAGGAGGTCCTTGATGAGGTAAGGAAGAGCGTTGAGCTTAACTGGGAGTGGGTTAGGAAGTTCATGTAAGCCGCTCGTTTCAAAACACTTTTTTATCAAACACTAAACCCTTAACGCGCCTGTAGAATAGGGTGTAGAGTTCTTCCCAACCCTCTTCTAAAATTCTTCAAGTAATGGGCATGAGCTTTGACAAGGCTATGATGGCTATGGTAAAAGCCACCATTATCCCTACGAGGATGTGAGGCTTCAGCTTCAACCCTACATCGCTTTCCTCGTAGAATCTAACCAGTCCGGCCGCCGAGAGCAGCGCAGGCCCCTCCTTCCTCCTAGACTTCCTGCTCAACCCGCTCAGCCTCCCGCTCCTATTTAATTCTTAACCGGTTTAAATAATTATGGTGTTGGAGATGAGGATTAGGCATGCTCAGGAGCTTATTAAGGATAGGTTTTTAGAGAGGGATTCCGCCCGGGGATTGTTCGCAACCTTCACATGGTTCAGCGAGGAGGTTGGGGAGCTCGCGGAGGCCCTTCTCAAGATGGATCACAAGCTTATCGAGGAGGAGGTTGCGGATGTCCTAGCATGGCTTCTCAGTATTGCGAACCTCGTGAACATTGATGTAGAGGAGGCATTTGTGAGGAAATACGTTACTGCGGGGATTTCACAGCCTTCACAATCTTAACCGCTAACTCCGGGTCTCTCTCAACAATGGTCCCGGTCACTATCACGTCCGCGCCCGATTCCACCATTTCCCTCGCCTGCTCCGGGGATCTTATGCCTCCCCCGACGATAGTTACCAAGCCCGTGTACTTCTTGACGATAGCCGGGAATGACGGTGGAACAGTCTGTTGCGACCCGCTTCCCGCTTCAAGATATATGTACTTAAACCCCATCATCTCGCCCGCCAGAGCATAGGCTAGAACCACCTCGGGCTTCCCCACGGGCATTGGTTGAACCCTGCCCATGTGGGACACCGCGGTGTCGGAATATACTACTATGTAGCCTGTTGGAAGCGGTTCAAGCCCATACTTCTTGACAAGGGGTGCTGCGGCAACCTGTGCCATCATGAGGTAGTATGGTTCGTTAGAGTTCATTAAAACCATGAACAATACTGCGTCAGCCCGGGGGGTTAAACAGTTAATGTTGCCCGGGAAGACTATCACAGGTAGCCCTGTCTCCTTTAAAACCCCTGCCGCCTCCCCCGCCTCCTCAGGGGTTACGCCTATGCTCCCTCCTATTAGGAAGGCGTCTGTGCCCGCTTCAGCCATGAGCTTAGCTGTTTTCTCGAGACCCTGCCTGGTGGAGGGCTTGTCGGGGTCTACTAGGGTGAAGTGGAGCTTCTCGCCTCCCGCTATCTTACCGGTAATGTATTCATGAACCCTCCCCACTCTCACCAGCCTCCTCAGCAACGCCCTCGCCTGTTGAAGGCTTCTCGAAGGTGACCTGGATCCTGCCCTCCTCGAACAAGTCTATAAACTTGTTGTAAACGTCAACGGCCTGGTATAGGTCTGGGACTGGAGAGGGGTACTCCGCTCTCAGTCCGCAACGCCCGCAGCTTATCCTAGCGGTCTTGTAGCCCGGTTCTTCGGCCTTGGAGAACTCTACTGAGAGGGATACCGATCCGCAGTTGGGGCATTGGAACACGATCGGGATTCTCACTACTCTTTTCTGAATCTTCCTCCTCTTCTTCCTCCTGCCCATTTAATACACCGCTCGCTGATTTTTAATCACTCCTGTAAAGTATATAATGCTTTCCTCAGAGTGGGCGACACGTTCTTCTCAAGTATTTCGAAGACAACCCTTACGCATTCGTCAGCGCTGAGGGAAACCTCCCTCTTCTTGCCCAGCTTGACGGCCAGCTCGAGCCCGATCAAATGCTTGCAGGCAAGAGTCTTCTTGGTCGACGCCGTCCTGATCATGAAGTCCTTGCAACTGCAGAAGCTTCTAGGAACCAGGAGGTAGTCCCCTCTCGGGCCTGTGTAAACCCATATGTGCGCGCCCATTGAGCCCTGCTTGCACAATATTTCAGCGAACCTTTTCTCGTAGACCTCGCCTATGATGCTCTTAGCCTCCGGGCTGTCCGGGGTAATTGTTTCCAAGTATTTAGCAGTATCCCTTACATCCAAAATATCATCCAGCCTGGAGCGTTGAGTATGGGCCCGCGGGGATTTGAACCCCGGGTCACGGGGAGTTCCGCCTTCAGCGGCTTCTCCGACAGGTCCCGAACCCCGCATCCTAGTCCAAGCTAGACGACGGGCCCGTCTATTAATCGTAATTAGTGTAGAAGGGTTTTTAACGCTTTAACCGGGGGCTGGGAGTGTTTTGTAAAAATGCTTTAAACATGAGACCCCTTACCGCTTCAAGGCTTCTCCGAAGCGTTCGAGAAACACTATTTCGCTGAGATGCTTCCTCTCCTTCGCAACGGGTTGCTCGCCGGGCCAGCCTATCGCGAACAATCCTATTGGGACATAGTTGCTGGGGGCGCCCACGAGCTCTAGGATCTCCTCCACGTTTCTCAAGGTCTGGATCCAGACGGCCCCGAGCCCTGTGCAGTGGAGGGCGAGCCAGAAGTACATTGCAACCAGCGATGCGTCCACCATGTATGAAACAGGTGATTCATCCTTATTCGCCAAGACGAGCACTGCTGTCTTCGCGTTGAGAAGGGGCCTCGGGTGTTTGAGGATTTTCGCAAGGGCTTCGATCCTGGAGCGGTCGCGTATTATTATGAACCTCCAGGGTTGCCTGTTACCGGCGCTCGGGGCATACCTTGCAACGTCTATAGCTTTCAACACCAGGTCTAGCGGTACTTCCTCATCCTTGAAAACCCTTATGCTACGCCTCTTCAGAAGCGGCTCGAAACAGTGTTCGCTCAAGCCTTGCCACCAATTCAACTATAGTGCCGCAGGGGATTATTAACCAGTGCCTCCCGGTATAGTGATTGCTCTCTTATGCAGGGCTGAGCTGAGGTTTAACGCTCTCCGGGCAATGCTGCTGAGGGATTTTCTGAGGCCGCCGGCCTGCCTGAGGCGCGTCCGGCTTAACTGTTTACGGTGTGAGCTAGCCTTTTCATCTATATTTATGGTTAAACATATAATCCTGTCTGACTCTACGTTCCAGCATAAATAGTTTTGTTTGAAACCCGTTGCTAAACGGGTGTCATACATATTTTCACTCTTTCATATGTATTTATTTATATTTCGATCCCTTTTAACTTTATTTTCAACCATTCAGCGAAGAAGTCTAGCTACGCCTCTTAATGTTTGAAGGATAAAAAAGGGTTTTCCTATCAGCGAGGCTTGGACTCAGCGATCTTCTTAAGGTTTTCCGGGTAGGGCGGCTTGACGATTCCTTTCTCGGTTATGATGGCTGTTACGAGGTCTGGGTCCGTTATGTCGAAGGCGTAGTTTAAGGCTGGGGCTTCCTCAAGAGTTATCAGCTTCCCCATCACGTGCTTCACCTCGGCAGGGTTCCTCTCCTCTATAACCACGTCCTCTATTCTGCTGTTCAAGTCTATCGTGCTCGTCGGGGCTGCGACGTAGAATGGTATGTTGTTCCTCTTAGCGGCTAAGGCTATCATGTACGTCCCTATCTTGTTTATGACGTACCCCTCCCTGGTGATCCTGTCGGCGCCGACTATTACGAGGTCTATCATGCCCTTCCTGATCAGAAAGCCCGCTGTGTTATCGGTGATCAAGGTCACAGGTATGCCCTCCTTCATTAGCTCCCAAACCGTTAGCCTCGCCCCTTGGAGGACTGGCCTTGTCTCGGTCGCGTACACTCTTATCTTCTTCCCCTTATACCACGCTATCCTCATAACGGCCTCGGCTGTTCCCAGGGCTGAGGTTGCCAGGGCCCCCGCGTTGCAGTGTGTCAGTATTGAAGCGTTGTCGGGAACCAGCTGGGAGCCGTGCTCACCGATTAAGTGGTTGGAGTATATGTCCTCCTCCATTATCCTTAAAGCCTCCGCTGTCACGGCTTCCGCGGCCTCGAGCGGGGCTGCCCCAGCGTTCATGCTCGCAAGCAGCTTCTCCCTCACCCTGGATAGCGCGTGGAACAGGTTGTGGGCCGTGGGCCTCGTGGACCAGAGTGTTGAGACCGCTTCAAGGGCTTTGGAATAGAACTCCTCCCTGGGCCTGCCCGTCAAGGTCCAGGCGTAGGATGCTACTGCCAGGGCTGCGGCAACACCTATTGCCGGGGCCCCTCTTATCTCGAGGTCTATGATGGCTTTCGCAATCCTTACCGGGTCGTTGCTACACTCCACCTCTTCCGAGTGGGGTAGTTTTAGAGTGTTTATCCAGCATGTCCTCCTCGAGGGTTCATCCCACCAGACAGCTCTGATCTTGACAGGGTATGGTATGTTCATGAAGCATCATCACGTGTTTAAAATACGTTTTCAGCAATATAAACGTGGGATTTGATTCAATACACGAGGGGTTTCGCGTTGGAGCAAGGGGTTGTGATAGAGTTTGACAAGGGCTCGTGCAACGGGGTTGTCAGGGAGAGGGGGCTTGTAGACGAGCTAGACAGCAGGTGGTTTGGGAGAAGGAGCGGTGACGAGCTGGTTCTCAGCCTCGTTGAAACAGCATACCTGCTCCTAGGGGAAAGGGCTACCGTGAGGGTTGACGGCAAGTCCGTCTCGGACCTCCACGGCCTCGTCAGCCTGCGCCACGAATGCTTCGCAGAATTCTTCTGGCCCATGCTCACTGTTTACAAGGATTTGAGGGATAGGGGGAGGAGGGTTAGGCCCCTGGGGGGTAACAGCTTCCTAGTTAAGGATAAGCACGGCGATGTGAGAATCGTCTACGTGTTGGAGGAGAAGGCGTTGGAGAGTACTGACAGCCTTGTCAAGTATGTTGAGGCTGCCAGGAGTAACTCGCTTCAAGCAGTCTTCGCCATCGTCAGCCTCCAGGGCGACTTAACGTATTACGAGGTTTCAAGGATTAGCCCCATGGTGGGTTAGAATGGTCTCCGATATTCTCAACCCTCCGCGCGGAATGAGGGATTTAACAGGGGCTGAGGCCTGGGTTCACGAGTACCTGGTGAGTACTTTCAAGAAGACAGCTGTTTCAACAGGCTTCGAACCCATTGTCACCCCGACCGTGGAGTACTTCAAGCTTTTCGAGGCTAAGAGCGGCGAGGAGGTTAAGAACTCGATGTATGTTTTCCAGGACAAGGCCGGGAGGCTTCTAGCGCTGAGGCCTGAGGTGACGGCTAGCGTGGTCAGGGCTTACTTGAAAGGCTTGAGGAGCGAGCCGAAGCCCTTAAGGCTCTACTATGTCGCGCAGTGCTTCAGGTATGAGGAGCCCCAGCACGCGAGGTATAGGGAGTTCTGGCAGGCAGGCCTCGAAGTAATAGGTGACCCGGACGTTAACGCTGACCTGTCAGCAGCCTTCACCGCCAGCTTCTTCCTCGACGAGATCGGTGTTGGACACGAGTATGTCGTGGGTAGCGTGGCTGTTCACAGAGGGTTGATGAAGGGTTTAGGGATCCCCGAGGAGGCACAGGACCACGTGCTCCACTTGATAGACAAGGGCCTGGTTGACAGGGCGTTGGAGGAGGCTTCGAAACACTCGAGCAAGGGGGATGCGGGGCTTCTCAAAGACCTCTTGAACACTCCGCTTGAAAAGCTGGAGGGCTTCATAAACGATTCCAAGGAGTTGCTGGGAGGGGATTACGAGAGGGTTTTGAAAGAGCATGAGAGGCTTTTAGAGTTCACGGAAGCGTTGAGGAGCCTGGGCTACAGGGTTGAGTACAGCCCCTCCCTCGTCCGGGGGCTAGCATACTACACGGGCCTTATTTTCGAGTACAAGACTAAGACGCTGGGGGTCAGCATAGGGGGAGGGGGCAGGTATGACGGCTTAACAATGGTTTACGGGGGTGTTTTCGAGCACTCCACGGGGCTGGCGCTGGGCCTGGACAGGGTAGCCCTGGTGCTACAAGGGGTTGAAACGCCCGTGGGCGGGGGCGGTGTCGCCGTAATCTTGTCGAGCAAGGTGCCCGTGTCCCACGGCTACAGGGTTGCGGGAGCCCTGGTTAAAGCAGGGTTTAAAGCAACTGTTTACCGGTCGCCCGGCTTCTCCAAGCCGCTGGGGCATGCCGCTAGGAAAGGCTACTCTAGAGCGGTGATCATAGGTGAGAGGGAGTTCAACGAGGGCTCGGCCACTGTGAAAAACCTGGAAACAGGGGCTCAGTCAACGATCAAGCTTCAGGAACTCCTGGAGAACCCGGCTAGACACCTCTCATGAGCGTGAACGGGTTTGAAAGCGCCATGTCCACTGCTCTAGCAGGTTATCTTTTACTTCAACTCTAATAGTAATGTTCAAGTATTTACGGTTGTTCTACTGGAAAACGCCAATACCGTGCTACCACTTTCCATGCGCGTTAGCACCTGTGTCCCCCCAGCTGTTTGCCAGACCTGCTGACACTAGCCTGTGAAGGGGCTGTCGCTGGGAGTTTGCCCGGCGGTTTCTCCACCCGCAAATCCATGTCTCGCCGGCCTCGCGGCTTGTACGGGGCGTGGAGCAGTAGTGGTGGCGGGGCAGGGGCTGTGTCTTCTCAGTCCCCAATGGTTTGGAGAAGAAAGGGTTGTTGGATCAAAAATTTCACGGTGAAATTTTCGCGAGCAACGCCATATTAGTCGTCGGGCATCATAACGTATTTTGAGGCTTCCTCGCTGATTTTTCTCACCATCTCCACGTGCCTCCTCCACTCCTCGTGGACTACTATGTCCCCTCCCCCGATCTTCCTGGTCGACTTGTCTATTTTAACTAATGCCGGGACAGGCGTCATCATTCCCAGGAGTATTGCCTCGCCAACGTTGAGGCTGGGCAGTAGCTCCAGTAGCTCGTCGCTGAGGGTTTCGCTCGCGCTTTGAACATACTTCTGATCCCCGGGCTCGACAAGCCTCAGTATTATCTTGTTGTTCGTCTGGCTTAGCGAGTCTTCGTCAAGCTTCTTGGGGCGCTGGCTCACCAGGCACAGGCCTACCCCGAACTTCCTCCCCTCCCTGGCGATTTTGCCGGCAATACTCTTCGTCATCGTGCTCCTGTCGCCCGGGAGGAGTATGTGTGCTTCCTCTATGACTGTGAGAACGGGGACGGGGTAGCCCTTCGCCTTCCCCTCCCCCCTCCTGCTGCTCGCAACATACTCCTTCCTCTCCGCGAGAAGCCAGTTGAGGTAGTGGTGTACAACGACGTCTGCGACCTCCTCGGAGACTCCGCCTAGCTTGAAAATATTGGCCTTACCGGGGACTACTGCCTCCTCAAGGCTTATCGGCGCGTTGGGGGTTATCACCTTCTCCCAGTATTCATCGAGCAGGTCCTCGAGCTTGTCTAACACCTCGGCGACCTTTTGCTTATTGGATTTCTTCTCACCGGGTTTTTCAAGTTCTTTCTTAATCTCGTTTAGGAACTCCTCAGGCTTCTGGTACCTGGTTTTTTCAGCACTCCTGTATGCTTGTCTGAGAAGCCTTCTCTGAACATGGGCTTTCTCATCCAGGTGGAGTAGCCTGAAGAGTTCGTGCAGGGTTATGCGTGCAGGGTGGATCTTCGCCTCCACGAAGTGGGTGTTCCCGCCCGCCACCTCCCCGTACTCGTTGTGCATGTCGAAGAGGACTATTGTTCCGCCGAGATCGTTGACTACTCTGTCAACCAGGACTCCTACGGTGTTGGATTTTCCAGCACCCGTTACAGCCAGTATTGCGAGGTGCCTGGAGACTATCGCGTTGACGTCCACGGATACCGGGACATCCCTGTGGTTCACCAGCACCCCTATCCTCACCCTTCCCCCGCCCTCCCTGGCGAATATCTTCTTCAAAACATCCGGGTCAGCCCTGTAGACTGGGGCGCCCGGCCTGGGCGGGTACGTGGGGGTTTCCACCACGCCTGACTCGGCCAGCGCGTCGGCCCAGCTGAGTATTCTGGCCCTCCCGATATTGTACTCTACCATTTCGCCCCCGTATGCCTGGGCCTTGCTCACGAACTCCGGCTTAACCTCCTCTATTAAGAGCAACGGGTTGCCTATGAATGATGCTTCAACCATTGCCAGGGCCAGCCGCTCGGGCCTGCCGTTTCCAGTGTACGATACTAGGACGTACTCCCCAACCCTCGGGGGCTCTGTCGCCGTGAATGTTACCTTGGAGTGTGAGGTTTCACCTATGATGTAGCCTAGTATCATCCTGTTTCCACTATCCCAGGGCTTAGTCGAGCTCGACATACCACTCACCCAATACCTCCCTCCCGGTTAAAGAGGGGAGTATTCCGAGTGAAAAAGCAATCTGGGTTAAATCCTGCCTTGTCACCTTAACAAGCTTGTCAACCTGTATGAGCGGGTAGGGGTAGCCGTTGTGGGACTCCCCCGCGAGCATGTCCATCACCTCCTTGACTACTTCGCGGGCTCTGGCCGCTGAAACCCCTGAGGACTTGTCGAAGGGTATTTCAAGCTTGAGCACGGGGCCGTCCTGGGCGAGCCTGACGTAGGTGAGGATTATGCCTATGTTTTCAAAATAGTCTCTTACAAGCCTTCTCAACACTCCTTCCGATGGGAGGTCTTTAATAGTCTCAACCTCCTCAACGATCAACGGCTCCGAGAACCCTGCTGTACGGGTGTAGTTGCTGAAAACCGCCATGTCAGTGGGCCCTGAAACCCTGCCTTTGAAAAACCCTCCATCCCCTGTGCCCCGGAGCCTTCTTGAATACTCCTTGCTCCTGCTACTCTTGGAGACGTAGGCGAGCCTCCGGCCCCCGCTCGTGAACTTCTCGAGGAGGAGCCTCAGCGAGAGGAGCTTCTCGATGAAGACTATGAAGGCGTAGGCTGCCTCGGGGTCGCTACCGGTTTTACCAGCGTCACGCCCCCCACTGGTTAACGCTTCCTCCAGGATTAGCCTCGAGATGAGGGGCTCGCCGTAGTACAGGTCCTCCTTCTCCAGCTCCACAGCCTGCTCCAGGAGCTTGTCGAAAAGGCTCACCGTCACGTCGAGGCCTGCCAGCTCCTCGGCTGCCTGGAGCCCTCTCTTAATACCTATTCTCGTCAGGGGCTCCGGGCTTATGAGGAGGGATATTATGCTGCCGTCCACCACCAGTAGCCTGCTACTGGAGGATAGTGCTGTCTTGGCCTCGCATATTTCTCTGAAGGCCCTGACGAACCCGGGCGCGTTCGCGACTGTAACAACTCCTACATCCCCCAGGTACTTGTGCCTAACCGCTGACCCGTGCCTGGCTAGAGCGTATGCTTTCACACCATAGAAGCTGGCGTCGCGTAGCCCGAGTATCAGGGAGCTCCCGTCTACGGCTACTACGGATTCGGGAGGGTTGGGGCTGGGGGTGTACTCCACCCAGTTCTTCTCAGCCATCACCCTGTACTCCTCGTTGCTCAACTGCTGCATGGCTCGGACTATCTCATCCTTCCTCCTCAAAGCGAGCTCTAACAGGTACTCCCTCAAGCCTCCTCCCTCTCTACTCTCGAATACCCTGTGTTCTCATCCTTTCTCACCACAAATGTTACGTCGGCCGCGTCCCTGACCTCGCTGTCGTGCGTCACCACTATTAGCTGCGGAATTCTCTCACCGCCTTTGAACATTTTCAGCAACTCGATCAGCTCGCGCCTCCTCTCCTCGTCCAAGTACTCGGTGGGCTCGTCAAGGGCTAGGAAGCCTATCCTGCCCTTTGTAACTATCTGGTGGAGTGCGAGGAGGCCTAGTATGCTTATGGCTACCTTCTCGCCGCCGCTTAACTGGGAGACCCCTAGGGGTCTCTCCCTCGCCCTGGCTATTACTACTCGCAACTCGTAGTTTTCGTCAAGCCTTATCGATTCGAAGCCGAGGTTGAACGCGTCGCTCCAGCCCTCCATCATCTTCGAGATCACGTCGACGTAGTATTTTCTGAGATACCTGGGGACGCCGTCCTTGTGGAATATTTTCTCCCTCAGGTAGTTGATTATCATGGCTTTCCTTATCGCTTTATTAATCTCCTTGACCTGGCTCCTCAGGTCTTCAAGCTCTTTCTCAACTTTTTCCAGCTCGCCCGCGTAGAGTTTAACGCGCTCCGTGCCCACTTCGATGGCCTTCCTCAACTCTTCAAGCCTCCTGCCAGCCTCCTCGAGCTCCCTGAGGGTTTTCTCCGCTATATCCAGCCTCTCCTGGATCTCGCCCCGGGCTTTCTCGAGCTCTTCAATCCGCTTCCCAAGCTCCTCGGCCTGCTTCCCGTAGTCCCTTATGTCTGCCTCCAGCTTCTCCTTCTCAGCGTTCAGGCTGGCCAGGGCCAGCTCTGCCTTGGCTGCTTTTTCAAGCTCTTCCCGCAGTTTTCCAACCAGTTCCTCACGGCTCCCCGCCGTAATCCCCAGCCTCGCGGAGAGCTCTGTTGTTAAACGGTTGAGCTCGCTGCTCAACTCCGCCAGCTCCTTGCTTAAGCCCTCTACCTCCGTCCTCAGCCGGCTGTACACGTTTTCATTGAAGCTTGCCGCGAGGCTTGTCCAGTTGGCGAGGTCGCCCCTATGCTCCTTCAAGGATTCTTCGAGCTCTTCAACCCTTGCCGAGAGTTGCTCAGCGTTCTCCCTTACCTGCCTCCTCCTCTTCCCCAGCTCCTCGAGCTCGGCCTTTCTCCCCGCTACCTTCTTCAATGCTTCAGCAACCTGTTTCAAAGCCTCTGCCTCGGCGCTGGCCTGGGTGTGCCTTGTCTTCAGCGCTGCTATCTTAGACTCCAGCTCCCGCAGCTCCACCTCGAGCTCTGCGAGGTGTTTCCTGTAATCTGCAAGCATCTCCTCCTTCCTGCTGCCCTCTAGGGGTCTCCTGCAGACGGGGCATTCTGGCTGGGGGCTGGTTTCAAGAAGCTCTATGCTCTTCTCAACCTGTTGCTTGAGGGCTTGCCTGCTCGCCTCCTCCCTTGCCGCTTTCTCCAGCTCAAGCCCGAGGCTGCTCAGCTCCTCCTCGGTCTTCCTTAGCAGTGCTTCAATCTTGTCGACGCTTTCCTCGGCTATTAAGGGCTCTATGCTCGCAAGCTGCCTCTCCCTCACGATGCTCCCTATTCTCTCCTGGAGCTCCTGGATCTCGTTTCTAAGCCTGTGCTCCTGCCCCTCCACCTTCCCGAGCTCCTGGCTTAAGGCCTTGAGCTGCTCGCGGGTTCTGCCCACCTCGTTCTCGAGGCTTCTGACCGCTTCCTCCAGCCTCTCCAGGGACCCGTGCTTCGCCCTTAGTTCTTCAAGCTTTTTCCTAATGTTTTCGAGAGTGTTGAGCTGGCTTGTCTTCGCCCTGAGGATCTCCCTCTTGCTCTTTTCATCCTCATGGATCTTGATCAGGCTGCTTACCTGTTCCCTGAAGGCTAGGATTTCAACCAGCCTGGTTTTCTCGCTTATTTCCTGCTTTATCTTTCCCAGCCTCTTCTCATACTCCCCTATTTTTGAGAGGAGTGCTTGCCTGTTCTCCCTGAGGCTGGATGCTTTCGCGGTGATTTCCGACAGCTTGTTGCTCAGAGACTCCTTCTCGGCCCTCGCCCTCTCCAGCTCCAGGGCTTTCTCCTCGAGCTTCTCCTCCCTTATTCTCCTCCGCGCGTCCTGTATGGTTTTCTCGAGCTCGTTTTTCCTCTGGGCGTATTCCCTCATTTTTTCGAGGAGCTCCCTGTGCTTTCTCAGTACTTGTTCGCGAATGTTCTCTGCTGCTCTCGCCGTGTGGGCTCCGGGGCAGATCTGGTAGGGGGTGCTGGTCTGTATGCAGCTGTCTCGGAGCTTCTCACCTATTTTCTCGTACAGGTCTAGGCCTAGTAGCTTGTCGATGATCTCCTTCCTCTCGGACGGGGTTAGGGTTGCGAAGAGTTTTGTCAGCTCCCCCTGGTTTACAAGTACGACTCCGTCTAGCTTCGACGGGTCTATTCCGAGTATTTCGGCTAGTTTCTTGTCCACGTCTGTCGCCCTGTCCGCTATCACTCTCCAGGAGGCTTCGCCCCTGTCCATCCTGGCTTCTCTCAGGACGGCTTTTCCACTGGGGATTTGCCTCTCAACCTGGTATTTCCTCCCCTCGTGGCTGAACTCCAGCTCTACTTTTGCGCTGCGGCGTGTTAGGTTTACGAGGTCTTCCTTCCTCCTGATCCTCCAGCCGTCGCCTGTTAGAGCGTAGTATACTGCTTCGAGGATGCTTGACTTGCCGGCTCCGTTGGGGCCGACTATGGTGTTGACTCCCTTCTCGAAGACCACGCTGGTTCCCCCGTGGCTGAGGAATCCTTCCAGGGTTATCTTGTGGAGGATGAGTGTTGGTGTCTCCACGTGTGTCACCTTTTAAAGTATTCTGTGAGCCTGGATGGCTTCCTGGCGGCAGGCTCGCCTCGCCCGGTAGCGGGGGGTTTTGCCTCCTCCAGTTTAATGTACTCCTCGGGTATCCCGATCCTGGTCCAGAAGCCCGCTTTGGCCAGCTCCTCTAGTGTCTGCTCCAGTGATTCCTCGTCGCCCTGTCTGAAGGCTTCTTTCAAGCTTGAGAGGTGTTCGGCTAGTTTTGAGGCCTCTTCGGGCTTTGCCCCCAGCTCCCTGGCCAGGTAGTCTGCGAGCGTTTCGAGTTCTCCGCGGGGGGTTTGGAGCTGCCCGCTCGGCTTCTCGAGGGTTTCCTGGGCGAGCTTTCTCTCTAACTTGTGGAATATGAGGTCCTGGCTGCCCGGGAGCTTCTTTTTCTTTTCCTCGATTATGAGGTTGATTATTCTTTCAAGGCTTACTGTTTCCCCCGTGCTCATTGTTATTTTAACGTAGAGTATTCCCTTGTTGCCTTGGCTGACTTGTTTCGCGAGCCTTGCCAGTGCTTCGGCTATTCTAGGCTTCAGCTCGGATTCTTTAACGCTTGTTTCTACGTATTCGAGCGGTGTTGTCTCCACGTTGATTTTGTGCACTATGGGTTCTTCCGGGGTTAGGTCTACTATGTAGAATCCTTTACCGTTTCTTCTCGCCTCTTCTGCTTCTTCCACGTTGAGGACGTCTATGCTTCCCGGGTATGCTATTACCTGGTTTTTGCCCTCGACGGCTCTCTTGTCGAGTATTCTTCTGTGGAGGTGGCCCATTGCGACGTACCTGGGTGTTGCGGGTATGTTGCTGATGCTTAGCCCCTTGTCTAGCGGGAAGTAGTTTTCAATGTTCTGGTGCATTATTAGGATGTCGTAGCGGCCTGCGGCCTTGTCCGCCTCCGCTACTCGCTGGTGTAGGGCTTGCCTTGCCTCGTCGCTGCCTCTGACGTAGATGTAGTTGAGACCTGTGAAGACGTATTCTCTCCCGTTTTTCGAGATCTTCTTGGTGAAGTATTTGCTGCGCCCCGGCGTGTAGGCGTTTCTGAAGAGGGCTTGGGGGGAGTCGTCTCCCTCCGTCCACCTGTCGTGCTCGCCTGGGACCATGAAGACTGCTACTCCCTTCCCGGTTATCTTCTCGACTATTTCAATAGCCTTTTTCAACACTCTGATGGGGGGTTTTCTCTCGTCGAGGAAGTCTCCGGCGAAGATGAACGCGTCAACGTGCTCCGCGAGCGCTTGGTCAACGGCTTGTTCGAAGTG
>Ga0080008_133247_pt1 | contig 21608 bp, 25 predicted proteins | sample ConCONMetagenome_FD_69211 | JGI IMG/M metagenome (GOLD analysis project Ga0080008, IMG submission 69211) | Hot spring microbial streamer communities from Conch Spring, Yellowstone National Park, USA - CON_C (SPADES assembly) (version 2) | ecosystem: Environmental > Aquatic > Thermal springs > Hot...
GCGTAGTGCCTCTCAATACACATAACCCCTAGACGTGTCTCCAGGTTGTATAGCTCCCGCTGTAGAGGGGCACATCAACGTCTATCCCGTATCCCTTGAGGAGTGATTTAACTGTGTTGGAACTCGCGTTAAGGGCCTTTGGGCTTCAATCCCTTACTATGAAGTATAGGTAGAACTCGAATAGGCTTGACCCGGATAAAACCCTGGAGGCGAGCTCCTCGAGTGTGGTGGCCTCAAGGGCCTCTGCTACTCCCTGGCTTCCAATAGTGAGCCTCCTGCATTGTTTAATAAAAATACTCTACCTTAAGATTTGTCAACACGCTCTCTTTATTTATCGCGTCATGGCTTGATTCTCATGCCGAGATAGTGTAATGTAAGCATTTAGAGATGGGGTGTTGAAAACCTTGCTGAGCAAAAATGATGAATTATGCAACATAGGGTAGCATGAGGTAGGCTAAGTGGGGTATTCTTCGCTCGTCTCGCAGACTTAGTAGCAGAGTACCTGCTAGTATTCTTGGCGCAATGCTTTGGAATTTCGCGGGGAGCGTTTTAATGATTGTTTGCAGTATAAAGACTTTTTCCAAGTCACTAAGTTCATCCGTGAAAACGGGCAGTACATCTATTCCCTTCCTCTTTATATATTCAGGCCCTAGGGCTTTATACACTGCCGTAAGGCTTTGCCACGTGGGAACAATTACGACCAGGTATCTCTCCTCGGCCTTGCTGGGTACTTTTAACTCAACGAGTTCTCTGATCTTCTCTATGGAGCTAGCCGTGATGTAGCCCCTTCTGTCGGTCTTGAGGCTTGTCAGTATAATGTATCTTGTAATCTCTCTTCCCGATCTCGTCAGCTTGACCTCGACAGCATTTACACGAGGACCACGCTTTCGTGAGGGCTTTCCAGCTTGTTGTGCAGGCTTGGCAGTCGCAGTGCCGGGCTGGAGCTGAATGGGCACAATGCTTTTTACCGGAATATTCTCGAGCGCCGTCATATAGCCTGTTTCAGAAGCTATTTTGAGCAAGGCATTCTCAACCGCATCTGCGCTTATGCTGGTTTCAACGTTCTTTAATACACTGTAGGTTTTTTCGGCTTCAATTGCGATGTCCCTTGTATCTGGATTCACGAATAATTTTACCAGCAACTCAGCAATACTTAGACCATTAAGTGCTCCATCTTCCTCTCTCCTGTATTCAATTATTACTACTACATCCTGATCATCTATGATTTTCGGCATAGTAGACAGAGCCATCAATGCCAACCCGTGCTTAACGTCTGAAACCTGCTTCAATGCATCAAAGCACTGTATTGGCGCGTTTTTGGCATAGAACTCGGCTATTTTAACGATGGCTTCAGCAAGGTTTTCTACTCTGTCCAGATCTCGCATACCTGACCAATAAGCATCAAGGTTTATCAGAGCAGCGCCTCTGAACAGCGTTACGGTTCTTCTATCAATATAGCTGATCTTAAAGCTTTCAACTATGGTTCCCTCTGGACGCTCACCGAAAAACATCTCGGCAAACGAGGCTTCCGGCAGTGTCTTTCTCAGCAAGATCAGCGTGCCTCCGCGCTCACTTTGAGTGGCTAAAATCAGCTTAAACCTCCCCTCGTATTTCTTAGCAAGCTCTATCTGCTTCTTGAGGAAGTCAGCGGCGATCTCTACTGCTTCTGCAACATCGTCTATAGCAACCGCCAGTTTAGTGGCAGTCTCCCCTGATAACTTGGACTCTTCCTCAGCTAAAAGGTTCTGGAGTATTTTTTCAGCCTGCTGTTTTACAAGCTTGGCGAACTCTGTGCCATTAATGTACTTGAAGACCCAGCCGTCACTCTCTAGTTTGTACTTGATATACCTCAACAGCAGGGTCTTTCCGCACCCTCTTCCGCCGAGTATGACTACTATGTTCTTACCCAGAGCACCGCTTTTTTCGATCTCTGAGAAAACAGGGTTCTCAGCAAGTCCTTCCCTGAATTTTTTCACAACTTCTTCAAAAGCCAGCCTGCCCAGCGCCTCCTCAACGAATCTCCTGAAGGCTTCAGTGCAGGACGAGCTCATCCCGCATCACCTACACCCATATAGTTCTAAGAACTGTTAAGAACTGCTCTGACCTTACATACAGCGAGTCGAATCCGAGCATTCTAGGCGGCAGTCTCAGCTCCGGCTTTTTATTCGTGGTGATGCTGATTCCACCAACACCTGCATTAATGAGCAGGGAAAGCGACGTGGTAAGCGCCTCCTTACTGTATATGGAGTCCGGTGATATATCGTCTTTCACGTACAGCTTGAGCCGTCGAGATATATCTTTTTCGTCCCAGAACTTTACAATCTCCTCTGCAACCTCACGCATCTCTACGCTGAAGTCCTCTGCTGGTCCATGCGATCTAGCAATCCTCAGCAGAGCAGTCACTATGTCTGCGGGAGCAACCACCACCTCCCTGCGCGCCTCGATAACGTACTGCATAAATATGGGAGACATTAAAATCAGCGCTGACAGCGTCGAGGCAGGGCCCCCATATACTCCCCTTTTAGGTGCAAGCAGAGCCGAGATATTCAGCCTCTGCTTTTCCAAGCCTAGAAGGCTCTGTATCTCAGTGAGATATACTGATAGAGTGTATGTGAGAACCTCGTTCTTTAAGAACCACGACCATGCCTGCGGGTTCTTCACGCTACTTCTCCACAGCTTCGCAAATATTACAGCGTTCTGTAGCTTGTTTATGTACTGCCCCCTCAGCTCCGTGCAACGGCTCAGCAAGCCCTTCAGCACCTCATACTCCATGTAGTTGTAGTCTGATACGTGCCCATCTACTCCCGCCAAGGAGTCCTCAGCACTCTTTACAAACTCCGCTATGTGGGGACTGCTTGCCACTATGTAATGGAATTTCAGCAGGCCTTCAAAGACCTCGCTCTCCATCACCAAGTTAGTCCACCAGAGTATTGGGGCTAAGCTGGCAACCTGCTCGTCACTGAGCTTTTTCAGCACGTTTCTTACAGCCGTTGGAGCGCTCAGCCCCTTCTTCCTCGTCTTCTCGTCCACCAGTGCATTGAGTACTGGGACAATGGTTTCCAGCCTAGCATATTCTGCAGGCAGAAGCTTGCCGAGCCCTACTCCCGCTCTGTCCATTAACTGCTTGGAAAGCAGGAGTGTTATCGCCGCGCGCCATGCTCTCCGGGCTTTTTCCTCTCCAATTTTCTCCATTTGTTTCTCGAGTCCCCGCTCATATACGTGCCCAAATTTAGAGACAATGTACTTCTTAACCTCTTCTTTGTACGTGCGGAAAGTCGCGGTTCCCTCTCCAATGTCCCCTATCTCACTGTATACTCGAGCCTGCCGCTGAACCACGTCAAGCCATTCTTCCCGACCTATTAAATAGCCTATGAAGGCTGCATCTATAAATGGGTCGTTTTTAATTGATTCAACAAGCCTCCTGCGAGAGGTGGGAATCACGCTACTCATGAGATCTCACCTCGAAGAATTCTCTAAAGGCAAACAGTTTATCCAGCGGCATCTTTAATATCTGTGAAGCAGATTGCATCCTCCTTACAACCTCGCTGGGATCTGAAGCGAGATCTAGGCATGCCCGTGCGAGTACTTTTTCAGTGCCCATTAGTGGTGAATAGGAGTATCCATTCACTACAACCCCGATCCCGAGCTTGCCGGCCTGCTCAAGAACAAGCTCCAGCTCCTCCCTGTCTCCTTCTACTCGTTTTTCAACCCTCAATATCACCGCATCATACTTCTTAGCCGCGCGGTAGCCTATAATCTGGTCAAAGTCCTCGAGTACCTGACCAAAAGTATTCTTCGACTCTACAGCCACCGCGATCGGCAGGGGCAAGATCATCTCTACGTCGGGACCCCTGCTCTTATTTACCCTCCACAAAATTTGAGAAGGTTCGACTGAAATCGACATTTTTCTCATCAATTAAATTTTGTTGAAATAGTCCCTAATAAACTTGATGTATCATAGATGTGTTTTACATCAGTTATTTTATACACCGTAGTGACAGATGATCCCATAAACTTTTAATAGACGTGCTTTACGAATTCGACCCTCCCCCCGCATAGAAGAAGCAGATGTCTCTGAGGGGACATGCGGGGCATTTGGGACTGCGCGCTGTGCATATCTTGCGGGCAAAGTCGAGGACTCCGTAGTTGAACTTCCTCGCCTGCCCTGGCTCTGCTGGGACAATTGTCTTGGCGAAGCGCCAGAGCGCCTTGTCAGTGTGCGGCCTCTTCTTCGAGGACTTTACCCCCAAGACCCTCTCTAAAACTCTAATCATGTTTCTGTCTAGAAGCGGCTCCGGCTGATTGCAGGCTACAAGGAGGACTTCCGAAGCAATGTAGTCGCCGACTCCAGGCAGTTCCTTCAGACTCTCTTTATCGCACGGCACCTGTCCGCCGAAGCGTCTAACAATCTCGCGAGCCAGTGCAGTAAGGTGTTTTGAGCGCTGGTGCTCAATGCCCAGCGGCTTAATCAGCTCTCTGACCTCCTCCTCACTAGCTTTGAGCAGGGCTTGAGGACCTGGATATCTCCGAATAAATTCCACGTAAACTTCTGCCACCTGCTTGGTCGTAGTCTTCCTGAGCAGAAAAGACGCTACAAGAACCTCCCAGCCGCTCCTTGCGCTTCTCCAAGGCAGGTGAATATCTCCGTGCAGTCCGTACCAATCAATAATTCTCTTTCTGAACTCCTCCATCTTAGCGGACTCGGTTGCCTGCACGCTTCAGCTTACCCAGCCTGTGTTAGTTGATATATTAAACAGTGCTCCGATATATTATATTTAAGCTTTTCAGCGGTGGGAAAAGCTTGAATAATAAGATTAAAGCGTGCGCTCATACGGTTTCTGCAACCATTGCCCGAGGCGAGACTTCAGAGGCCTTCAGGGGTTTTGAGGAGGATCTATGCGAGGGTGCTGTGAGAGGGCTCGATATTGAGCAACTGGGAGGAATCCACGAGTGGATTAAGTGGCTGGGCTGGGGCTCTGTGGTGCTCGATGAAAATGACTACTTGAATGCTGCTCTTCATGCCCTCCGACTTGCTCCAAGGATTGCTGCAACGGATTATGGCACCGCTAGGCAGAGAGACCTCGGACAGCTGTGGGCAGACACTATAAGGGGCTTTCTCGGCGAAATAGCATTTGTCAAGTGGTTGCGTGAAAAACACGGCTTATCAGCTGTGCTGGACTACAGGCGCGGCTCGCTGGAGGAGTTCCTCCCATCAGACATCAAGAGCGTAAATGGGAGACAGCCTGGGCTCAAAATAAGCATTAAGACAACAAAGCTCAACGGGATCTGGCTGGACATACCTGGCGCGCAGATAGAGCACAGCAACGTATACGTCTTAGTCCGAGTAGGCGTGACACGAGAGCACCTTATAGCGTTCTTCAAGAAGATAAGCGTGATCAGAGATAAGCTCATGAAGACAGCACTGGAGCGCGGCCTCCTGAGAGAAGAAGAGCTCAGAGAGATATGGGACTCAGTACCAGAATTCTCATCCCTGCCCGCCTACGTAGCAGGCTTCCTCGACAAAGCAGAGCTCTCAGAGCACATTAAGAACAAGTACAGCATTATCGAAGCAGACGGCGAGGTAAAAGTGAAGAGGATAATAGTAAACAAGTACCTCGGCTTCTGGCACCCCGAGGAATACATCTACTTGAAAAATCTAAGGGAATTCCTCAGGCAGAAAGGCAGGAACGTAAGAGACGACATGAAAATAGAGTTCGAAGGCATAGGAGACTTCTCAAGAACCCTGCACTTCATAGCAAGCTCGGGGCTACTAAAGAAAAAGAAAGAAGACTGGGAGAGTATCGTTGAGAAGCTCTAAGCTACAAAACGCAAGGCCGTACAGTGTGTGGATCAATCATGCTGATCTCGGGAACGCAGTCTTAGCCTTTTACAAGCTTTGCACATCTTCCAATACATGCGCGCGTCTCTCAGCATGTAGGGGAGCTTTATAAGGATACCAGGTGGTGGTTCATCATACAATTTAGCAGAGTAAATTGCTACTGATTCGTCAAAGGCCTTAAAGCTGACCGCCTCTGTACACGCGTTTTCTACACCTAATTCGACAGGATCGTCATAGCAGATGAGAAAGAACAGCACTCTGTCTTCGTTTTTAGCGCACTTGGCGAGGTTTAAGTAGTCGATTTTTACGGAGTCGTTTTCGTAAGAAGGCACGCTAACTCTGCGCCCGAAGCCCCTACTACGACCAATAAAGCCAGTCTTCTTAAACATATAGCCCTTTAGGAAATGGACTGCGAAAAATTTCTCAAACATTCTTCTGGAGACGGCAACGGGCTCTGTATATATCTGGTGAGCAATTTCCGAGCCTATGTTCTCCACATAAAAGATCAGTTCTCTTGTAATTTTTTCGAGTTTTGCATAAACAAATCTTAGGATAGGTCTTTTGCGCTTAATTTCTAGCCACCATTGCTTATAAGAAAGCTCTAGCTGGAGCTAGAGCATCACGAATACGAGAACATTTAGTAACATCTCTGGTGAACGAAAAATTGTGTATGTGGAAAGTGCTATCAAGAGCGCTACTGTCAGGAGCACATACCAATACTCCTAGATAAAAACCCTGATTAAAAAAGTGCCGAAGCCTCTGGTATACCTCCATATGGGGGTTCTCTACTGCTCAAGGCTCATCAGAACCTCTGCAAGTGCCTGCGCCAATCTCTTGGCGGCGAGCGGGGGAACGGCCTCTCCTATTTGTGCTCTTATCTGGGTCTTTGAGCCGTAGAAGATGAATGCGTCGGGGAATGTCTGGAGCCTAGCCCGCTCTCTGAGGGTGAGTGTTGCCCGGTCTCGGTCGTAGTGGTATCCGTGCGTGCCGCCCCCTCCGTAGGCTACTATGGTGTATGAGGGCTTCAGCGGGTGCAGTCTGCGGTAGACGAGGCTTATGCCTTTTCCCTCGACCTCCCACTTAGTTCCGCGAACAAACTCGTGGTTCTCATCGGGGGGTATTCTCTTAATCCGCTCGACCACTGCTGGATCGTCTTCTGGAAGAGCATTTGTCCCATCTGGGGGGTTGATGCTCGCGGCGGGAACTCCGTAGTAGCCGAGCTCTCTAAGGACATCCTCATGCTCCTTCAGCGCCTCCTCCAGCTCCTCTCTGCTGACACCCTTTATCTTGTTTACTGCGAGGTAGTCTTCTATAATGCTGAAGGTAAGCTTGTCCCATACTTCACGCTTCCACTTCCAAGCGGTCTCAGTGTTTACTTCGAGCCACACGTCATTCCACTTCTCCATAACCCCCCTGTACTCAGCGTCCAGCTCGTCGAGCCTCCTGCCCTCGAACACCTCCATCGCTGTCAGAGGATACTTTGGGAAGAGCCCCGCGGACTCTCTAAGCCTCCTCGTGAACGCTGCTTTTATCTTCCAGAGCTCGTCGAGGGTCTTCACGTGGTCTTTCCTCACCCCGACTATTATGAGGCGCTCTCTGCTCTGCGGGACTCCGAAATGCGAGAAGTCAATTACCTCGGAGAGAATAATGTGGTAGCCCTGCACTCGCTCAGCCGGGCTCTCATTGCCTATGTCCCTCTTAACCTCGCTCCATCTGAGGTTCAGGTTGGAGAGATCTTCAAGTATGACCTTGTACGCTAAGCCTTTATTGGCTGAAGTGAGGCCCGGCACGTTCTCGAATAGAAAAGCCTTGGGCTGGAGGACTGCCAGCGCCCGGACAAAGTGGGTGTACAGCCTTCCCCGCCTCACCTCTATACCCTTCCTGTCCCACTCAGGCCCCCTGACAAGGGAGAAGTCTTGACAGGGTGGACCTCCGACAACCACGTCTGGCTCCAGCTCCTTAAGCGGTTTGAAGTCTATTTGAGCAATATCGCACACGAGGGCGGTGCCCGGCTCGACCTCAGCAACTTTCCCCCCTTCGCAACTGGCAAGCTTCAGCCCAAAGTTAGCGGAGTAAGTGCGCAGTGCGGGCTCGAGCACGTCGTTGGCAAACGCTATCCTGTACCCGCTCTGAGCAAAACCCAGATCCAGCCCTCCAGCACCAGAAAACAGAGATACCACTCTCAGCTCTCTCAAGCCAGGCCCCTCACTAGCTCTCCACTGTCTTCTTGACCTTGCTGGAGACCACGGATTTCTCCGCGAGCCATGCAAGCACTATGTTCCTCACGATCTCCGCGTCCTCGCTTCCCATGATCCCCCTGAACACCTCTATCAAGCCCCATTGCTCACCCGTAAAGGTAACCTGCACCCTCTTAACTTTGCTCCTTTTGTTTTTCAAAACACACACCAAAAACACATACAACACAGATGCTTATAAAGTTACAGAGCATGAACACTTATATATCAGGCTCTTCCTAATTCAAAGATCGGTCGCTTTTTGAATGAATTCCAATTTCAGTAACACTAGGATTTGGAGAGACAGATTCCATAAGGTGGGCGAGCTTCTCAACGACTTCTATTCGGATCTCATAAATGTATACGAAAAGAAAGCGGTAAAGGATCTGCTCGCGTTCGCCGCGCAGGCTGAAAGTACCCAGGCTTATTTGTGGACATTCATAGACTACGGCATCCGAGTGCCGATTTACAGGACGCTACAGTGGCTTTCGGTTTCCCTCCCTGAGGATATTAAGCCTAAGTTGAAGAGGGAGTTCCTTGATAGGCTGAGCATCCATGTATTAAAAGAGTTTGCGCTCATGTGGAGCATGATCCTCGATTCGCTATACGATTACATTAAGAGCAACAAAGAAGAACCAGCCAGGTTTTTCAGGGAAGTGCTCGACCTAGACTTCTACGAAGAATTTCGTGAAATAGAGGATTTAAAGGGTGTCAGCTCAGAGCTCAAAGCAATATATGTGTTAGTAGACCATGAAAAGCCACTACTCCCGTTCTCAATAATGCAGTCACCTATAATACCATCGCATATAAGACCGGGAGTAGCCTCTGGAGACGTGTACCTGTTCGAGGAAAACTTGGTAGTGGATGTAAAATCATCAAACAGCATTGACGAGGAAACCGGGCTCCCTACATACTACTATGGGAAGAAAACGAGCCTCAGAAAAGACTTGAATAGAATAGTCGATTCAAGAATGCTCTACGGAATTAGAAAAGGCATTGGCGTAGTTAGTGATGACGGGGTCGTTATTAGGCTTGCGGTATATGTTCCGTGGAGAAGTCCTATGAAACCGCTCCTTTATTTGGAAAGCCACAAGCCACCGCTATTCATATACATGAACAACGTAGGGGAGAAAGGCATTAACCCTCACAAAACTTGAAATCCGCGGTGACACAGCTGAAATTACTGTCTCGGGATATAAGCCTAGTGGTGATGCAGGTGGCGAGGGGATGACCATCGACAATGTGGAATTAGTATTCCCTGAAAAACCCGGACTGCAATCAAAGGTCAATATGGAGAGAAGAGAGCGAAACTTCACAATCAGGTTTACCATTAAATTAAGTGAGCTGGAGGAAGTTATGAAAAAATCAGATAAATCAGATGTCAAGGCTGTCGAAGCAATGTTGGCAGTACACTACACATACCAAGACAGAGAGCGTGGCAAGAAAAAAGGCAAAGCAGAGTACCCAGTGTTAGCCACAACTCCATAGTAGCCTCCTTAACTTAAATACATAGTCAGCGTTGCAAAAACTGCCAACATTCTTCCTTTTTCATGTTCTCATTCTTATACTTAAACGGAACGCTGTTTTCCAGGCTTTGCGCCCAGCTAATATTATTTTTGCTAGAGACCACTAGCCTGTCCCAGTCGCAGAACACAGTGTTCTCCACGGGGTTGCAGTGTACTAGAAACCTGACCCCGCATAGGCCGCAACTGCGAGCAGCCGGTTATTCCTCTTCCTCTTCTTTCTCTCAGCCTGCGAGTGCTCTGAGCTCTTTTACTAGCCGGTTGAACCTGCCGACATCACTGTATAATTCGCTGAAAAGCCCCAGCACCTCCTTGACGCTGGGATCGTTCAATGGGATGTTATATTTATTCAACCAGTCTCCGACCCGGTAGGTGTTAGGTATGTTATATCCATTTCTCATACCTAACACCTACCGGGTCTAAGAGAGCGAGTTATAATTAGCGAGGCTAGGGCTTTACACAGGGCGGTGAGGGACTCGAATCTGAGACTCCTCGGTGGGAGGGCTATTCTTTTAGAAAAATAGCTGACCTGCTACTCTATGATGACTTGATTAACCACTGTCGAGACCTCTACGAGGATCTAAAGAATATAGAGACATGGGTGAGAACTAAATACTCTGATTTCCTATTCACTATTTGTAAACTACTTGAGATGATTAGCAGCGGCTCCGAGTTCAAGGAGTTTAAAGCTGAGCTTGAAAGAATGCATATAGGTGAAGGAGGCCCCTTTATACGAGGGAGACTTCCCGCAGAACGCTATTCTATTCCTAATGCTAGACGTTAATTAAAACCTCTGGCCAAACATACATCCACGCGTAATGCCCGTAATGGATAAGGCAATATACTTAAAAGAGAAGCTCTACATGGTATCTGAGGCTCAAAGAGCGAGAAAAGAAATGCGTAACATACTGCTTGTGATTGATAACTGTATCGACAAGTCAAAGAAAGTACTTCACCAAATAAAAGCTACGAGAAAAATGCGAATACTTGTAGTATTCACTAGTTTTTCGAGTCAGCAAGAGAAAACATGGTTGATCCCGCACTGTCCACCATGGGGATAATATTTAATGGTTAGCAACACGAAAGAGACCCTTGTTGTGAGTTTAGCCTATGGAAATGATCTTATGATAAAAAACTCAGCTTGTTTTGTAGCTAGTATGCTCTGATCTCTATGTTTCCTCGGCATATCGTGTTAATTAGGCATTTATGGCATTCAGGTTTTTGTTCATGGCAGTATTTTATCCCAATGTAAAATGCACCGTAGTCTGCAAGAAAGGGGTCTCCACTAGGTTTTGCTTTTTTTACCTCCCTCTCTATTTTTAAGCGTTCTCTTTTTGCTTCAATTATCATCTTCTTTTTATTCTCTACCCTCACTTGGCTTAGTAAACCGGCTCGTGCCATAACTTTTGCAACATGCCCGTCGACAACCATTGGTAGTTTCGATTTCTCGACTCCTTCGCCGTAGACTCTAACCGGGAGAAGCGGGTGCGTTATCCACCCGACGTATAGTCTAGAAGCCTTCTCGTATAGGAGCCCATTTAACATAGTCTCTCTAAGTATGCCTTTCTCTAGTAGTTCTCGTGGATTCTTGAATAGTCTATAGTAGTCGAGTAGGCTACCATACCTGAGGGATAGATTATGTACTGATACCATATAGCCCCCTACTCTAAGGAGCGTGATACCCTCTTTCTTTATTTGAAGGACTCTTCCCTTTGGCTTGTACGTTTTAAGTGCTAATTCTACAACCTCATTTGCATGGGGAAGATGTTTTTCTGGGTTTAGAAAGAAGTCGACACCATAGTTGCTATAGATTTCTCTAACAGTCCTTCTAGCACTCTCGGAGTCCGCCTGTTGATCCAGCACTGCCGCTAGCAGTAGGTATCTAACTAGAAACTCCTTATTGGAGATGGCTTCCTGTGCAAGCCCTTGTAGAAGAGTCTCTTCGATATCTTTATAAATATTCGATCCACCTATTTCCTCCAATTTCTCGACGAGTTGTCTCTTTTCATTCTGTGTTAAAACGCGTTGTATTTGAATAATGGACATTATAGCACCTTGGCTTTTAAAGAGAAATTATCAAAATATAGTATGGAGTAAAGGAGATAGTGGTATCCCCTATGGACTTACCCCCAGCGGACGAGCCCGTGAATATAAAGGAGAAATCTAAGCAGTTGTGGCGTGTAATGTGCAGAGACGGTGATGCTGACTGTGATAAGAGAGTTGTGTGGAGTAATAACGAGTTAGCGAGGTATTTATGGGCCCGTTGGTCGATAAAACTTAGGAGAAATGGATATGATTGGCAGAAATTTCTCAAGGTATTAAAACTGGCTACTGGGGACATGGTGCTCTGGGAGCTCAAGGATGCATTGTCCTGGGATGAGTTTACTAAGAGAGTCTCGGGTCTACTAGAGTCCTATAGGGGTGGAACATAATGGTATTTATCAAGGTGATATTTGGTAGTTCTGAGAACATGAAGGAGGTTCAAGATAACAGCGTGCACTTAGTTGTGACTTCGCCGCCGTACTACAATGCACCCTTCGACTTCCCAGGACTCTTCAGCAGTTACGATGAATACCTGAATCTACTCAGAAAAGTTGGGAAAGAGCTACTGAGAGTCCTTGCCCCCGGCAGATACGCCTGCTTTGTGACTCAGGACGTGAGAATAGATAAAAAGTTGTATCCAATAGTAGCGGACCTAATACACGTAATGGTATATGAAGCTGGCTTCGAGTACCAAGAGAAGATTATTTGGAGGAAGCCTGAGGGCTATATAAGGATTAGCAGGCGTAGCGGCGTCCTAATACAGCACCCATACCCCATGTACTACTACCCCGACAACATATACGAGGAGATAGTCGTCTTCAAGAAGCCAGGGGTGTTCGACCGCTCCTCGATACCGGGAGACGCGAAGGAGAAGTCTAGGATAAATACGTCGAGATTACACCAGGAGAAGTGGTATCTCTCTGTTTGGGACATAAAGAACGTGTTGCCTAGTGAGAAGTGGAGCAAGTACACGGCTGCCTTTCCAGAGGAGATACCGGAGAGGCTGATAACCCTCTACAGCTATGCAGGGGAAACCGTGCTGGATCCATTCCTGGGGACAGGGACAGCGTGCGTAGTTGCGAGAAGGCTATACAGAAACTGCATCGGCTACGAGCTGGACTTAGAGCTGAGGGAAGCCATCGAGGAGCGATTAAACCCCAAGCAGGCGACATTAACAGGCGAGAAGATACAAGTAGAATACATAGTGAGGGAAGATGCAAAACGTCTCAGGATGAAACTGCGAGAAGAAATAGAAAAAAGAATAAACAACCGGGAGAAATAAAACAGAGAATACTTGGACTTAGGAGCTTTCTATTCCTTCAGCCTCTTTCTTAGCTTCCTTCTTCTCCTGCTTTCCACTCACACTCATCTATATCATCCATAATCTCTAAACCCCGTTAACTTGATAACAAATTATATTGGATTTCGATTATGACTTCTAGCTTGGCCCATCCTTAGCACGGTGTTAGGTGAGCTCCTTATAAGCGGTTACATAACATTAAAGCATAAAGGTAGTAGAACATTTCAATCTCTTATTGACGTTTCCCTTACCTTTCACGATGGCATTGAAGGTGTTTAGAGCTCCCACCACCCCCTCCCCCGCTGTGAGCCTGGTTAACCCCGTGTAGTTCTCGAATACAACACTATAGGAGTCAAACCCCATGTGTACGCTACTGGGCTTCCTCTTGTAGAGACCCCTGTGCACCCTTAAACCCGAGTAATTCGATGTGATAATAGTTGTAGAGGCCGTCGAAGCAGGCAACAATAAAAGCCCCGGGCCTCTAATCATAAACAACCCTTTCGCAGTCCAATGCCTCGCTACTAGCGACTACGCGGAGGCCCCGGGGCCCTTTAACGACTGCTACTCCATGCGCGGAGTGAGAGAATCCGGCCTCTGCCCTGCACTCCAATCTATCCTTATTAATGAATATACCGTGCTCGCATTCGGGGTTTTAACAAAAACCGAGCCTCCGTGGATGCCCGATGGAGTGATCTCGGGTTGCAGTGCATAATCGGTTCAGACGACTTGCTAGCAGTCGAAGAGGGGTGGGGCAGGGCTGAGGCGGCTTAATGTAGTTTTTAACGCTATACCCCGGCTCAATCTTCAATATTAATCCCCGGGTTTGCTTGTTCTCCTCTCCCACATGCTCCCTCCCCTTGGTTTTCACCGGCTCTTCATCTCTACTAGAGCTTGTTGAGGATCTTGCTGATGCCATGAGTGCTGGTAGCCTCGCCTCGAAGCTCATTGAACCCTTCGAGAACACTGCTGACAGCAATGCGAGGACCCTGCCACAGAATCCATGCCGAGCATTACGGGGCTACCTGCACTGTAGCCGCGCCAAAGGAATACAACCGCTAGAAACAAGTAGAGCATGTGCTTAACACGTAGAAAACCCCAGACACGCTCATTCAAGACACTGACATCACTAATATACACGAATCTATGGTAGCGTGACTCAAAAAACATGCCAAATCCCATTATTAATAAATGTCTCTTAAATACGCGTCCTTGGAGTTCTTCACATATTTTAAGCTTAGTTCTGGATTTTTGTTCTAAACCCTGATAATGATCTGGAGCTTTGATGTTCAAAACCAAGTAATCTCTTGCCGTATAAATTAGACTCTGAAGAACCTTTTATTAGAGTATTGTTATTTATCATGGATGTAGAGGTGCCTGCTATTTATCTTGATAAAGCCTATTATGCTGATATGAAGGTTAAGGCATTAAAACCGCATCGAAACCCCTTATTAACAGCTACGAAGATACTTCAAAGCATTAGTAGATATGATTTACGCTTATTCTATGAAGCTTGGAGGGTCTTCCAAGAATATATCACATATGGATGTCTAGAGCAAAACAATTCTAATTGCCAATATGACATTATGAGTAGGGCTGAGAGTTTTTCCCATAAGATTAAAGAAAAATTAGAGACAACACCGAGTGATGACTACATAGAGGCCGCCGCACTACTCTATACTATTCTCGCTTCGAAGGGATTAAAAACCGCCGATGGACTCGGCAGTACACTTTTAAAATCCTTTGAGAATTGCATTGAATACTCTTACGATATAGATAGTGTTTTTAAGTCTCCGGCATTGAGTAGGTGTCTTGGATTCTCAAATATAATGATTGATCAATTGAAGGATTCACACGAAAAATTCATTGAAAGCAAGAACGAGGTATGCCAGACCGGTTCATCGGAAGAATCTGTTGGCTTCTGCACATATGCATATTTCGCAAAAGCATTGCAGATTCTTATTTCACGAGATAAGAATCATGCAGATAAATTAGCAATAGAAATAGAAAGCTTTTTGGAGAAATACGTCAGCTTCGAAAGGTATAATTGGCTACCCGCCACAGTACTGGGCTTGTTAACCTATGGATTAGTCTCGAGGATTTCTGGGAAGAGCAACTTAGATCTAAAGATGAAGCTCTTAGAGAGGCTCCTTAAAGAACTTAATAACGTAAATGCGAAGTACGTCAGTAGACCATTTTGGGTCGCAACTTAGCTTGCACTCGTAGTTAACGACCTAGATAGAGTACTCTATTTAAGCGGAGATTACATCGCTATTCCAAAGGCTAAACTAAGAGAAATCAAAAGTATTATGGAATCCATGAAAACCTCTATAGCTCAGCGGTTAACAATATGGGAGGGTCTTTTAGCAATTGTGGGAATTGCTCTTAGTATCATTAGTATAGTCGGTTACATGATACCTTCACCAATGATATTACTATTGGCGTTAGCATCAACGATACTACTATTGGTGTTGTCGATCTTCGTCATTGTAGTAAACACCATAACTAAATCTAAATCTCAGGATGCCGAAAGCCTGATAAAAGAGCTCGAAGAGTACACAAATGATGGAGAAAAGGATAGTTAGGGGTAGCCTTATGAGTGATGACATATACGCGCGAAAAACTGAAGGAAAATCGATGGAAGCATCATCACCTAAAATTCAAATATACGTCTATTCAACAGAGGAAGGCATCTTTGAAAAGTTTAAATTAAATTCCATACCTTTCCCTGTTGTCGAGCCTCAAAAAGTGATGCCTTCCATATTTAAAGGTCTTCTACCTGAACTAAGGGAGCGAGGAATTTATGCTTATCCTCATAAAAACAAGCTCTATTTATTTTTTATATCAAACAGTGAAAACATGTTAAACAGTCTTACAGATTCTATTACGAATTTTGTAAACAAGCAGTACAACAGTGGTCGCGGTAATGCCGATCTAATAAGACAAATGAAAATAGAGGAATTATCGCCCGCAGACGATCCAAGCCACTTTTTAATCACGAGATCCTTATTATATTCTTATCTTAAGAGTGTAATACAATTTAGGAAAAAAGGTACTTATACACCGCTAAAGTCGAAAAGGTTAAGAGAAGGGCTTCGAATTTTCGTTTCGTCTCATCCTTTATGCGAAGATGCGGAAGGGACAGATTCATATAGTTTTAAAATATGCCGTGGATTAAGGATGTTATTTGAGGTCACTCCTAAGTATAGGGGTTACCTCTGGGTAGACGCTATTACAGAGGCTTTTGAAGAGAGCTTTGACGGCTCTCAGAGGACTCTATCGCACCATGAAATGAAACAGCTAAGCAACAAGCTAGGCATAAAATTGTACAATAAATACCTAGAGAAAGCTAGAATGGAACCTAAAAATCGGGCTAAGTTTATAGATGACTTTTTGACGGCAGAACTCAAAATCAGCGACAGCATTAATATAAAATATTATGTGTATCGTCCCGGAAGACGCGAGTTCGAAGAAGTAAACATTGTATTCAAGAGGCTCACATTATAAACCTTAATGCAACCGGAGACGTTAAAGTATTAAGAAGAGTCTTCCTTGTTTCCTCATCTATGCTGGCTATTACTTTAGCAAGCCTCTGAGCATATTTAATAACGAATGGTTCTTTAGGCCAATTCGTGTACGCCTCCCAATCCAACTTACCAAGTAAGAGTACGAGCCGGGAGATGTATATAGCAAGCTTTGCGGGCTCTTTATAAATCTTTGCATCATCCACATATATTTCAAGTTCTAAAGGCCTCGGTGTTGCTTTATAGAGCTGCTCCTCGTATTCTTTATTCCCTCTCTTTATTTTAATCCATCCCGTAGATGTCAGGATAGTCTTTACAATGCCTCTTTTTTCGAAAGTACTAATGTAATCCTTATCTAAGATGCACATGCCTCTATATGGCCCCCAATCTTGAGTATTTGCATCGTATATTCTCTTGGAGAAGCCTCTAGTTTTAACATGTACGAGTACCCAGCGCGATTGGATACCTTTTTTCTCAATACATCGCTCATTTCGTTAAGACCTTTAAGTTCTTCATAGTGTACAATTGGTGACTGGAAAATTACATATTGATTGACTCCCCATTTACTATACATCTCAGTTATTTTCGAAATTAAATTATTAACGGTTTCGCGAGGTACATATATTCCTTTGGATTTTATGATTTCTTCATCGAGTTCGGATTGATCATAGATACTTGCAGTGATGTAACTTCGAATCTCTTCGCCAAAGTAAGCTATCGAGAACGCTACCCCTATTATGTACTCCTCTTTATTACTCCTCTTCATACTCGCTGTTGCAATACCTATTACAGCCGTCTTGCTAAGAAGATCCCCCTCTCCAGGGATCCATGGGATTCCGCCTGCTTTAGCATATAGTTGAACGATATTATTAAGTACGTAAGTTCTATATGATCCACATTGCTTCAACTCTTCTTTACACTCTCTCACAACATCATTAAGCTTATCGATATTGATTAAGTGCGTTGGAGTCCGGTTTATTATTGATAGAGCCTTTACCTTTTCGAAAAAATATGGCTCTCGGATGGCAGGCCCAAAGATCCCCCCAACAATGATATTTGCTTTATTTCCTTCCGGGCCGGTTGATTTAACCGCGTTGAGGATTTCCTCACTAACCTCATGACAATCGCGTCTTTCAACGGCTTCCACATGTATATTGAAATTAAGTCTCTGACTCACCTCCTTTAGCTCATCTAGTAGATGACGAGTGCGCGCATCTTTCTCGAGATAATAAAACTTCAACGTTGCATTTACTACCCTACTACCCGTGTAAAACTGCTTTACGGAAGAGAGTTGCCTTGGAAACATAGTAGATACAAGTTGTTTACTAAACTTTATTGTGGGTTCTTCTAAGTATGCAACTATAAAGTTATCATTTTCACTTACAACGGTATATCCACGTGAAACCTGGAAAACGGGTTCGATCTCCTCATGCCAGCCTTTAGCATATTTAAATGGATTCATTATCCTTAACCCACGGGTTTTAAAAATAATTTCCAAACTTTAATAAAAATTCTTACATCATTTTTCATTTTAACTCTTTGGCTCATCAATAGCTTCTTCATTTCATGAAATACCGAAGAGGGGAAATCAAGCAGTCTGCTTTAAAAGCATCTTTTCCTATTTTTAAGGGGTACCATGAAAAAAGGAAGCCTGAAGCTAGGGGATGTACCACCTTACCCAGCTCTCCTAGAGCCGTCAAGAGGGCTTATAACGATGTTAGTAGAGGCAGGTATAGCCACAGAGACCTAGCCCTCGCAACCACAGTAGTCTTCACGGGTTACAGGATTGGAGAGGCTGTGCAACTTAGAAGGCAGGATGTTGGCTCTAAGAGGAGAGTAGTAGTCATTAGGCAATTAAAAAGGAGAGGAGAGTTCCAGCGAGTGGTGCCAGTACCGAGCAACCTCTACTGAGAGATAATGACCCACTACCTGAAACGGATAGCCGAGGACAGTGTATTCAATGTATCAGTGAGGCAAGCTAGGAACATAGTTTGCTCCTTCACAGAGAAGTACTTGAAGAAGAGGATTAAGCCGCATGCCATTAGACACTCCTACGCTGTAGCAGTGTTAAAGGCCACTAAAAACCTTGAAGCCGTGAGGAGACTGCTAGGCCACAGAGACTGCGCGACAATCAAGGTATACCTAGACCTAGAACAAGAACTATCAAAACTATTCAGTCAGCTTTAAATTATTGAAGGTAAATTATAATAATTGTCAAAAGGTGAGACTCACGTCTTCTAGCATTGGGGAAATGTTTGAGGAGAAGGAGATAGTAGATTTCATTGACAAGCATAAAAGTGTGATCCTTGATAAACATGGATTAAGCAAAGGAGATGCATTGTTCTTAAAAGAGTTTATATTCCCACATGGAAAAGCCGACGCTGTGATCTATGGGCTCTACAAGGATTTATACGTTGTACCTATAGTAATAGAGGCGAAAAAATCCATTAAAAGCGGAACTGACCTATACAGTTATATAAACCAATTGAGAGAAACATACGAGCATGCGTTCACGATAATATACTTGGCCACTAATAAGTTAGTGAATGACAAGAAGAAGATCATAAGTGGCTATCTGGGCGAGATGGGATACGGGCTTATAGAGATCACTCGTGATGGCATCGAGGTTTCAATAGATGCTAAACCCAAAAAGACCCCTAAAAGCGAGTATGACTACTGCCAGGTTGTATCAAAAGGGCTGCTTTACTTAGCTACCGCTAACGTGCTTGAGAGAGGGGGTTTCAAGAGAGAGCATTTAAAGGTATCATCTGTATGGATTGGTGTTGGTGCCAACATTAGCTACTGTGGTTTTACAAGGGGCAGTTATACTGTATTCGGTGTTTATGCACTAAGTTCAGATTATGTAAGGCAATTATTGAAGTTCCTACTGGATAAAAAGACTTTAGTAGAGAAACTGAGTGAAGCTGGATACAGAGTCTACATGGAGTCTTACCCAGCCATGGGAGGAGTTAAAGGCTACGCCCGCCACATAGACGAAACACTATCTATGAATACGGTAGAAGCCATTTATAATGTTATAAAAAAGAATGAAAAATTGTCTTTGATTAAAGGATGGGGTATAGGCTTAGGAATATATAAACCACTCTGGGAAGCATTATTCACGCCGTCATACCCTACTGCCCTCCAAATGATTAACAGAGCTATGGAGGATCTCGCGGATTTCCACGACCTGGTAGCTCGATCCGCGAGAAGTCAAGCCGACTCAGAGGAATACGCTTCTAGATCTGTGTCTAAACCAGGGCAAAACTCTGATTTGCATGGAAGAATGCAGTAGATATGCTGTAGGATGTTTGTCCTCGCTAAGGCAACATTTTGCAGAGACTTTTGCAATAGCACTTACAACGCTACTACGTAGTGTCCTCGGTTGCTAGATGTGCACAGTAGTCTTTCAAAAACTTAACTTTAGCCATCGATTAGAGTCTTATTTGCTAGCTTTGAAAATTTCATGTGCCACTTCTTCGACGTTAATACCTCTTTTACAAAGTAGTATATTGCTGACAAGTCCTCGATGCCGTGATGTGTCATCGTCTTATCAATACTTTTGTACGGGCAGACCACGCAATTAAGGCTATCACCGAACTCCCTGTACAGCCTAACAACAGGCTTAAACTCTTCATGCTGTTCTAATAGCTTAAGCTTCTCCTCACTAGACAAGTCTAATAAGTAAAGTGGATGCCAAGCGTGGAATTTCAACCCATTATACCTCTCAACCAACTCGAGCTCGGCTTTTATCTTCCCGCTTCTCTCTTTGCTGTCGCTTGACGACATCCCGTCGATAAGGACTTGTGGCTGGGTGAGCCTCCTCTGGGTCTCTACGAAGATCTTATCTTTAAACTCTGGGTAGCACCACCTACCAGGCCCAGTCTGCAGTCTATACTTGACCGTGTACTCCTAGAGTAAGCGATCCCTTGCCTTCACAACTACCTCAAACCCATAGTTTTTCCTATCCCACAGCATCACGGCGTGGGCTACGTACGCGTTGACTGGGTGAGTGTTCCCCGTGATGTAGACGTAGAGCATGTAGAACCGGCACTCGACCTCCTCGCAGAGACTCTTAACTGAGTCACGTGTGAGCAATAGTGCAAGGATGCTGTCCTTGCCGCCTAAGAACAAGTATAGAACAGTCCTCGGCTTGATAGAGGAAAGCTCCTCTGCAACACTCATTTTATATTTGATTGCAGGTCAAGGACTCTACCCAATACCGGTTCTCGCCGCATTCACGCTCTCCTTCTGCTTACTACTAGTAGCGATGTATTAAGACACGTGACCCCGCTACACGGCACAACAGTTCACTAATACTAGAAGCCTCGCCTTTAAGGCGGGGGAAGACCAGAGATGTAGTCTCAGGCATATTTAAACTCTCGTTAATTCTGTAATGCATGCTCGATTAGAAAGGGAGATCAGGGTCTTTCTCTCTAAGCTTCTCCAGGGTTGTTGGTTTAAGCCCCTTGGATTTAACCCTTTGTAGGTCTCCATGTATAAAGGAGTCATATATTTTCTCACAGTTGTTATAGTTCCTACATGAGTTCTCGAGGAACTCTTGTACTACTTGCATGGCCTCCTCTTCGCTAAGCCTCTTCACGTTCACTAGGTATGCTGATAAAACGTATAGTATGAAGCGCTTCCTGCCATCGGGGAGCCCTCTTCTCGATGATCTTCTCCACCCATTCATGTCTCCTCGGCTTCCTAGCTGTGGATGAGGCTTGCCCTCCACGAATACCGACGTGGCATCGTCCACGGGCTCAACGAAGTGTCCTTGGATCGCGGGGGTCGACACCTTGATCTTCGCCACCGGTAGGTCAGCGGGGTTAAATAGCTCGAGCCCCTCTCATTTGAAGACTACTTGTGCTAGGCTTGTTCCAAGTATCTTCCTGAGATCCTCCCTAAAGTTCTACACTGTGAATTTTAAGAGTGCTTGTTTAAGGTATTCGTCTCGAGTGGCTAGTGCAATAGTCTATAGTATTTGAGAGTAATCAGCGCCACCGTCTCCACGGATTATTCTAACGGCTCGGAGCCTGTCGAGGCCCTTGACTATCTCGTTGAACTCTCCCTCCACTAGGTATTGTAGAGCCCTGTAGACTACGTTGGACACTCTCTTAGACCCGTGGAGGTAGTTGTGGAGTGAAA
>Ga0080008_131388_pt1 | contig 21549 bp, 26 predicted proteins | sample ConCONMetagenome_FD_69211 | JGI IMG/M metagenome (GOLD analysis project Ga0080008, IMG submission 69211) | Hot spring microbial streamer communities from Conch Spring, Yellowstone National Park, USA - CON_C (SPADES assembly) (version 2) | ecosystem: Environmental > Aquatic > Thermal springs > Hot...
TGGGGCTCCTACCGGATGTTGAGGCGCTACTCCTAGTACACAGGTGGGTTACTCATAGCGTTCCCGTAGCACTCCTAGCCTCAGCCCCCCTACTAGTGTTGACCTACGCCTATAGGAGGGGGTACTTTGGGGTTGTTGTGTTAGCTGTGCTACTCTACACCCTGCACATAGTCATGGATGTGATCACAGGGCTAACACCAGCACTTTGGCCCCTAGCGCCAGCCCTAGCATTGAACATCGGGGTTAACGGTGTGTACGGTGTAGACGGTGTCAGGGTAACCCCCGGCTTCGAAGTCGTAGTTGGACCTGTTGACTTCGCTAGAAGGGATTCAGTTGAGGGCCCCCTGGTCTCTGAGACGGGGCTCATGCTAGCCCTCGTTGCGGCTTTGATCTCGTTAGCTGAATATTACGCCTCTAAGGGTAGGTTATGTGGTAAGTCTGCCTAGAACGCTGGTGTGATATATGGTATGACTGTGAGTGAACGTTCTGTAATGATTGTTGCTGGTACTAGGCCTGAGGTTATTAAGCTAGCTCCTGTTATCTGGTCTCTTGATAAGCTTGGTGTAAACTATGTTTTTGTGTGGAGTGGGCAGCATTACGATTATGAGTTGAGCTGGGTTTTCTTCGAGCAACTGGGTTTACCTAAGCCTCACGTCAACTTGAATGTTGGGAGTAGCTCTCATAGTGAGCAAACAGCTAGGGTTATGGTTGGTGTTGAGGGTGTTATTAGGGATCTTAAGCCATCCGTGGTTGTAGCTCTAGGTGATACTAATACCACGCTGGGAGCAGCGCTAGCCTCAGCTAAGACCCTTACTCCCTTTGCTCATGTTGAGGCTGGTTTGAGGAGCTGGGATAGGACTATGCCTGAGGAGGTTAACAGGATTGTGGCTGATGTTATTGCTGAGGTAAACTTCGCTCCTACATGGCTGGCTGCTGTAAACCTAGTGCACTCAGGTGTACCGATGAGGAAGGTGTACGTTACTGGTAACACTATAGTTGATGTTGTCTATAGGTATGAGAGCTTTGTGGTTGAGGAAGGTGAGAGATTGTTGGATGTGTATGGGCTTGAACCCGAGAGGTTTATCCTTGTTACTGTGCATAGGCAGGAGAATACTGATGTGAGGTGGAGGTTGGAGAGTATTGTTAGAGCTCTAGTGAAGCTCTCAGAGCACCTACCAGTGGTCTTCCCAGTACACCCTAGGACTATGGATAGACTTCAGAGGTATGGGCTCTTAGAAGTTGTTAGATCACATATTCGCCTACTCAACCCCCTAGGCTACTTCCAATTCCTAGGATTACTAGCTAGAGCCTCCATGGTCTTAACTGATAGTGGTGGTGTGCAGGAGGAGGCATGCCTTCTCGGTGTACCAACGCTTACCCTGAGATACAATACTGAGAGGCCCGAGACTGTGCTAGCAGGTACTAATGTTGTTGTAGGTGTTGAAGCTGAGAGGGTTGCTGGGACAGCCTTAAAGATCTTGGAGGTGCGAGGTGAGATTGTGAAACGTAGAGGTTGCAATAACATGCTCGGAGATGGGAGGGCTGGTGAGAGGATAGCAGGAATCCTCAAGGATTACGTGGAGGGTAAGCCTACTGTGGAGGAGTCCGATACACGTGAGGATCCATACATAGTCCATGTGCTATTCAACGGCATGCCGATTGAGGGAGCAGATGTTATCATAGCATATGGGGAGGATGGCATACCGACATTCGAGCTATCTAAAGCTAAATGGTATCTACTAAGAACTCCAAGGTCGAAGCTTAAAGGATGGTCGGAGAGCCCATAAGAGTGCTAGTCATACCTAGTAGTGACTACCTAGGTCACCCGTTCCCACAGAGGCATAATCATCTATTTGAGAGAGTTCATGATGGTAGGGAGTTTGAGGTTCACGTTATAAGATTCAATATATTCGATAAACCCAGGTTGAACTCTAACTCTAGATGTGTTGTACACGAGATACCATTAGAGCTTAGGATAGGGAAGACAGCCCCATATTACCTTGCCAATGTGATGAGCTACACCTCCGAGATCTTAAACATTGTGAGAAGAGAGTCTATAGACGTGGTGTTCGCGGGGAACCTCCTACCACCGCTTACATTCTCGCTTATCAATGGTCTTAGGGAGAGGAGGATCCCCGTAGTATTCGATCTCCAAGACTACTACCCTACATCAGCTACGGGTTACATCGTAGATGTTGATAGCATTGCGGGGAGGGTGTTCAAAGGCTTATTTGAGGTAATGACGAGGTATTTGATAGGGAAGGCTGATGTAGTAACGGTTCCTGGGGTGGCTTTAGCCCTCTACGCTAGACGTGTTGGTGCTAGGAGTATCAACATAGTACCCAATGGCATCTCAGAGCACTTCCTCATAAAACACGATGGCGGTAGGGTTAGGAGAGCTCTAGGCTATGATGAAGGTGATATAGTTGTAGGGTATATCGGTAGCATAGAATTCTGGCTTGACATGGAGTCTTTGATAAAAGCTATAGCTAAGGCTAGAGGTAGAGGGTTACCAGTAAAACTCCTACTCATAGGAGGTAAACTCCAGTCAGGCTACCCTAGAAAGGTGAAAGAATGGCTGAGCAGGTATGGTGTAGAAGGTGTAACAACGTGGCTAAACTTCATACCACACGACCGGGTACCAGAGTACATTGCGGCCATGGACATAGCAACCATACCCTTCAATGTAAGCAACCCTACAGCCTACTATGCTGCACCAAATAAGCTATGGGAGTACCTATCCCAAGGGGTTACAGTAGCAGCAACACCGATACCAGAGGTTCTCTCATACAAGCACCTAGACTGCCTACATATTGTTAGAAACACGGAAGACTACATAACCATATTTAGAAGGAGGGAAAGATGCTGGAGTTCACGTACACGACAACTACTACAATCAAAGCTATGGAGTCACAGTGCTACAAAGCTAAAGAGAATCCTTGGAAAGCTAGCTAACCCTAAGATCAATTAACCATAACCCTGGGCATGAGGATACTTCAGATAGTGCCCCTATACTACCCACACATAGGAGGGGTAGAGTATGTCGTGAAGTCGGTAGCGGAAAGACTCGTTAGGATGGGCCACGATGTGGCTGTCCTAGCCGGGGAGCCTGAGGTTGAGAGGCCGAGGGAGGAGGTTATAGGGGGTGTCAGGGTCGTAAGGTGGCCTACGTGGAGTCCGGGTGACGCATACCATGTACCGAGGTTGAGGGGGGAGCTTAGAAGAGCGCTCCTAGAGCTAGCGAGGTGGGCCGATGTGATCCACGTGCATAGTGTTCACAGCGTCATCTCCATGCACGCTCTAGGGGTTGTGAAAGGCCTGGGTGTTAGGGTTGTAGTAACCCCCTATTACCATGGTACGGGGCATACGCTCTTCAGGAGGCTACTCTGGATCCCCTGGAGGCTTTATGTGAAGGGCTTGCTTAGAAACACTATTACCCACACTGTCTCCAAGCTTGAAGCTGAGCTCGTGGAAAGGGATTTTGGTTGTAAGGCTATCGTCATAGAGAATGGTGTTGACGAGCTAGTCAAAAGCTTCACCTGGAGCCCCGAGGATTACGTAATGTACAGTGGTAGGATTGAGAGGTACAAGAACGTAGACCTACTAGCGAGGATCGTGAAGAAACTCAACGAGAAACACGGGTTAAACCTTAGACTAAGGATATTCGGGAGAGGACCTTACAGGGGTAGGCTAGAGAGACTCCTGAAAGAACTAGGGGTTCCATTCGAGATAGGAGATTTCAAACCCTACAAGGAGTACATAGAGACCCTATCCCACGCTACACTCTTCGGCCTCCTCTCCGAGAGAGAAGCCTACGGACAAAGTGTTAACGAAGCTAACGCAATAGGAGCCCCGGTAATCACAGCCAAACCGTGGGGCTTAAACTTCGAAGGAAGACCGCGTACACTAACAATAGATCTAAGGTGGAGCGTAGACAGGATAGCAGACGAAGTCTACAGGCTCCTAGAGAGAGCTCCCAGGGAGAAACCGGCAGATATACCAACATGGGATGAAACAGCCTTAAAGTATGTGGAGAAACTCTACGGAGGCTAAGATTAAATAGAATGCTCAGACATACATAATATTTACAATCTTCATAAGTTTATTTACATGGATTTAGCGATAGCTGGTATCATTAGTTCCCCAAAGATTATTGACACCTCACATTATTATAGAATAGAGCTCACCTTGACAAGAAAAGGTTCTGTGGTTTTCCCTGGACAAAGAAGAGTGATAGAGTTATATGAAGAGGGCTGTGTTGCTCGTACTGTTAGTGGGGAGGGGAAAGGGTATCAATGCTGGCGAGTCATTATTCAGAGACTAGAAGCAAAACAATTATTATGTTCATCGGCTTAGTTAGGATGTATTTGGTTACGAACTGTAAGGACAAAACGGTAACTACGTGGTCTACGCTAGGGGAGTTAAGGAAGTACAAGAAACTGAGCTAGATCATAGGGTTATGCTTAAGGACGCCGATTCAGATTAAATGACGGTATGAGATTATGGGAGACGTTATTAGGCTAGGACTAGCTACCAGAGATCTTGTGTACAAGCTTCTTAAGGTTATACACGCATTTTCCTCATCTAACTATAGCATAATCACGGTAAAGTATGATAATAAAAGACTTAAGTTATACACATTACGAAGGTTTACAGATCATAGACGAGTTGTTAGTATTGAATCAGTATAATCTAGCATACAAATTAAAGCCTCGATGGGTCATTGATATCGGTGCACATATAGGCGCTTTCTCTATCCCTATGGCTCTCAATATCCTAGATCTGTATGGTGATGGAGTCGTGGTAGCAGTAGAACCCGTAACAATAAATTATCGTGCACTTGTAAACAACATTGTGATTAATGGAGTTAAGAAAATCGTGAAACCAGTTAAAGTTGCAGTTTCAATAAATAAAGGTTTCATAGAAGTCGAATGGGTAGGTATGAGAGAACGCGCACCAAGTATTACAATGACTCAGTTTCTAGAGCTAATCAAGGACGAAGGTATAGACTCAATCGACTTGATTAAAATAGATATCGAAGGAGCAGAACTAGATATCATAACGAAGGACCATGAGTGGCTAAATCGCACAAGGGCTCTTGTTATGGAGCTTCATCCACAAGTGTATGGTGTGAAAGGTGTAATGAAGATAGTGAAAGTATTAAAAAGCAAAGGATTTAGAGTGAAGCAAATAGAAAGAAGGATTGACACTGAGTATGCTCTTAGGAAATGGATTAAATCGATAGATGTTGCTCCCTCACAACTACTTTAACAGTGTGGAAGTCTATCCTTACGATGTACTTAAATGACATTGATGTTAAGTATTGGATCGCAATTAAAACTTAAGTCTCCAGCTGAAATAGTTCTACCAACGATTCAGTAATAGCATCCCCATAGATGGAATAGATGAGGTTCGTAAACTTCAAGAGAGGGTTCCTACATAGGTATACCAAAGCGGAGTGGTATAGCTGTAGGATACGTGGGGAGGTTCTACACGGGATGAACTAGGATGAGTGGCAACAAGAATTCCATCATTATACTGTCACATGAATATCCCCCCTACGTTTTCGGAGGTGGTGCAACCTTTACTAGAGGGGTTGCTGAGCAGCTTTCTAGGAGGGGATGGAAGGTTTTCGTGATTGCGGGGAAAGCTGGATATCGTGAGAAGGTGATAAGCGAGAAACCTCGCGAAAATCTGATTATAGTTAGAGTTTACTTCCCCGAGATGCCTCCACGGTGGTTGCTTTACTCTCTACCGGCAAGCTACTATCTTAAGGCATTGCTTCATAGAGGGAAGGCAAAATTGATCATGTCTAATAGCCCTCAAGCATACCTAACGTTAAGAGGTTTTAAGATGGAGAAGTTCCCTGTTATTTCAGTGACTCACGGTTCTCCTTACTCTATTTCATCGTTCTACAATCATGTTAGATGGGAGGATTTGGAGGAAGTAAGTCCTTTAGAGCTTGGCTACTATTTTCAAGCTCCTTTGATAAAGTGGTTGGCTAAAAAAGAGCTGGTGATTAGCGATCGGTGTGTTTTCGTTGCGAATCACGTGTTAGCGGAGTTTAAATCTCTTTACAGAGATCTTGCCAAAGAAATTCAGTTTAAGAGCTCTGTAATTTACCCTGGTATAGAATACGATGATTTAGTTAAACTTAGGAGGAGTTTAGAAAAAATTGATAGTGGTAAAATCGTTGTGGCTTACGTAGGTAGATTGTACTATACAAAAGGGGTAACACACGCTGTTAAAGCTATAGAATACCTAATCAATGAGGGTTATAGGAGGGATGTTGAGCTATGGATATTTGGGAAAGGGCCTCTTGAGCTATGGCTAAAACATTACATAAAAAGGAGAGGGCTACAGGCATACATTAGATACTTTGAATTCATCGAGAGAGCCAGGTTGCTGGCTTTACTGGCAAAATACGTCGATGTAGTACTGCATCCGAGCTTGTATGAGGGAGCTCCAATGGCGGTTATAGAATCTCAAGCACTCGGAATACCAGTGGTCGCTTATGACCTACCTTGGGCTCAAGAGTTTGTAGTAAACGGAGTAAATGGATATAGAGCGCCTTATGCCGACATCCCAGCGCTCGCTAAACATATCTTGAAGACACTTAACCTAGATAGGGACAGAATATCCCTCCAAGCACGAAAATTTAGTAGAGAAAGATTTCTTAAAGAGCTTGAAGAAGTACTGATAAACTTGGCTTTAACTATAGAGTCTTGATCCAATACAAATCTTAAAATGATAACCCTAATGCAAGCGACAAAACGGTCTAAAGGTATACAATCATGCGTGCAGCCATCATACACGATTCTCTAAATGATTTCAGAGGTGCCGAGGTACTAGTGTTATGTCTTGCTAATGTATTAAGGGGCTTAGGATACAAAATTGGTCCGATGTCAGGGAGAAAAATGACTGGAAGAAAGTTGAAAGACTTCTTCCTATACTCATAATGCAATTAACAATGCGTGGATCTCTATTGAAATACTCTATACCTAATAGGCTCATACATGTAATCACCATAATATGGATCGTCTTGGGCTATGTCTTCATATGTTTCTACTATGATAAAGGTAATCTAAGTCTTAACCTATTTATCTTAGCAACGATTGTTGCGATATTATCTATTCCCGCATTATTTATTTTATATAGATCTGCTGGACACGGGATTATAATGTTTTCTAAAGCTGATCTAGGTAGCATAACATATGTGTTGCCATATATTGTGATTCTCCCATCTGTTGTTGAGACGCGTATCATTGGACATCTAGGGATCTTCTCTATAATCGCTCTCATAAGCGTGTTTATAACAATATTATTCTCAAAATCAAGCCTTCGCACCAGTATCACAGGCGTCTTGACACCGATCATGATAATCATTGTTTTATATAGTGTCTATACACCTAGTTTTGGCAATGACACGTGGCGTGATGCTATTCAGGCTACTCAGATCATAAGGCATATCCGTTTCCCTTAGTCTCTATATTATATGCTGTCTACAGCATGATCATAGGACTAAACACTCTCTGGTCTAGCAGTTTCATTGGAATAATATATCTTCTTCTCTTAGCGACATGGATATATATCCGTCAAGAACTATGGTTCTAGCTATTCTCATATAGCTGTTATTTTGGCTATGACAACTCCGTTAATAATAGTATGGTCTGTATGGTTTATACCTCAGACATACTCACTCTTAGCAATGGTGCCACTCATATTTCTAGAGCTACATCTAGTGGTCATAATAATTTACGTCTCGGCTTTGGTTATGGAACATGGAGGAGTGGCTCTGTGGATGTTCATCATAATAGTATTCTTAACCTTAATCAATAAGATCCTTAGGAATCAGACTTCTGCAGTTAGACAATTAAAAAAGCTAATACTGTTCTCTATAATTTTTATACTTTACTTCTCATACACTACGATCTCTCTGATTCTGAAGAGAGCTGCGACAAACGTTTTTGAGGCTCTTCTAAAGTTTTAAGCGGAGAAAAATTATGATAGCATCACCTAGTATACAAGCTCCTATGATAGCAGTTTTAGGAGTAATCCCGATCATAATACTAATTGTGTTTGGTCTAGTATCAATGATTGATTATAGAGAAATCATGATGAGACTGCTAGCTTTTGCGTCATTAACGGGATTAGGCATAGCATTTATAGGAGCTATGGCGTTTCCAGCACTAGATCTACCGAGATATCTAGGCCTAGGATTAGTTGTACTATTAACTATATTATCACCTCAATCATTAGAAATATTATTGAGTCGCGGACGCGTCGGTGCTTCCTATGTTTTCTCATTAATACTTCTAACAATAATATCATTCGGTTTTGCCGGAACATTAATGCCTGAAAACTCATATACCGCAAATCTCTATGCAATAGGGTCTATCTCAGGATTAATTACATATAGTGAGGCCTATGAGCTAAGAAATATAGCGCGTATGCTTTGTTATAATAATTTCTTAATAGATTGGAGAGCCGGGCATTATTTTGTTTTCCTATATCTTTGGGTTTATCCAGAATATAGAGGCTATCACAATATTGATGTGCAGAATAGTTTTATATTTGCAGGGTCATACGATCTTCTTATAACTCCAGGGTATCTTAAAAATTTTAATGGATTATGGATATTTCGTAATAATGCTCTTCAAATGCCGGAGGCTTATCTAAGTGAGGTATCTACATATATGACCAAATTACATATAAATGCTTCGGTAATATACTTTAGTAGTACCATCCAGATACTGGATCTATCGAGGAATGCTAAATGAGAGCGTCTTTGGCCTCTATGAACGAATTGATTATTATATTAGTACCAAATGTGTTTGGTTCTACTGGAGATGCTGTTAATGAACGACAGCTTATAAAATACTTATGTAAAGGACGTAAATGTATATTATTTAGCTTCATTAATATTTCAAAGCTATTAAAATTGGGCGAATTTGTTGGTGAGATATATAAAGATTATTACAACGGGAGTATTATGCTAATTCCCATTCCTTTAATTCCGCCTCATACGATCTTCACATTGTTTACATCGGTTTTAATAGCCTTCATTATTTGGATTCTAGATAAAATTGCAAATATTCGCCTTATTTATGTAAGGTCTTCTGCTCACGCTCTTGGAGTAGTATCAATAAAATCTCTTGCTAGAAAAACATTTGTAAAGATACCTGCTATAGTAGAGGATGAGATATTAAAGTGGAGAAGGATCTTATCATATCTCTATAGCATATTAGATAGATACATTTTAAGTAGAGCAAAAGCTATAGGGGTTCCCTCACCATTATTAATGAAAAAACTTTTAGTAAGACGCGGAATGTTTCCTAAAGGTAAAGTAATATTAGTTCCAGCAGGTGTTGATGAAAGAGAAATAAGACCACATAAAGAGATTTTAAAAGCCTATAATGTTAAAGATCAATATATCATCGGGTTCTTAGGCTTACTTGCATGGTGGCAGGGCGTTGATATTCTTGTTAAAGCTGTTGCAAAGATTAAGGATCTTCTGGATAAGCCTGTAAAGTTTTTGATTGTTGGTGATGGTCCAGAGAGAAGAAAGATTGAAGTATTATGCAAGGAATTAAATGTACAGTGTAGCATAACAGGCTTCTTAAGACATGAAGATGCGCTTAAACTTCTTAAAACTTTTGATGTGCTTGTGGTCCCGCGACGTAGAATCTCAAGTACAGAAGCTATAATTCCTATTAAGATTATCGAGGCTTGGGCTCTAGGAGTTCCTGTAATAGCGACTGCACATGAGGTTTTCAAGTATACGGGTTTAAGAGATAGAGAAGATATAGTGTTCTGCGAGCCGGTCGCATATGATGTTGCTGATAAGATCCTAATGATTCTTACAGATAGAGAATTAAGAATGAGAGTGTCAGAGAGAGGTCGGAGAATAGCGGAGCACTACTTTTATGATAAAATCGCTGAGAATATTTTAAAGTGTTTTAATTATTCGATGAGTGATAGTATCTATGTATAATCATATTATGAAACGTAGAGCCATAAGCTACAATATAGCGTGTTATTTAATGCTTATTATGATGATCCTCGGGTTGACAACATCATTTATTCTTGGATATAATGGCATGAATTCTAGATATCTGGGTCCATTTATATTTAATTCATCTGCATTTCTCATCCAAGCAGCTATACTTCTTGTCCTCGTCGCTTCTGCTTATGTAATTGCCGATAAGATGTATATGTTTGCTTTGATTATAGTTTTCACCAACTTTTTAACTAAATACCTGATGCCATATTACCTGTTTGATGGTTACGTCAATTATGATACTCCAATCCATTATCTCTCAGCATTATATTTCAGAGATAGTGGATTACATCCAGAGTATCATTATCATACATGGCCTTCATCACTTATCTTGGCTATCTTGTACAACTCTGTATCTGGTCTTAATTTCCCCCTTGATTATTCAATTATCGCTTTAGTCTCTAGATTTTTAATTCCTCTGTCAATTTACTTCGCAGCTAAGAGATTCTTAGTAAGTAAGAAAGCCATTATAATAGCGCTCCTTGTTTTACTGATCTTTGAACCCTTTATTATTCATCCATGTCCCCAGATAACAGCGGTGGCGCTGACTACTCTAGCTCTTATATTCTTCGCTATTTGGCTACATGAAAGAGAACATAGGATGTCTTATCCATTAGTTATACTAGGTGTAAGTATAGCTACTTATCACGGTGTGATGCCTATTGGGTTAACGCTATCTATTATCGCTGTTCTCGTATTCTATATGCTCACTGCAAAGTTAAGGCTGGCTAAAGTATACGAGCCCCTCAATAATAAAAACCCCTCAATATATTTCGCAATACTAATCTTCATCATCATATTGACATTTTATAACACCTACATCACGATTTTTGTGACAAAAAGCCTAATCAAAACAATAATGCTTATTATACAAGGCGGTCAAGCCAGGTTAGATGTTTATCCATTAATCATTGAAGATCCTCGTTTAAAGTGGCAGTACGATTTGCTCTTCGGTATAAGTAGAGTTGCTACCATCCTTCTCCTGGGAATCCCTTCAATCACGGTCGCACTAAGCCTATTAATGAAATTCCTGAGAACAAAGCTAGCAATACGCGAAGAAGTCATCTTAACTATGGCAATAATAGCCGGCTTCAACGCAATGCTCAATATCTTACTCAGTACCATCCTAAACGTAGGGCTTGTAGAAAGGCTCTACCAGATATCACTAATATTAGCACCGCTATTAACAGCTTACTTCTACGAGGAATACCTAGCCAAAAGCCCCCCTCATCAAAAAGCTATATATATGAAGAAAGCTGCTTTAACGTTTATGCTGGCAAGTACATTCCTATTTGTATTGCTATCTATATTCACATCACCAGCCTATACAAGTTTATACATAAACGCCTTCGGAAAACCTGACACAACGTCAGCACAATGGATAGCTACCCATCTTCCGAGTTATCAGATCCGCCTCGACGGTGGCGGCAGACTAAACCAATTAGTAGTACTCTATTCGTACCCAAGCCACACCTATGAAGTAAACCTGAAAATTACTAGGACAATAGAAGAGAATGCATTGAAGGGGACATATGTCTATCCTAGTGGGACTATCATAACTACTCGGAGCCCGTTAACTTTAGGAACAAGTAGAGTTAAAGGCCTTTCCGATGTTATACTAAATAACTATATTAATGAAATGCCTGTTTACATCAATAAGGTATTCTCGAATTACATCTGCGAGGTTTTTATACCTGGGTGATATCTGTTAGTCGGAATAGCTGGCTAACTTTTAAAGAATAATGGAAAAATAGACTTGATTGAGTAGCTACTAAGTGAATGTGCCGCACAGTATATTGAGAATGATATTGTTAAAATATCTCTTGCTTCCAGCAAGAGTTTAAGAATAGTTGTTCCAAAAGGAAGGGCTCTATATGATCACGCTTACGACTTAGTAGAGCAGAGAGGAGCCATAATATATGGATATATCCTTGTTGGCGAGAAAACATATCAGCCAGGGAAGTAATGTCAATGGACGAGACCGAGTTTTATAGATTACTAGAAAAAACTGATGGTTCTTTCCTCATAGTGAAAAGTAGAAAAGGAAAAAGTATGGGTAGTGACTGATTGGCTTAGTACGAGGCCGGTATACTATGCTATTATAGATGATGGTAGTGTTCTCGTCTTATCTCTGGTCTATTCTGAGGTTCTTTAAGGATATGAAATACCCTGTAAAACTAAATGACACAGCAATACTGAGTTCTCTCTGGCTGGGAAGAATAGGGGTTTTAGACTACTGGACATTTGTTGGAGGCGTTTTATTAGCCCTATCCGGTACTGTAGTCGAGTATGATCTGAGATCTGGCAAGCCAACCTTCCATAAATACTGTGAACTACAGTACAAAGTGGAAAAAGGATGAAGAACTAGCAGCAAAATTGATTTATTATGCACTAATAAAATCCGTCATAAAGATATTGAGAGTCTTACCCCACGATATGAAGAAAAATATTTGTATACTTTTAAGTGGTGAGTCAGATTCACGGGTTTTAACGTATGTCCTAAGCAGAAAAGTTAGCGATTTTAAAGCCCTCACATTTGGTACTATAAAAAAGAGACGAAATATTGCTTGCTTATCATGTAGCTAAGAAACTCGGAGTAAAACACATGATAAAAATATATGATTTAAATCAGCTGGCTGACTACGTGTATGATTCTATTCGTTTAACTGACGGGTTTAGTGTATTAAACGTCTCGCATATGACTTATGCGATGAAAATGTTCATTGAAAACAACTGCCATATCAGTTCTGATGGATTTGTGCTTGAGACTATAAGGGGAAGTTTTATGGATCAATCCATGAAGAATATTAAAACCGAATTTTACTCGAAACTCCTTAGAAAAAGCAGTGTTTTTGATCATAGGGAGCCTGTTTCCGTTACAGGTTTAAGACTCAAACATAAAATGCGAGATGACCTTATGAATTTAAGAACCAAGCAAACTTAGCCTTAGCCCTCGGAGATAATTGCTTAAATAGCGATAGCAATGACAGATTTTCTTATATACAAAAGCGAGAAGATGGACTATTGATGGGCCAATCATCCTGAGACGCGTCTCGGATGAAATATTACCAACAATTAGTAGAGAGCTCATAGAATTAATTGCTAGAGTAGATCCGTGGCTCAGAATGAACCATAGGGTCTACAGGAAAGCTCTTCTTAAGCTAAATAAAGAACTTGCACTAATACCACATAGTCGTACATGGCCTTCCCCGGTATTTCCAAGTGTGCTCTGGCCAGCTGGTCGTATTCTTATAAGATTAAATGACTTTGTTGAGAGGATCACAAAAGGTCGCTTGGGTTTAGAAACAACATATTTCGATTTCAGTGAGGCATTAAGGCAGAAAAACTGGAGGAGTTTACTGAACGACACTCTTCCTAATCGGGAAAGTCTTATATATAAGCTAAGCTTGATTGCTTAAAATACGAGCCTTTCAAAGACATGGTAATAGAGCATCTAAGAGGAAAACAGGGTCATGGTGAAAAACGCTTATGCAATGTCTTTAGAACTCGCATTGAGAGAAATAGCCAAATATATCTAACACTATATATCATGATTGTATGCAAAAGATTTCATGGTGAAATGAACGAGGTGACATAGCTATGAAAATCTTATTGATTTCAGCGAATTACCCTTCTGAGTCAAATAGGCATACATTCGGCTTTGTACATGCTAGGGCAAAACTCTACAGAAAATACGGTCATCATGTTTACGCTTTAGTTCCATTATACAGATCTAAGCGCGAGAATAGTTCTACATACGTATACGAGGGCGTCAGAGTTTTCAAGGTAAATGCGAGTTACATGTCAGATATTATAGAAAGTATAGATCCAGACGTCATAGCGTATCATTTTCCAGAACCAAAAATCTTGAAATCCCTCCTCTTAATGAAAAGACCTCTCGTACTTTGGATCCATGGAGCAGATGTTTTGATAACTTTCTTACATAACTACTATATTCCGTTTTACATGAAGAGTTTGCTTAGAGGATTACTAAGTATTCCATTGGATATTCGACACAATATCTTATTGAGAAACCTTATTTTAATGGACAAAAATATCCAAATGGTTACACCTTCTATATGGATGAAGAGAATGATTCTCCGGTATCTTGCTATTCCAGAATCTGCTCACGATAGAATACATGTAATACCAAATCCAGTTGATACAAATAGGTTTAGGCTTATCAAATCTTGCTATGAGAGACAACGCAATATTGGGATCTCTGTTAGAGCACTGGACTATAAGTATGGGGTAGATATTGCCGTTAAATCAATGTGTGGATTAAAAGGAATCAAACTAGTCCTAGTTGGCAATGGACCTTTACGGGGATATCTCACGAATATAGCTGAAAAATGCAAGGCCGAAGTCGAGTTTATACACCAAGGTATTGCGCACGAAGAGCTACCTAGGTACTATAACGACGTAGGGTTCTTTCTCGCACCGAGTAGAACAGAAGCACAAGGCGTTGCTATGTGCGAAGCCCTCGCATGCGGAACACCAGCAATAGCCACAAGCGTGGGTGGAATACCGGAGTTCGTTATTCATGGCTATAATGGCATTCTTGCAAAACCTGACCCTGAAGCTCTACAAAAAGCTATAGCTACCTTAATTAAGATGCCTGTCGAAGATTATTGTATTATGGCGCAAAATGCCGCGAGTTATGCGAGGAAAAAAATATTCTAATGAAGTTGTCATTCCAAGAGAATTAGCACTCTTACTTAAAGCTATCGAGCTTTATAATAAACAATCGACAATGAAAATATAGATACGTCCTTCGTCTACTTGTTAACATTAATACCTCTAGTTAGACTCATGTTAAGAATGAGAACATAGCTTTAATACAATGAAAATAATAAATTGGTAGGGCTCTATGAGGTATTCGCAAAAGAATGAGCCAACGCTTAAATTCCTAGCCATAATTATACTGGAAAGATTTAACATAGAGAGGAAAATAGATAAGATAGTCGAGATCTGTGGGAAGCTTGTGGAAAGATGAGTACGGTATTCACGTTTCTCGTAAAATTTAAGTCAAGGCTTATCCTATGGTTTAAAGTGCTGAAGAGCTTTAGGGGATTAACGCTTGGTAGCGAGCTTTGCCTGTGGGTATCGGCCCTTGTAGATACTCTTCTCTATGCTTTTTCAAGTGTAGGGTTTAACCCTAGATTAGTATGCAAGGGATTGCTCTTCTACAGAGTTGAGGAGGTTGGGGTTGTTGTCGTTAGGGGTGGGACAGACGATTTCTATCATGTGATTCCAGGCCGTGAAGGAGACGTAGATAGATTTGTAAGGTTCTGTTTAAATAGAGGATCAGTGTTTGTTGATGTTGGTGCTAATATAGGTTACTATACCTTGGTAGCATCGAATCTCGTGGGCTTATCAGGCCGCGTACATGCTATTGAGCCCATACCATCCACTGTCGCTATACTTAAAGCTAATGTAAAGCTAAACGGCTGTTCTAATGTAATTATACATGAGACGGCTGCTTGGTCTTCTAAAGGAAAACTGGTGTTAAGGGTTCCTAAGTCGTGGTACGGATTAGCCTCCTTCGCACGCGATGGCGTAAGCGTGACGGTAGGCGCAGCAACTCTTGACGAGCTATTGCAAAACGAGGACTTTGTGGATTGCATGAAGATCGATGTTGAGGGTGCGGAGCTGGAGGTTCTTCGAGGAGCTAAGAGCATACTTAAGAAAACTAAGTACTTAGTGCTTGAGCTTTCACGTGATGTTAACAAGATTTTGAAGGAGCTGCAAAAAGAGGGATTCAAGTGCTGGAAAACGCGCTTTATGACGTACATAGTGTGCAGACAATCTGCTATTCGCGATTAATTATTGTTATGGACTATTTTTCTTTTAATTACATCTTTAATTATATCACCGTATTAACAATAATCTAGAAGGGATGAAGTGAATGTCGAGAAGGTTAGCGGTTATCGGCCTAGGTTATGTTGGTCTTCCAACTGCTGTTGTTTTTGCTAGTAGGGGTTTTAGTATTGTTGGTGTGGATGTTGATGTTGGTAAGGTTGAGGCTGTGAATAGTGGTAGGTGCTATATTCGTGAGCCTGGTTTGGATGTTTTGCTTCGTGATGTTGTGTCTAGGGGTTTGTTGAGGGCTACTACTGATGTTGTTGAGGCTGTTAGGGAGTCTGATGCTGTTATTGTTGCTGTTCCTACCCCTGTTAGGGATGGTGTTGCTGATCTTTCTTATCTTAGGGCCGCTCTTGAGGGTGTTAAGAGGGGTTTGCATAGAGGAGTGCTTGTTGCTATAGAGTCTACTGTCCCACCGGGTACTACAGCTGGTTTTGCTAAGTCGTTGCTTGAGGAGTCTGGTCTGAGGGTTGAGGAGGATTTTTATCTTGCACATATTCCTGAGAGGATTGCTCCTGGAAGAGCTGTGGAGGAGCTTTTGAGTATGCCCCGTGTTGTTGGTGGTGTGGGGCTGAGATCTACTGAGAAAGCTGTTGAGCTTTATAGTAGAGTTAATCCAAAGCTTTTAACTACTGATGCTACTACAGCTGAGTTTGTTAAGCTTGCAGAGAATACTTATAGAGATCTTAATATTGCTTATGCTAACCTCCTCGCTGTTCTGGCTGAGAAGCTTGGTATAGATGTCTATGAGGCTATTAGACTTGCTAATACTCATCAACGTGTTCATATTCATATGCCTGGTGCAGGCGTGGGAGGGCCTTGTTTGACAAAGGATCCTTATATGCTGATCTCTCTAGACCCAGACTTCTGGGGTTCCGAGCTGGTCAAGGTTGCCAGAAGAATAAATGATTATATGCCAATACACGCTATAGAGATCGTTGAGAAAGCTCTGAGAGAGGCTGGGTTAGAGATTAATAGTGCTAGAATAACAGTTCTGGGAGCCGCTTATAAAGGAGGTGTGAGTGATACACGTGAGAGTCCTTCTAAACATATTGTTGGAGGGCTTATTAAGAAAGGATCTAAAGTAATAGTCTACGACCCGTATACCTCTGAGACTTTTGGAGGAGAAAGATCTTTATCACTTGAAGATGCTGTGAAAGACTCAGATGCAATAGTCATAGTAACAGATCATCCAGAGTTTAAAAATATTGATCTAGACGTTATAGGGAGGATCATGAGACACAAGATAATTATTGATGGAAGAAGAGTTATAGAACCTTATCAAGCTGTTAAACATGGCTTCAGATACTATGGAGTAGGGTTTGGCAGAGCGTATAGGCTATGAGCATAGTGATTGTCGTTGGGACTAGACCAGAGATCATTAAGATGGCTCCGGTGATAAAAGAGCTTGAGAGACGTGGCGTGGAGTTTACTTTTATTCATACTGGGCAGCATTTTGATTATGAGATGAGCCAGATCTTTATTAACGAGCTAGGCCTGCCGAAGCCCGATGAAAGCTTCATTCTTGAGAATAACGATCCTGCTTCTCAAATTGGTGAAATGATGATCAAGCTAGAGAGATCTCTTGAGAGACATAAGGTGAGGAGGCATAAGATCATGCTTATTCAAGGAGACACTAACACCATGCTTGCAGCAGGTCTTACAGCTCTAAAACTTGGCATAAAAATAGGCCACGTCGAGGCTGGCTTGAGAAGTTTTGATTGGAGAATGCCTGAGGAGCATAATAGGAGAATGATTGATCATGTCTCTCATTATCTTTTTGCTCCCACAGAGATGTCCAGGAGAAATCTTCTTGAGGAACATGCGTGGGGGGAGATTTTCGTCACAGGAAACACTGTTATTGATGCTGTAGACATTTATTTTGATAGGATTCGAGATGTAGAGGAGAAAGTTATGCAGCAGATAAGGTTCGAGAGATACGCTCTGGTAACTTTTCATAGAGCTGAGAATGTTGATAATCTACATATACTAAGAGATTTTATAAGGATCCTAAGAAAAAGTCCTATACCAATAGTGTTTCCAATACATCCTAGAACAAGAAAAAGACTACAGGAATACGGGTTATGGAACGAGATTGAAGAGATAAAACATCTACAGATAATCCCTCCACAAGGCTACTTCGAGTTTCTAGCCTTGATGAAGAATTCAACAGTTATATTGACAGATTCAGGAGGTCTCCAAGAAGAAGCTACACATCCAAAAATCAGAAAACCAGTTCTGGTGTTAAGAAACTCTACAGAGAGACCTGAGGCGGTCATACACGGCTTTGCGAAGGTTGTGGGAGTAAATCCTGTAGTAGTCTCAGCAGAACTTGAGAAGATCCTTAGTAGCGAGATAAGACTGCCAGAGTATTCACCATTTGGAGATGGAAAAGCATCAATCAGAATAACAGATATAACACTATCAAGACTAGAAGAATAAAAAGATCACTGTAAAACTAATTAGTCAATCTTCTCTCTTCTAAGCTCAAAAACAACTGTTCCTCCTGAAGTATAAGGCTCACCAGGATCAGGACATTGAACATATCCAACATCATCCTCCTTGCCAATCCCAAGAGATTTTGCTGAGACACCTTTTAGAAAAGGCATTAAGAGGGTGAGCATAGAAGCAAAAGCATGTATACATAATCCTCTGCCTATATCAGATAGATAAAACCTCTCAACAACAAAACACTCTCCAGGTTTATAACCAAACGCACAACTGCCTCTGACCTCTTTCACACATATTTTCACTCTATAGCTCAACTACTCACACCCAAAGAATATAGCTCTATGCCCTGTTATATAAACCATAGATTTTTAGTAGAATCTTCTACACCTAGATCAAGCTGTCCAAAATGTTAATCAGTTTTAACGTCTTCATATTATCATAAATTTAGAGAGCCTATGGATCGTATACCTGTAGATCTTGATATGATAATCAGCTCAAAAGATCTTTATAAAGCAACGAGATATCTACGTGAAAAAGGATTCAAGGTAATAGTATATGAGCCTTACACAGTAACTCTCGCAAAAAGGCTTTGTCATAGACCTCTATACACAGTTTTTCCGCATGGATTATATATTCAGATGGTGAGAGACTGCTCAAAGAATATTCTGAGGAGATCATCATAAACAATGCCAGGGCGTGAGCATTGACCATAGAGACCGAGACAGCCGTGGCAGCGGCATATGCCATCTACAAGGAGCACATGGTGCTACTCTTAGACTGCATAACAGCGTGGACGTGGACTAACAAGAGGACGTGGAACATAGCGTTGGAGCTCAGAGCACAGAAGGCATTAGAGGAGCTCATAAAAGCATGTGATATGATATGGGAGGGTCGGGTCGAGGCACCCTACAAGCTTAAACCACATGTGATACTCAAAGCTTACACAGAGAAGATGGTAGGAGACCCGGTATTCAGGGCAACAACACCGAACATGTTAAGGTACATTACAACATGTAGAGCGGGAGCACAAATCCTATCAAGGCTAAGGAGGAGAAGCTACTAGTTCTGGAAGAACAACTCCTACACCAAGGCAGCCTCCCTAGAGGATAACAGGGTGTAAGCTCCATAGGAAGTAGGTGGGGTTAGATGGGATGAGTTTAACGCTAAACCCCGTGGAACCCCTTACCCTCACGCCTCACGGTCATGATGAGAGTTACCCCGGACATCTGGAGGCCTCCGGCTCAGAGGTAACCTTCAAGGGGGTCGATGGAGGGTCTTAAACCTTAATAACTCCAACGTACTCTAACATATCAGGGGTTTCATGTGGAGAGATCCAGCTTGGAGGAGAGGGTTGCCAGGATAGAGGGTATACTAGAGCAGATGGATAAGAGGTTAAACCACCTTGAGAGCGAGATTAAGAGTTTAAGAGGTGAGATAGGCGATCTAAGGAGGGATCTTAACAACAGATTCCCGTGGATCCTGGGGGTTCAGATAACAATGTGAGTTACAATAATACCAGCAATACTCTTCAGATAGAGGGTGAGGTGCTCTAACAGATCCATTGGAGCTCCCTACAATCAGAGTCTTATTGGCCCGGGGTAGTCGTTCCCCTAACTAGACCCATTGGAAGGCAGGTAATCTAGGATAACCTCACGATCAACGGGGATCCTAAAATTAAGGGTGACGTTGACCTACGCTAAGAGCTCTGGAGACAGAGGATGGCTTATGGTGATCTAGGGTTAACCTCTATTGTTGCTCGTAGACTCACATAGTACCGGGGGTTACTTTATGCCTAACCGTTTTTCACGATGAGCGTTAAGACCATCCGGGGGTCCACGTACCCCCATAAATGTATGTTATCCCAGGGTTGTAGCGGAGCTCCCGTAGTTGTCTTTAAAGCCATGTCACCCCCTAGCTTTAAACGTCCATCCACCTTACGGGGCTCCCAATCCTCCCATCAATACGCCTGTTAAGAGCTAGGCAGCTCTAGATAGTGCCTCGCTTGTCACCTCCTGCTACTACACTACTACATATGTTGTTCTATTTACGTATGTGGTATAAGTGGTATGTTCATCGCTATTGCTAGGCTCTCTGTTATCCAGGCTACGAGGTAGTCGTGTTGCCGTCTGGTCTAGAGTAGGAATATCTTAGCTTCCCTGAGCTCCCCCGTGATTGGGTTTACTTCGAAACCCAGTGTTTCGACTTTCAATTCCATTGAATGGATTCGCACCATCGCATTCCATGTACTTTCAATTCAATCGTATGGATTCTATTCCATTGAGCCCCCCGGTCGGGGGCTCCATGTATATGGTGTGGGGTTGGGTATTTAAGCTTTTCGCTTTCATTCTTCATCAGTTTTCCCCCCATGCTGTGAATAGGAGTTTCCATTAGCACACAAGCTGATGGATATGGTATCCAAGAATAACGTATATAAGCTTTGGTTCATGTGGTGTTTATAAGCTTCCCTCGATGTACTTGCTTGTTTTCTTAGCCTTAGGATGTTTACTGCCCTCTCTACTGGTTCTGGAGATTGTTTTAGAGTTGCTAGAGGCTATAGGGATCTTCATGGAAAGCTTTGCCTTAGTAGAGGTTAAGGATAGGAGGGCTACAATCCTAATCCTGGTATTGAGGGGGCTAACGAGGGCTCTAATAGGGGTTATAACACTTGAAGCTCTAGGTCTAACAGTTGACCCGACAACAGGCGAGCTTAAGGAAGTAGAAATACTCCTACTGTGAAACGATATTAAGAGGAGTTGAGGGTAAAAGCGTGAACCCTCCGGGTTTGAGTGTTAGTGAGGTGGTTGAGAGGGTTAGAGGTGTGCTAGCCGGTAAAGTTACATTAGCGTTCCTCTACGGTGGTAGGGTTAAAGGTTATACCCTCAAGGGGGACTATGATATAGCCGTGCTCATGGAGCCCACGTGTGATTTGTATGAGCTGGGAGAGTTAGCTGTTGATATTGCTAGAGCCCTCGGGGTTCAAGAGGGGGATGTGGATGTAAAGTGTATCGACATGCTACCACCAGAACACGCCCTAGAAGCCCTAGACGGGATACCCATAGTAGTTAACAGCCCAACACTAGCCTTCAACCTAAAATATAGGATGCTAGTCGAACTACTAGACCTAAAGGAGGGTACAGATGTAACCCTAAAACAACCAAGACCTAAGTCCGAAA
>Ga0080008_137226_pt1 | contig 21416 bp, 9 predicted proteins | sample ConCONMetagenome_FD_69211 | JGI IMG/M metagenome (GOLD analysis project Ga0080008, IMG submission 69211) | Hot spring microbial streamer communities from Conch Spring, Yellowstone National Park, USA - CON_C (SPADES assembly) (version 2) | ecosystem: Environmental > Aquatic > Thermal springs > Hot...
TTGTCCGCCCGAGGCTATCCTCGCCAGATCCGCCTCCAGTTTTTTCCACTCCTCGACGCCGACTTTTATTTTGCCAAACACCAGCAGAGACGGAGGGTCTATTTAAAAAGTTGCCTCCGACAAGCCGTGGTGAGGAATTTTACATATTCCCCTCTAGCCACTTCTCTATGGTGTCTGCGAGTTCGGTGTAGCGCCTGAGGCCGTCTAGGTGCTCTCTATAGCACTCTATCACTATCCTGCCGTCTTTCATGCGGTACACATTCGGCTCCTTGCCCGTTAGGGCCTTAATCAGCGCCGAGAACCTCTCGGCGTCTGCCTCACCGTCGGCCCTGACGTAGGCGCGTCCCACAGCCGCATTGAGCTTTCCATACTTGCCGTATGTCATCACGTAGTCGCTCCTCACGTCGCCTACCTCCGCTGTTATCTTAATCCTTAGCAACTTTCTGCCGTTTCTGTCCTCCTCAACGGCTTCTCCGTCTATGACCTTCACGACATATGTCTGCCCCTCGCCTTGCCCTCCTTCACGATCTCTTTGGCTTTTTCGTAGACGTCGTTGCCCGCCTTCTCCGCCCTCTGGAGTATGTACTCCACGAACTCGGCCGCCAGCCCCCGTTGCTGTTCATCCTTGCCGTATACCGAGAGGAACGCGGCATGCGCCAAGCCCTCCCTACGGATATACACGTAGCCTTCGCGGCCCTCCTCAGGCATCTTAACCGTGAAATGCTTGCCCTCCTCAAGGCCCATGTTCTCAAGCCGTTGCTTTTCACGCTCTATGCTGACGGGGTTGATGGAGCCGAATTTGACCCTAAGCGCGCCGCTACGTGCAAGCCCCACATGGTACTTCGGCCAGCCCTCCTTCAACACGCGTCCCCTCTCAAGCTTCTCCAGCCAGCCCTCAGCCTTGCCAGCATCCACCTAGTCGTTCTCCATAGCCCTCCTAACGATCTCGGCGAGGGCGTTCCTAAGCTCCTCGCGTCCGGCCGCAAGCATGTCGGCGTAGGCTTTGATGCGCCAATCGTTTCCATCGCCCACTTTCTTCACCTCCGCGCTGACGCCCACAAGCCTCAGCATGCGGGCCGCAAGCTCCACGTGGCTCCGGTCTGTCGACTCGAATTGGGGCTCGATTGCGTTTTCGCTCAGATATACGTTGTACTTCACGGCGACGCCGCACACCGATATGGTCAAATCGGCGGCTACGTAGCCTTTCTCAGTCAGCCTTATGCTGTTCTCGTCGAGCCGCACCTCCACTTGGGCCTCCTTCACGAATTCATTGAACTTGTCACTTAAATACTCTCCACCGGCGGAGGGCGCAGAGACGGCGAGGAGACGCATAAACCTCGCCGCGTTCTCGCCGGTTGCGGTTATGCGGTATGTGCCCTCCACTACGTATATCCGCACGCCGAACCTGAGCTCGTCTGAAAGAAGCTGGTTGAGCAGTTGTAGCGTGGCTAGGCGCAGGAGCGCGGCTCCTCCGCCAAGCTCCCCACCGACGACTAACACGACCTTACTGGGCCCCACCGTGCCGTCTCCCGCTAACGCCGTGGCATACATCTCGCCGAAGCGGAGCAACGCCTCCTCTCTGTCGAACTCGCTGTTCAGCGCCTTGTCCAGCATGATAAGCTCAAAGGCGGGCTCCACAAACTTCCTAACCACCTCATCCCTCGCGCAGTCCCTAGCCAAGCAGTACATATCGCTCAGGACGAGCTCGACGACGCCCCACACCTCCTCCCTAGAGACGCCGACCTCTTTAGCAAGGCTTTCGATGCGCTTCTTCGCCCTTTCCTCACGTCTTTCGGCGTAGTAGATAATTGCCCGGGCCAGCCTCTCGGCGTATTCGCCGGCTATCCTCCCGTCGCTTAGCGCCTCCACCGCCTTCGCCAGCCTCTTGGCTCTCTCCTCGCGCCATCTGTTGTCGTCCTTGCCCCTCCTCGCCTCTGCAAAGTATACGAGGAGCGCCAGCTCGCCCAGCATCCTCCTCGCCAGCCCCTCCCTCTCCGCGTCGTTGGCACTTTCGGAGCCGACCCACGGCTTCAGCTCGTCGGCCAGTTCCTCAACTCTCTCCAGGACCCGGCTCCAGTCTATGGCGTCTACAAGCTCCCGCCAGCTCTCTACTTGCTGATCCAACACAGATTTCAACCATCTGCTCTCCCTTAGGATCTGGTCCTCCCTCTCGCGGGGCCAGAACGCAGTGATGTTGGGCTTGATGCCTTCCTTCGTGACGTTGGTTCCACCGCCGAACGACTTCGGCTCGCCGAGGAGGGCGATGTACCATTTCAACTGCCAAGGATGGGCGGTGCTAGCCTCTATCCGCCCCTCGGAGGTCGTCACGTCTGTGGCGCGCCACGGCAAGTACTGTGGCGCCTTGTCAATCCCCGAGAGGTCTGGCGCCGTTTCCTTCGCCTCCTCCACGAGGCGCCTCAGCTCCTCCTTGCTGATCTTAAAGCGTGCCGCGTGCCCTATCCACAGCTCGCCGACAGGTGCCTCAACGCCGCCGTAGATCCTAAACACTTGGAACCCCCTCTCGTTGTTTTTCTCGATGCGTCTAAACTTGAGATCCACCTCGCCGTATTCGACCAAAAACCGCAGAAGCACAGAGGCGGCCCTATCCTCCCAGCTGGGCTGACCCACAGACCTCCCACGCCGGCCTGAGTAAGACGGATCCACAGTCTCGCCACGCCCTCTGGCGATCTCCTTAGCCTTCGAGTGCGCGGTTGTTGGCGTCGACAGTACTATATCCGCCAGAGACCCCTTCCCCATAAGCAACATTGCCGCATGGCCGTATATCCCGCCTCTTGCGATTGAAAGAAGGGCGGCGTAGGCCTTAGTCCCCATGTTGGCGTTTGAATACTTGCTCAACTCTTTTTCTCTCGCCTCCGCCAGCTCCTCCGCCCTCTTCACGTCCACCTCCAGGTGGGGTTTGAGCCTTTCGTATAGGTCGTGGCTGTGCGACGCGTACAACGCCAACACAGCGTTCAGCTCCTCTATCACCTCCTCAGCCACCTTCTCCAGCCTCCTATGCGCCTCATGGAGCCTCTTCACCTCTTCGACCTTCACGGTGAATTCACGCTCCTTAACTAGACTCCTCGCCCAGTGGTACACTTCAGCCCACTCCCTATAAACCCCGACGTTTTTCACAAGCGTCTTGTAGAGCACAAGCGCCGCGACCGCAACGGCGTCCTTCTCCACCTCGTCTTTAACGCGTGTCAACGCCTTCCTCAGCTCCACAAGCGGCGGTGGCAGATTCTCCAAACTTGTCAACTTCGAAAACGGCCTCCCTCCCTTCTGAGGGGCGTTGATGACCTCGTTAATGACCTCTTCTATCTTCTGCTTCTCATTCTCACCCACCCTCCACCTCTCAGCCACCGCCACAAACCTCTCAGCCGCCTTCTCGCCAGTCTCCGCCAGCCCGGCGAAAAACGGCGCCGCAGAGGCGGCATATGCCAGCTTCTCCAGCTCCACGAGGCCCCACAGGTTCAACGCGGTGGACAGCGCAATTGCCCCAGCTGTGACTGCGGCCATGAGGAAGAGGTATGCCTTGTGCTCGTCGATCCAAGCCAGTGCCCTCGCCACCGCCTCAACGAACAGCTCCACGAGGCGCTGGACAGTTATCTTGACATGCTCGAATACATCCTTCGCCGCCTCATACAGCGCCTTCGCCGCCCTCTGCACATACTCAACAGCCTCCCTAAGCTGTCCAACCTCTGCCAGCGCCACAGCCGAGGCCACCGACGAAAGCACGGCCTCTGAATACAGCCCGTGGTATACGGAGTAAAGCGCCGCCGCCGAAAGGCCGGCGAAGGCGGTGGCTCTCAGCGCCTTTTCGACAGTTGAAACGGCTTTCAACGCGTCTCTCCTGTAGCGCTCGCCGGCTGTGGCCAAGATGTCTATGATTTCAAGGATGAACTGCTTGATGCGGTACTCTGCATCTGGGATGCCAGCCTCCTCCGCCCTCCTTACGGCTTCTCTGACAGTACGCTCGATACGCGCAAACAGCACCTCCCCGTCCCGCGTCTCGTAACCCTCGAAGAAGTAGAACAACGCCTCATGCACATGCCTAGCGGCGTCGGGCGACGCCATAAGCCGGCCGAAGGAGCTCAGCACATCCTCCGCCACTTCGGCCAGTATGTGGGCGAACTCCGGCTCTTTTACGGCCGCCTTCTCCAGCCGGGCCTTCACCTTCGCCGTCACTAGGCTCTTCGCCTTAAACGCCGCATCTCTATCCAGAGCGAAGCCGAAGCGCCCCAGCAGGTAGTCCACAGCCTCCACCCTCTCCGGGATGACGTCGGCAATAGGCGCCTTCGGTTTAACAGCCTCTGCCACCTCGGTCGGCTTGACAGCCTCCACCCTCTTGACCTCAGCCGGCTTAGCCGCCTCAGGCTTGACAGCCTCCGGCTTGGTCTCCGCGGTAGGCTTAACAGCCTCTGGCTTGGCGGCTTGTTTTTCAGCCTCCCGTCTTAAACCGCGACCAACTTCCTCCACAGCTGTGACAGCCGGCGGCTTCTGGCCTACCGGCCCAGCGGCTTCCGGCTTGACTGTGGGCTTCTCTGCATCCCGTCTTAAACCGCGTTCCTCAAGCCTCTGAACCTCCACAGCCGGCTTCTGAGCTGGCTTGGCCTCTGGTTTAGCCGTTGTTTCAGGCCTCTGGGCCTCCGGCCTCTTGGCCTCGGCCGGCCTGGTCTCGGGCTTAGCCGCCGTCTCGGGCTTAACAACTGTCTCAGGCTTAACCGCCTCTCTCTTGGTCTCGACCGGTTTAGCCGCCTCGGCCGGCTTGGCGGCTTCGGGCTTCTTGGCCCCCGGCTTCGGAGGCTGTGGGAACAGCTCTTCGTACTTAAAGCCGGCGCCTACAAAGGCGTTGAAGAGCTCCACCGCCTTCCTCGCCGCGGCCGGCTTCTTTGGCGTGTGTGGCGTAGCCATCCTCTCGAACCACATATCGACGGCGGTGTACCACGCGGCTCTGAACTCAGCCCCGCCCTCAGCATCGCCCACAAGCCTGAGCCAGAAGAGGGGAGCCAAGTCCACCGGGAGCCACGGCATAAACACCACGCCGGCAACCTCCTCCTTAGCCCTAAACCCCCTCCCAACGCCGCTCCTAAGATAGTCGGCGTATTCGTCGGCCAGCCTAAACGCCAGCCACGTCAAATACAACTCGTCGTGTCTCTCCCACAGCCGGCCTTCTGACACGCCGTACCTCTGCCTGAGGTGCTCAAGCGCGGCCTCGGCCCTCTCCCGGTCGAACTCGTAAACAATCTGCCAAAGCGTTCTGTTGAGCCGGGCCTCGTAGAGCTCCCGCACCGTCTTCCTCATCTCGTCGTAGTTCTTGGCCTTGAAAGCCTCGCCGAATTTAGACAAAGGCTCCTCGATGGAGAGCTTGTCTATGGAGTAGGCCGTAATCCATCCACCCTCCCTAGCAGGCTGCCTGTCCTTGAGGATAAACCAGAGGAAGACCTCAGGCACAGGCCACTCCACCGGCCTGACGCGGGCAACGCCCTCAAGCGCCCCATCCACATACTCAACCACAGACCTCTCCACAGCCGAGAGGTCGAAGCCGAAGGAAGCAACCACGTAGGCAGTACGCCACTCCTTGGGGACGCCTTCTTCAAACGAAACCGGCCTTTGTATCTGCCGCACCTCCCACCCAGCCTCCCCCGCCCTCCTCGCCAGCTTCTCGTTCTCAGTCCAGTATGCGACGTACGGCTCCAGCCTGCCGCGCCAGCCGCCTTTCGCATACGCCTCCACCACATCTTCAGGCATCGCAGAGAGGCCGAAGAAGAGGGCCCTCTCAGCCGCCTCTCTCCCAATTTTGAGGCCGGAGTTACGCGCATAGTGCCTCATCCCCTCGTGCATCTCTTCCACCGCGTCTTCCAGCCTGTCGCTTCTAACAAAGCGCTCAGCCGCCTTGGCGCCGTATGCCCTAAACAGCTCGTCTACGGCCTTTTCAAGCTCCTCCGTAGATGCCTTTCCTCTCTGCACCCTCCTAGCCGCCTCAATCACTTGTTTGACGTAAGCTCTCAGCTCCGGCCACTCGCCGTTGGCGGTGAAGACCTTCTCAAGCGCCTCTTCATATGTCTTGAGGTCCATCTCTACTCCCTTTTTCACGCCTATGCCTGCGCTCTTTAGCGTGTTGCGGACCAACTCGTATACGGCCTCCTCCTCCCTCCTTGCGATCAACTCCCTAACCGCTTGAGGCAGAGAATCCCAGCGCTCCTCCACCGGCCTAGCCCAGAACCACGCGTATTCGTTTAACGCCCTCTTCGCCGTTTCGTAAGCCACGAGGGCCATCCACCTCCCTATCGAGTCTAGCCCGCCCTCCCTAGCGGCTTCACCCAGCGCCAGCGCCGCCTCCGGCGAGAACTTCGCAACGGCCTCAACGGCGGAGACGTACTCCCTCCTGGCGTTTACATACTCCTCGTAGGCCGGCCTCATCCTCTCCTCCACAGCCTTCAACACCGTCTTCACGTCTTCGCCCTCCGCCTCTATGCCCAGTGCCTTGAGGGCGGCCTTCAACTCCTCCAGCGCCTTAAGGGCCTCCTCTCTACTGCCCGCCTTCAGCGCCTTCTGCAATACGCGATACGCCTTCTTCACCTCCTGAGAGGCGTGACGCGTGTCGTTTTTGATCAGCGCCAGGTAGACAGCCGCCTTTTCGGCGGCGTTCTTCAGCCTGCCGTAATAGGCCGTCAAGACGTCCTTAACAACTTTCGGCACCGCCTCCTCCACGCGCGACTTCGGAGGCGGCGGATGCGGCCTTGCCTCCTCCGCGAAGAAGCGGCCCGCCTTCTCCAAGTCGTATACCGGCGGGATGGGCTCGACCTTTGCCCTCAGTATCTTCTCAAACTTGTTGTACACCCTTTCAGCGTCTACTATTCTGACCGCAATCTCGCCCAGCTCCTTGGGGAGCTTTAGCTCGTCGGCCCAGCTGATCACGCGCCTGACGTCCACGGCGCGTATCATCTTCTCAGCCACCTCCTGGGGGTCTCCGGCGAAGGCCCTCGCCGTGAGGCCGAAGTACTTCATCCCCACCTCCCGGACATCACCGTGACTCCCGACGAAGTCCCTCACCTCAGCCAGATACGCCTTGTACCGGGCGCGTGCGTCTGCGAGATGCTTCTCCGCCTTCCTCTGGGCCGCCTCCTGCATTTCCCTAGCCTTCGCCTCCAGCGCCAGCTTCCTATCCACATCCCTCTCCAGCTCAGCCTCGCGCAGAAGCGCCTCAGCCCTCCTCTGTGCGCCTTTTAGATACGTCTGCACGAGGCGCACCTCTTCATAAGCCGCCTTAGCCCTCAACGCAAAGGCCAGAAGCTTAAGCTCGTTGGCCTCAGCCACAAGACGCTTGGCGGCTTCCTCAGATGAGGCCTCAGAAAGCATCTGCGCGGCCTTGGCCATTAGAAGCGACGCCGCCTTGTCGAAAAGCTGGATTTCGGCGCCTCTCACCGTCAACTCCGAAAGCTCTCTAAACGGCCTCCCCTCACCACTGTAATACGCCTTCAACCCCCTCACCACCGCCTCCTGGCTGAAGTCGCCCAGCCACTTCATCATCTTGCCGCCGTAGCTGAAGCCGCCAGTCAAGCCAAGGGGAGCTCTGGCCTTCGTTGCGCTTGTCCTGGCGTGTTCAAAAGCCGTGTTCAAATACGGGCCGTACTCCACGAAGAGGTCGTACCACTTGGCATACGTCGGCTGGAGGATGTCGTGGCCGAGGCGGTCTATGATGTATGAATACATCGGCGCCTTGACCAGGGACCTGACATGTTCTTGATCCACCAAATACTTCACCTCGTCGTAAAGCGGGTTGTGGAAAATTTCGCGGCCCTCCCTAAGCAGAAACAGCGACGCCTCGGAAAGCGCTCTAAACAGCCTGTCCGCCTCCTCGAGGCCCAGCACGCGCGCCACAGCCCAGGCGTGGCCGAAGTCGGCGTCTGCGCGGGGTTGTTTAATGTATTCAGCCAGCTCAAGGGCGCCGTAGACCCTGGCCAGCTCCCGCTCCAGCTCTCCTAATGCTTTGGACACGTTTTTCTCTGTCGGCCTCTCAAGGGCTTTGGCAACCTTCGCGAGGCCTAGCTGTTCTGCCACAGCCGTGGCCTCTCTAATCCTTTCCTCCAGCGGCTGAAGTCTCGCCTTCTTCTCCTCGACAATTTTTAGGATTTTGTTGAGCTCCCTAACCGCTCCCTCGAAGTCCATCCTCTCCAGCGCCTTCAGCGCTTCGCCGAAGGCCGCCTTGACGTCCTCAGGCGCCTTCTTAAGCGTCTTCTCCAGCTCCTTCACCTTTTTGCCGATGTGTGCAACCTTCTCCAGACTCTTTCTTGCCTCCCCCAGCTCATCCACCAGCTTCTGCAACTGCCTGTGCTGCTCAGCCAGCTTCGGAAGCTCAGCCTCAAGCGCCGGGAGGACCGAGTAGTCACCTGCCTTCAGCCTCTCCAGAAGCGGAAACAGATGCGGCGCCACCAGCTCCACCGCCGGCTTGACGTCCTCTATCAGCTTGACAAGCCTCTCCTCCACATCGCGCTTAGCCGCAATAACCTCCCCAGCCTCTCTCGCTAGGGAGGCCAGCGCGGAGTAGTAGCCGTACTCGGAGATCTGCCTCACGACGGCCTCATTCCTCAGCCTCGCCGCAAGCCTCTCCGCTTCCTCCACCGCCAAGGGAAGCCTCTGCGCCGCCTCCTCAGGCGCCCTCCAGCCGATTGCTTCGGAGATCTTAACCGCGGCTTCAGCCGCTCTCCGCACGTTCTCCGCCTCAGTCTTCAGCCCACGCTCCTCGAAGGCCTTAGCCATCTTTTCTGCCTCTGCTGTAAAGACCTGCCTAAACGTCTCAGCCCTCTCCCCCTCCGGAGCCTTCAGCGCCTCTGCGACAGCCTTAACGAATACGGGATAGACGTCTCCCGCCTCCTTCCTCACCTTCTCCACTGCCCTAAACAGCGAGGTGGTCTCGGCCAGTCCGAAGGCCTCCGCCGCCTTGGCGGCCCTCTCTGCGTCAAAGCGTTGCGCGGCAGTGGGCAGGTCGGACAAGCCGCGTAGAACTGCAACGGCCTCCTCCACCTCCCTCACGGCGCGTTGCCTATACTCAGGCGAGCCGAGGCGCACAGCCTCCATGCCGAGGCGCTCCAGCGTCTTGGCCAGAGGCTCTACGTCCCTCACCGCGGCCAACCTCTCGTTGACGTTCTTCTCGGCGGCCTCAATCAAGACGAGAGCGCGGCTGTAATCCCTACTGACGGCCGCCTCCAGTGCTGTCTTGATCGCGTCGGCGTTTAAGGCCTCAGCCCGCGAAGAGAGCTCAGATATCCTTCTGCCTATCGCCTCAGCCTCACGCCCAAGGACGGCTATCCTCTCCACACTAACTGCCGCCTTCACGGCCCAACGCTTATTCTCCTCCATGACGACCTCCACCCGTCCCACAGCCTCGGCCGCCTCAGTCCACCTCCCCGCCCTAAGCGCCGCCTTTGCCTTCTCCACGTCGTCCTTGGCCGAGGGCATGACTTCAGCCGCCCTCCGCAGAACTTCAGCCGCCTCCCCAGGCGCAGAGGCCAGGCCCTTAACCTCCCTCGCCAGCTCCTCAACATGCCTTAGATACACAAGCCCTTTATACGTCTCAAGCGCCTCCGTGGCGAAGAGGCTATGTAGAAACTCCAGCCTGCCCAACACGCCTCCGGCGCGCTCCGGCGAGAGAAGCGGCCTAAGTCTCTCCACAGCCCACCACCCACCGACGTAGAGCTCCTCGGCGATTTTCTCAGCAGCACTCCTCACCCGCTCCGCGGCGTCACTCATCTCCTGTTGCTCCAACTGCTTCGCCACCTCCTCCGCCCTCGCCTTAAAGGCCTCGGCGAGGCGAGAGATGTCTCTCGACTCTCCCACCGCCTTAACAGCCTCCTCGAAGGCCTTCCCAACAGCCGGCAGTACAACTGAGACGTCCTCCACCGCCCTCCAGCCCACGGCTTCGGAAATCTTGGCCAGCTCCCCAGCGGTGCGCCTAATCCTCTCCACAGCCTCCACGTCCCCCCGCCTTACATGCTCCTCCACCAGCCTCACCACCCGCTCTGTAAACACCTCGCGGAATACCCGCTCCCTGCGCTGAGGCGCCTTCAGCGCCTCTGTGAGGGCTTCCCCGAAGGCCCGCACCACCTCCCTCACCTCCTCGACCTCCCTCCTAACAACTCTGTGGCCCTCCAGCAAATCCCTGACGAAGAAGAACTCTTCTCTAAATTTCCTAAAGATTTCTGCAGTCTCCTGCAGAACCTCCCTCCTCAGCCTCTCTGCGTCGGCTGTGAGCCTCTCCACGGCTTGAGGCGTCAACTTCAACTCCTCGGCGCGCTCCAAAATGCGTTCTATGTGGCTGTACTCCACAGCCTTCCTCAACACCTCAAGAGCCCTCTCCTCGGCCCTAAACCCGGCGAGGTATTTAGCGTACTCCGAAGTGAGGACAACGTCCGGCTTGATCCTAACCGCCTCGCGCACCTCCAGCGCTTTCTCATGGAGGTAGGAGAAGCGGTATGCAACAGCCTCCCAAGGCCTCTCCTCGTAGACGTCTACTACCACAGCGAGGCCGCCCACAGCAGTAGCCAACACCAAGCCGTGGGGGTCTCTAGACTTCCAGGCCTTGAGCAGAGCCTCGCCCTCCTCGGCGCTTCTGCCGCCCAGCACGATGCCGCGGGCGGCTCCTGCGATTTTCAAGGTGGGTAGCTGCTCCTCTATCTTCCACTTCACGACTTCAGCCGCTATCTGCCTCGTGTCGTAGCGGGTCGGCGCCACTGCGTAGTGTGTCTCTAAGAACTTCTCCGCACTCCTCAATGCCCTAACTGCGGTGTCGAAGTCCATAAGCGCCAGGTGCTTGACCACGTCCTTGACAGAGGCGTCTCTGGGGATTTGAGGCGCCTTGCCCTCGGCCAGCCTCCGAAGTGCCTCGTTAAGCGCCGCGACTATGCGGGCCCTAGGCGCCTTGTCGATAACGGCGAAGTGTCTGATAGTCTCGTTGAGGCGTTCTGTGGCGCTCTTCACAGCTTCTTCCAACTGTTTCCGCTCCTTCTCATCCAGCTTCGAGAGGTCCTCTGTGTAGTACCGCCTAAGGACTTCGAAATGTCTCTGGAATTCTGTTATGAATCTGTGGAAGTCGGCTAGCCCCTTCTCAGCCTCCTCGACCATCTTCTGTCTAGCTTTTTCGAACTCTTGTTCAGCCAACTTGATGAGCGGCGACTCCGCGTGGAACCTAGCCCAGCCCCACCTCAGCTCCCTAACGTGGGCCTCTATGGCGGCGCGGAGGTTGAAGTACAGCGCGGCGTCTTCCGGCTTCACTTTCCCCTCAGCCACAAGTCTCGCAACGACGTGTGGGTCGAGGTTGAGCAGTGCGTGCCACATAAACGGGAGGTGGTCCTGCCTCCACCAGAAGAGGTGGTAAGACCACGAGCCTCTGCTCATTTCTACTTTTTCCTGCACCCAAGCGTCGAACCTCGGCGAAAGCTCCCTCAGCACCTCAATGATGTCTCCGACGCCTAAGATGCGCCGGATCTTCCCAAGCGGCTCCAGCCTCGCCCTCTCCTCCTCCTCAGCCCTGCGCTTCTGGTTGCGGATCCACTCCGCGTCGGCCCTCTCCTCAGCCGCCTTCTTCACCCGCGCCAAAGCCTCCTCCCTCGCCTTCGTCTTGATCTCTTCGCGTATCTGATCCGCCGGGTCTCTAATTGCAATCTCTCTCCTCCAGAGCACGTACCGCCTGTAGTACTCCTTTAGATCCGGACTCCGTATGCGCCTCAGCGCCGGGAAGCGGGACGCGAAGAAGGAGTGGACTCTAGCCGCCACGCGGACAGTCCGCCTCATGACAGGCCTCTTGACGGCCAGCCATATGCGCATAAGCAACTTCCCCCTCACGGCGACGCGGAACGGGAGCCAGTAAGTCCAGTCCTGAATGACGCCGATGACGAAGCCGAAAACCGCCCTCATAGGCGTGGGGAAGTCGAACAAGGCGCCCAAGAACTCAAACACCGCAACTATAGAGAGGATTGTGACGAAGAGGACGGTGAAGAGCCAGCTCAAGATGTTGCTCTGCGTCATCTGCACATCCTCAAGGTGCTGGATGTTCCAAAGCGGGATCCCAGTGGCGTTGTCCGGCGGAGGCATCTTCATTTCTGAGCTGTAGTACGGCTTGTAGGGCAGGGAGCGGTTGTTCCAGGGGATGCGCCACTGCTTCACGAAGCCGCTTAAATTCGCCGGCGGCGGGGGCGGCGGCATGCCGAAGACGTATTTGAACATGTCGGCCTTGGCCTCAGCCACGTGCCTCGCCACCCGCGAGTCGCCCATGGGATACGCCGCAACCCACCACTCCCTAGCCGGATGTAGATACAGCGTAGCGGTGAGGTTTACCGGCGCGCGCCAGTCGTACATGACGCATGCAATGAGGACGTTGCGGCCTGTGTAGCTGTTTGGATGCGTGTAGAAAAGCGGCATGGCGTTGGGCGCCTTGTTCAACAGTGCCAGATACTCCCTGACAGATGCGGCGGCCGCCTTGGCTAGGGAGGAGTTGGTGGTCTCAGCCGCCTCTAGATACGGCCCCACCCGGGCGAAGTAGGCCAAAGAGACGTTTCTAATGACGACAAGAGTTAGGTAGTTCTCTTTCAGAAGATTAGTTAAATTATATTCAGCATCAGCCACAGACCTCCACCTCGGCTCTGTCGTCGGCACGAGGGCGGGCTGGCAGTAGTACTGGTGCTCCACGCCCTCTAAGTACTCCACAACCCTCACCCCGTCTGTGTCTGTGTAGTTGGCCAGCACGTCCGGCAGGCTTCCTCCACGGAGTCGCGTATAGTCAACGACTACGTTGCTCATCCACGCGAAGGCGTACAACACGCGGGGCGGCCCCGGCACAGCTCTGAAGAAAGACAGAACCATGTACGTCCTGTTGTCGCTGGTTTGGCAACTTGCGTCGCTTGGCGGCGTGACGTCCCCACTCCACGGCCCGTACTCAAGCCAAATCCTCACATCCCACGTCCTCGTGTCGACGGGTATCTGGCCGGTGTAGTTCTGTCTCTCCTCGGGCACCCAGGGACGGGCGTACACCGTAGTGTTGTATCGATACTGGCCGTCGCCCAGCCTCTTGGTTACGGTAGCCCTCTGCCAGACGTCTCGCGATGACGAACACCACTGCACGCATGTACCGTTTTCGTCGCGGCTACAACACCACCCGCAGGTCTCCACCCACCGGTGGAGGCTGATAGACCTGCCGATGACAGGCTGAGAGGCGTTACGCACGGCGAAGCTAAACTCCGAACGGACCTCACGAGTAACCGGGCTGATGACCCGCTTCTCCCCAGACCAGAGGGAGAAGTTGTAGCGGCCGACCCTAACCGTCGTGTCCAACACGGCGCAGTTGGACTTGTTGCCAAGGGCGTTGAAACACGTCTCGTTGTCCGGCCCAGACAGCCAGCCCCACACCCCGTTGTGAGCATACGTGACGCCTTTGTCCACCACCCCGTGTCTATCCTTAGCGGTGTAGTTTACCGCCACTGTCAAAAACCGCCAGTGTGCCGGGACGTCTATCCGGAGGAAGTAGCTTCTGTAGCCGAGCCATTCGTGGAATTGACAGATTGCGTTGGAGAGATTCGCCACCCGCTCCTTAAGCCTCTGTGCCTCCTCCGGCGGCATCAAGTAGTCTATAAACTCGCGGAAGTCTCCGTGTAGGACGCACCCGCCCTCCTCCGGCCGGGGCGCTGGGAAGTCGAGCCAGGTGTTTATGGCGGTTGTGTAGAGCCACGTCTTGTTGCCATATGCAATAGGCGTTACGGAGCTGGCTGCGGCCGCCACCCAGTCTGTCCCGTTGAAGGCCGCCTTTTCGAATACTTTGTACCTCTTGGCCACCTCCAGGGCGGAGGCGACGACGTCTTTCGACACGGTTATGTTGTAGATGCCCAGCGTCTGATTTATCTTGGCGGAGATCTCTGCCGGGCTCTTCAACACAAAGGTGTTGTTATACCGCGTAAGGAAGAGGGTGTGGGGATCGCCTTCGACAACCACCAGAGGCACCGGCGCGATGCCTGTGGCGTTTGCCGCCGTGGCGTTTAGCCATTTTGCAGTTTCAACCCCCCACACGGCGAATTCCTTCCCCAGAGGCGCCAGGTAGTAGCCGATGTACGACGGCACGATCATTATGAGGGCGAAGAACAACAATGCGCCTCCCAGCGCCCGCGTTGGGCCGAAGATGACGGCGAGGAGCGAAAACGCCAGCAGAGTTACAGCCATCTTCACCGCCGCCCCGGCCATGAACTCCAGGAAGTGGAATATCATGACGAAGGCAGTGACGGCGTTGTAAGTCGTCAGCGAGATCTGCAGAACCGGATCCCCAACCTTGGAGAAGTACGCGGCGTATTTAGAGAGCTGGACGACGACTCCGGGGGCGCCCGCCGCCGTCGAGATTATGTAGAGCAGAGTCTCTGTATATGCCACTGTGAAGACTGCCGCCGCAGAAACCTGCTGAGCTGTCAAAAGCGCCTCGTAAGTCTCGTGTATTGCTCTGTAGTTCCTCTCCAGCGCCTCCTGCAACGAGCCGGCCGGGTATGGGTAGGGGAAGAACTCCCCCTGCCTAATTTCAAACAAAGGCGTGAGCTGTTCTCCTTTGGGGGTGAAGAAGGCTATGGTGTACATGACCACCGCCGGCACTAGGAAGAGCGCGACGGCGCCTATGAGCGGTGGTAGCGTCCACTTGGGGTCTCCCCTTATCAACATCACGAGGGCGGCAACGGCGATCAACGTGATTATGCCTAGGTCGTACATCTCAATCGGCGAGAGGCGTGTCTCTGCGTGGTTGAAGAGACGTGGCCGCCGAGGCGGCTACGTGCCCAACCCAGGCGTGGGGGTTGCGGCGGATAAGCGCAGAGTGGTCTATGAGTGGCCTACGAGCCATAGCCCCGCGTGTCTTGACAGCGCCGGACGGCGACGTGGCTGGCTTCGCCGCCTCAAGCGCCGATGCGCATGACATACACAACGCATAGATACTCTCTAAAAAATACACTAGTTATACCAAACAGAGGCAAGACACACCTCTCCAAAACTTCCTCAAAACACAATATAGAAATGTATCACATGTAGCTTGATAGTTTTTATAAAGTCTCTCTCAGTAGGACCGCCGCGTAGATGCAGAAGCGAGAACAACATAAACAACGAGGAGGTTCTCGACGCCCACACTTCCGACCGCATTTACGCCCACCGCTCCTCTTTCTGCGCTACTAATCCTCGGCGTGTTTTTCCGCAACGCCGCGGACATCCACATGAGAGATTAAGGGGCTCTCACAACAACCACCACATCTTCAGGTTATGGGCCGTAGGCGGCCCACAATTCAGTCACGCCCAGCCCCCGTCCCGACGTATATATTTACGCCGACGTTTTATAAGGTAAGACGCCGAAGTCTAAAACAACCCTCCTCTGTCATCTGCATGCGGCAAACCCGCAACACGCCAAGGACCTCAACTATAATTATAATTCTCGGAAAAACAAAAAATAACTTTCTAGAAAAATCCGAACGTAAAAAAAAATACGATTTTGCCAGTCGACACATGGCTGGTCTCAAGTTGGCGGCATACCTCTTAGCCGCGGCGCTGATAACTGCCCTAGCTGGAGCCGCCGTAGAGCCACCGGCGAGGGGGTCCGACGTAGCGGTGCTTGTAGAGGTGGATTTGGAAATCCCACCCCTCGCATACTACGACGGGCGGGGGTTTAGGCCTGTGCATGTGGCTTATGTGGGGGAGTGGGAGGAGGCGTTTTGGGTCGAGGCCAACGCCACAGTAGACATACCCACGTGGAACTTCAAAAAAGCCGTGATATACCTGCCGCGGGAGGCGCTGAGGGCAAAAGCGCCGCAACACGCCAAAGGCGGAATCCTACGCATCTACCTCAACCAGACGGTAGTCGAACTCGTAGAGGCGCCCCCAGAGGTAGTAGCCACATACAGCTACCACAAACCAGACTACAAACCCACAGCCCTCAAAGCCAGAGCCGAATGGATAAAACCACCCACCAAAAAACCATTAGATAGAGGAGAAGAGGACCGCCAGTCCTCCTCACACCAGGTATCTACCCAATCTACACCAGTGGTTTTCCCCAACGGGGCTTTTATCTACCAGCAGTACACCGGCTGGATAAATGCAAACAACGAGGTCTGCCTCAACGTGTTGATGCCGGATTCTCCACGGTATGCCCCTAGAGGGAATCCTACTGTGGCTTCTGTGGGTTACAACGCTACGCGTGTGTGGAGGACTGCGTGGTATGTCTATACAAGTAGCTACGGCCGCGGCGTCGTCGTGGGGCGGGGGGTTGTGAAGGCGTGGGCTGTGGATCCGGTAACCTTAGATAAGAGGAGTCTGCTGGGGCAGTGGGCTGTGGATTTGAGAAATGGACACGTCACATTCACAACCGCTTTTTCTCTCAGGTGGCCTAACCAGTTTATCGGGGTGGAGTTGTGTTTTGTGCCGTATTACAGCGCGTCTTACGTGGTGGGCGCCAACGCAACCCTAGGATTTAGAAAAAACGCAATACCCTCCGCAGGCGGCACCTACTTCCTAGGCACCGCGCCGGTGGACAGATCACTACACGTCGGCGGAGTCGTCCGGCACTACGTCTTAAGACCGCCTATTAGGAATCTGATGTTCGGCCCGTTTTCTTTGGCCGACGGCTACTACGGCGAGACGCTCAACATAGACATGACTGTGTTCGTGCCTTGGAGCACGCCTCCATGCCCCACCTTAACAGTCACCACCTACGTGGGAGAGTTCGCCCAATTCATTCGAGACTCCGCCTCCTTCACCGCCTCTGGCTACAACAACGGCGTGTGTAGATACGAGGTGCGGAGGTCTGTGACACTAAGCTCAACCGGAACAGTGGGGCTTTGGTACGACGAGGCCAGAGCCAGAGATAAGGCGGCTGTGATAAAAGTCTCCTTCAGCCACTCCGCCTCCGAAGTGATAATATACAGAGTCGACATATCTGGCCGCAGATTCGCTGAAAACTTCATAGACAAAAACGTAGCACAATGGGAAGAACTTATTTTAAGAGGTTTCTTCTCTCTGACGCAAAGAGCATGCGGTACTGCTAGGGTGCCTCAGGTGAACTATACAGTGGTGTTGACAAACATAGAGACATACAGCGCGGCGGCCACCGTGAAGGAGGCTGACTTCCTCGCCGTGGTTAGGGGGGCTCCGAGTGATTACGTAATTAAAGAAGTGTGGTTTAGAGTCAGGCCTGCGAGTGCCTTTAGAGGAGTTGATAATGTGTATGTCAAGGGAGATATATATCAGGAGCCTTGGTGGTTGACGTGGTTCTTTAGGGCGGCTCAAGTCGTGAAGTCAGCGGCGGACTTTGTCGGCGCAATACCCGGCCCGCTGAGTTGGTTTATCGACAGGGTGTTTGGTCTGCGGAAACTGACGCATCCGAACATAAATACAATAACCACCGCGGAGTACGTGTATGTCCATTGGCGCGCCGGCATATTCGACAGGCTTTACCAAGTGGCATTTGAGATAAGCATCTCTTCTGAAAGAGACAGAGTCATAGAGATCGGCGACGTCAGAGTGGGGACTAATACTGCACTCTCGTGCTTGTCGTCGCCCATCACCTCGCCAATGCCCGCGGTAGATGTCGCCGAGCGGCGTGATCCGCAATTTCTGCGTCATTGGGTCTTTGGCATGAGGGTGACAGAAAATGTCCCGTTTGTGAGGTGATATGCTGTCTGTTGTTGTGAGTAAATGAGGGTGGTTTTTTCTTTTCCTTTGCTTTTTCTCGTCTTGTCTCCTGTCGTTCTTGCCTTTCCGTATTTTGTGTATGGGTTTTTTGTGGGTTTGGATTTGTGGTGGGGGTTTAGGTTGTGGGTTGGGTTTATGGGTTTTGGACATTACGTGTTTCTGCTGTTGCAGATTGCCTACTACGCCTGTAGACTTCCGTTTGTCTACGTGGCGGCGGGGGGCGTGGTGTTTTTATTGTTCTTTCTCTCCATGACGGCGCCTGGGCTTGTGGCGTTGGCGCTGGTTGGGTTTTTCGCGGCTGTGGTCTTGGTTTTGTTCTTTGGGGTGCGGAGCGGCGTTTTCCACTACAGCTGGCTTGTGGCGGTTGTGTGGATTTTCCTATGGAACTTGGTGGGCGGCCTTCTGTCTATGCCCGCGCGGCTGGTCTTCGGGGCGGGCGAGATGTGGCTCTGGTGGGAACAGCCCCCCGCACATCCCGTATACGCCCTGGCGGTGGGAGCCGCCGGAGCCACAGCCACGTCAATACTCGGCAGATCGAAGACGTTAGTCAAGCGTATATGCCAAGCCGCCCCGCCGTGCAACATGTAGGGTGGACGGGCGCTGGGCGGAGGAGGCAGGGTCCCGCCGAAGTGGCGGCTGACCGCGCGGCCGGGGTATACGCGGGTGGTCGTCGATGTCTTCGTCGTCGAATTCCCGCCTCCATACAAAACGACGTGGCGAGAAGCGGCGTGGGGTTTAGGAGGTCCGCCGGCTGAGCGTGGTTGAGAGGACACGTCTCGAAGCTGTGTGTCTCACATATCAAGGCTGGCCGAGGTCTCCTTAGGTAAAATGCACACATCGCTGTACGCGCGATGCCGCGGCTTCCAACTGGGGGCTCATGAGTAGAACAAAGCTTGGAAGCTCCTCACGAGGTTGCCAACGGCGTCTCTCTCCTCGACGCGGCCGCAGTAGGTGGCGTATCCCGTGCGGAGAACAGTAGGCGCCTAAGAGGAAGTTGTCCACCGCCAGCTGGCGCGGAGGTGGTGTAGCCGGTTGAAGTAAAAGCGAGAACTGCAGATAAGCGCCCGTTTATATTCGTGTCAACGGCCAGCGGTGGACAGCCACAGCGCATCGGGCTCGTTGTGAATATAGGCTCTGTGTCGTCCAGCTATTCCCTGAGCCGCGTCTAGAAATATGGCGATCTACACTACTATGGTGCCGGTCGCCTTGCAGAAGGCGTAGATGACCCTATCCACGCCCAGCGCCTCGACCTCCAGCACCTCTTCCCCCTCCACTTTTATAAAGTCTAGCCTTCTCTTAGCGATTTCGCAAGGCGCCGCCAGCCGCTGGGGTAGGGAGCTACAGTCAGCTGTTGACACGAGGTGTTTAACGCCAGCAGCCAGCCTCCAGGCGGAGGGCGGGAGCTTTTCCACAGGAGTTATGAGGATTAGATCAAGTACGTGTTCTAGAAAGGCGCCGCTCCGCAGGGCCTCTCTCGCAACCCTCTCGAGAAATGTAGGATCCCCCGTCTCGACGTATTTTATAATCAAGTCATACATACAAGTCTGTAAAAGGTTTTAAATTTATCTCTAACCCCCAGCTCCGAAGCGACCCTCCTGGCCCTTTCCCAACCGACTCTGTCTTTTACTAGCCTAAACCTAGCCACGTCTACGTCTCTAGGGCCGTCTGGCCAGGTGGCTTGGAGCACCGCGTATGCCTCCAGGCTAAGCGTCCAGTACTCGACACAGCCGCGCTTCACCAAGACCACCTCGTTAAAAAGAGGCGTTTCTGAAATCTTGCCTAGGTGAGTTCTCGACATAACCTCTACAGAGACAAAGCCCACCTCTACCGGGACGAAGAAATGGAAAACTACGTTGTCGCCTTTTCTAAAGACTTCGTACCTCTCCTCGCCGAGACCAAGCGCCTCTGCAATTATGCGGGATAGAAACATCGGGTTGAATGCCTCTATGAATATATCTAGTCTTTTGAGGGAAACGCAGGCCGAGAGTTACGTAATAAATTTGAGAACCTCCAACTACTGTGTTGTAATGCCTAGCCAAGGCGGGGTAGACCTTTTTCAACACTTCAACCCAGACCGGAACCACAAATATGCCCCACCACTTTTAAACATAAATGCGCGGAATGTCTTCCGTGTCTCTTGGACCGTTGCCGTGTATCGATAATAGTCAGAAGAGGGGCAAAAAGAATATGTGCGCGGGGGCGGGTGCTTTGTGCGCGGCGTACAGCGCCACCATATCGCGTTTAACGCCGTATAATCGCCAGTTTTATCCAAGACGTGCCCCACGCCGCGTCACGCCATTTCCCCCGCGGCGAGCTCCACCGGGCCCTCCGTATACGCCAGTAGCAACGGCCGCTCACGGTGGCTGACAACGAGACCCTCCGGCGGGTCACCGCATTGCACTCAGACAACACCCCCACGGCTCGGGGAAACGTCGTATCTATTATATATCAAACGACACAGCTAACGCCGGGCCCGGCAGGCCCGCGGGGAGTGCGGCCGGGGCCTCTTTCTCGGTTAGTGAATTCTTAAGGCGTCAGCGGCTCTGCGTTGCGGGCGAAAGGCGGCGTCACGTCGTTGCTACCTTGAGAAGTAGCCCGAGGACCCGCGCGGCTTCCCCTATTACCTCGAAATCACTGTCTCTCGTAGCCAGCTCCTCGCCGCGGTTTATCGCCACGGCCGCCACTAGGAGGTCGGAAAACGCCTGCGGCTCGCCTAGGCCTATTAGTGCCAGCTGTAATCTGTGCGCCACTATGTAGTCCTCATAGACGGGGAAGACCACGCCTCCCGAGAAGTGTCTGTAGTAGATGATCTTGGGATATTCCACTAACGTCACTGCGGTAATGTCTTCTGTAACTGGCTTGCGGGCCCTTACCCTCTCAATTACGGCACTCGTATCTAGTATCACAACGACAGCCTCTCCCTCTCCCGCGTCTCGAGGGCCTCCACGTCTACCGCGTCTAAATCCTCGACTAGATCCTCAGGCCTTACGCCGAGTCTCCTCCTAAGCTCCTCCACTGGGATCCTCCCTTCCAGCCTCTTAACGACCTTGTCCACAATCCTCCTAAACTCATCCTCGTCCATCCATGAAGGGATGCTAACCGTCACTGTTTTGCCCATAGCCAAACCTACTTACCAAATTTAAAGATTTCGCCTTTGTTTAAAATAGCGCATTTAAAACCTCCGCCCTTGTCAAAAGAGCCGCGGACGCCCGGCAGACTGCCCACCGCCGACACGGGCGATTTGCCAGCTCACGGCGCCCTTCTGGGCTGGAAGGAATATCTAGACGCGGCGTTGGGTAGGGCTCCTCCGGCAAAGCCGACGCGGCGCCTCCCACCGCGCCCCGATCGCGGCTAGCCACCCGCGGGCGATGGGGCCGTTATTCTGTTTCTAGGAGGGTCCTTCGACGCAACTTCAACTAGCCGAGGGGCATCCGGCGCCTCGTGTGGGAGATTTTGGCACGTGCTAGCCCCTGCTGAAGTCATGATTTACCAGAGCTTGAAGCGGCGTGCAGATCCTACGTCTCAACCCGCCTCGTTGACTCTTGGATCAGAAATCCGGCGGTGCGGCGAAGCCTTGGCTAGTTATGAGGCGCTCTAAAGATGGCGCGGTTGAGGCGGCTATGTGGCATAGCACCCATGAGGTGGGGGGAAAGGTTTTAATCTTTCTCCGCGGTTGTTGACGTGCTCTCTCTTTCAAAGCCTTGGGTGGATTTACC
>Ga0080008_112445_pt1 | contig 21390 bp, 17 predicted proteins | sample ConCONMetagenome_FD_69211 | JGI IMG/M metagenome (GOLD analysis project Ga0080008, IMG submission 69211) | Hot spring microbial streamer communities from Conch Spring, Yellowstone National Park, USA - CON_C (SPADES assembly) (version 2) | ecosystem: Environmental > Aquatic > Thermal springs > Hot...
GTCCTCGATAGCCGTGGGGATCCAGTGGGTATCATGTACTCGAGTTATTACACGAGGACCCCTGAGACTAGGAGAGCCCAATATCTAGCTGTAGCAAGTGGGAGAGCAGCATATTACATGGTCTCTATAGCAAAATGTAAAATAAGGTCCCAAGCCTCCGTCCTAGAGAGGCTATCGGTGGACTTCTCCGAGAAGAGGCTAAGAGCTCACGCTGAGGAGCTTAGACGGGATAGCACTAGATCCAAGGGAGGGTGTTAAGCTAACAGGTGCAGCATTACTACTCTAGACTCCAATGCTTATCAACTTTCATACCCACCTTAGCTCTAGCTAGTCTTTAGTTTTAGGATTTGATGTTAAACTATGAGCTAGATTTTTATCAAAAAGTAAATCCTAGTAGATAAGTCTATGCCTTTTAAAGGCCAAGAGCTTAACACAATCTAGTTCCATCTTAATGACAAGCCTATACATATCAATAAGGATAGTCTAAAGGTTAGCAGTGGATCCCAAGAACGTTCACTATAGTAAGTATTAGTATCAAACCATATCTATAGAGACTCTGAGGTGGATTTCTGAAAAACTTCTGATATCTAAATAACTTTTTACTATTATACTACTTAAGCCATTGGAGGAAAAGAAATTAAGAAAGTTTACTTAGGTTATTAAACGATCAATCAAAAATCTTATGTTAAATTTTCAAGTCGGCTTAATCTGGTCTCAAGAAGACTTATCATTAATCTCTTAATATTGGTACACTACCAAGTTTACAAGCTCTTTAACCCTTTTATTAAATAATTGGGCTTAAAACTACATTGCTGAAGTCAACAGATCCCTTATTAATGAAGCTTCCTAATCTTTTCTTTAATAAAACGTCTAGTGCTCTCTATTAGCCTCAACCTTGACAACCTTAAAATCTCTGAATATCCTAACTATATCACTAATCTCATAACATCAGAGGTCGTAGAGAAGCTCATGGTGTAGAAGGTCGTACAGGTAAGTCGATATGTATGTGATCTCATTTCACATAGAAGTAGCCTTCATATTACTAACAACAACTTTCTAATCGCGTATCCACAAGTTTCAATGGAAAATACAACTTCAAAGGATTCAAGATCAAAGTAGTTAACAAGCCTCTAATTACCAAAATGATATCATCATATTCACCAAGCTTAACATCAATATCTTCCTTAAGATTATAATACTTCTTAATCAGTAGCCTAATACTACTATTAATAAACCTACTAACATTCTCAATAACCATCTTATCTTCAAATTCACCACAATTTACATTTCCCATGAAGGAAACTAGTACAGCTACATTTATACTATCACTTCACAGCTTTTCCAGCATGCCATCATTCCATGTTTATCGAGACAGTTTTTATAACTTCATCATATTGAGCCTAGACTCTGTTCCAGGACCGTCTAAATCAACTTTCTTCTTGTAATCTCTCTAGAAGCCTTTCATCATCAAGATATATCATCCTAGGCAATGAAGGCTCTGTGTAGAGATCAACAATGGAACCTCTCCTCGCAAAAGTAATAATGTGGGGCTCTGAGACAACGGTTCTGAGCCAAGTCCCCTAAGAGTTTCTAACAGCCTCCTCAACACCATCTTTGCTCACAATGATCCCCGATCCACAAAGATGTAATCCGCAGTTTCTATATTTATGTATTGGAACAACGACAGTATCACGTCTCGATCTTATTTGCCTTTCAATAGGGATAAAATTGCACGATGTAGATGCCGGGGTTCTGAGAATGGTATTCCTATTCGAAGCGAGCGCACTTTATGATATTTGCTCTCGGTTACTGTGATTGGTATGCATCCTACTCTTAGAGCACTTACTATGTTTACCATATCGTCATCGAACGCTATATATCTTCCCTGACCGTATTTTGTTCCTATACATGCGTAGTAAAGATTTTCTTTTATAGGGCCTAAACCGCTATCTCTTCCTAAAACTAAGTCTACATGTAAACCTATTCTTCTTAAAACGTTTTTTGAGATAGACTCGGGTTGAAATGTAGCAAGACAATAAGTTAGCTTGTACTCTTTTCTTATATCGTTAAGCGTATCTACATCTACCAGTATTTCCATATCTCTCGAGTACTTTAGCTCAAATTCCTCAACGATCATCGATGCTTTATGGTATAAACTTCTATCTTCATTCCATAACCTAGCAAATCCTTCACGTATATCTTCCCATTCATAGATTAAGTTCTTAGAACGCAAAGCACGTCTAACTGTTGACCAAGGAATTTGAAGTTTAACAAGCGTGCCGTCGAGGTCAAAAATAACCCCTGCTATTGGAGCTTGAAGCTTTTTGAGAGTGCTTTTTAGCCTGAACAATGACAAATCTAAACTACTCTGCCATCCTTTCCTCGACCTTACTTCACCTAATATTCCAAGTGCAAATTGCATAAAAACCCTAGCGGGATCAAACAATTCGAACTCCGATTTAACAATACGACTATTAATCATCATGCTAATCCAAACTCTCGGCATCCTAGGTAAATAATAAAGCCCGCCAAGGAGGAAAAAGTACTCTCCTTTCCTTTGTACTAGCAAACGTTTACTAAAATCCTTCGCAACGTCCAAGCCTTCTAGGTAAGCGAGTGCAAGCACTGCAGGGAAGTGATATCCCAGCGAAACAGGTAGAGCTAAGCTTCCCCAAAACTTAGGATTAAGTTCCATTAAGTAATATTCTCCCGTCGTTGGCACCCATTTAGTCTCTACCATGAGAGGCCCGGTCCAGTTTAATCTTCTAACAATGCCTCTTCCTAGTTTAAAGAGCCTAGGATCCGTTAGAGGGCCTCTTGCTGCAATACTACCTCCTCCTGAGGGATCGGTTTCATATATTCTCTCGTGAGTGAACTCTAAGAGAACTTCGCCATTGAAAGCTACAGCATAGTATCCCCTACCAACACCGGCAACGTATTCCTGTACTATGCAAGGGGTCCTATTCCTGGCCCTTTCAATAGCTAGTTCGTAGCTGGAAAAATACTCGGGCTTCGACCCGTCACTAATGCCTTTTACGACGATTGGTAGTCGCAAGCTCTTAACACTCTCCAAGTTGATTTCATCTGATGACGTATAGAGGAGCGAGCTGGGTACTTTGATCAAGTCTCCAACTAACCCCTCAAGTCCATCCTTTCTAGAAGCTTTCAACACATCATTAATATTGGGAGCGGCTAGCTTAACGCCAAGCTTATCGAAAACCCATGAATGAGACGAGAATGAAACTAAGTCAACGAAATAAACAGGAATCACGAGATCTGCACCATAGGTAGATGCTACTTCTGCCACACGAACTGCCCATAGAGAACTCTTTCTACTTACACCACTCAACACGAAAACCTGGTCGAAATAACGAGAGAAACGACAAGGCTCAAGAGCGTAGTTAACTACACCGAGGACCTTAGCACCAAACGCCTTCAACGACTTAGCTACAGCTATTGCCATCCAAGGTTCTATAGATGCTAAGACTATGGTATATGATGCAAGCATATTACTTAAATCTCTCGACCCAATAGTCATATAAATCCCCACAATTAGTTATCCAAGCACCCTGCTCTTTGAAATGACGTAATAGTGCTCTATACAACTTAGCATAATCACTAAACATAAATTCATCGAAAGCCAAGTTATGCCAAAGCACCGTTATTACCCCTTTAACTTTTTTAACCTCTTTAACAAGTATTTCAATCCATTTAAAAGCCTCATAAGCGTCACCATCCCTATTATAGAAAGTAGCATCCATAACTGTAAGCGGTATTTCCAGTATATCTATGATCTTTCCATCTAACGTGCTAGGCTTAAATGGATGACACATACCATTACGAAATCCTACATGGTCGTCGTAACCATATGTTGAGTCATAATCGAAAAACTGAGATAAAACCTCCCAAGTTCTTGGAGTAGAAAACCTAAGATAATGGTTCCTTACACCTCTAACTCTGATACCTGAGATCTTTTCTAGTATTTTCTTTTCGCTAGATATTTTAAGAGGATCGTTATAAGAGAAGTAGCCTGTATGTAAACCTATCTCCCAACCTTTGTCAATAATGAATCCTATTTCATCTGCTAACTCCTCTGGATCGTTCCCTCCGCCAAAGTCTCTTTTATTAACCAAGAAGAAAAATGTAGACTTAACATTAAATTGAGCCTCAGTACTTATGATACTTTTGATGTTCTTAAGGGGATCGAGTTTTTTAATGAACATAGCAGCAATTCTTCTACCTGCTTCAGTAAAAAAGCGTTGTCGTAGTGCTTTTACTGTTGCTTTAAAAGCAGAAAATTTAGCCGCATGTAAAAAATCGACATCATGAGTCAAGACCACGGCAAAGGATGCTTTGTTTGGCCACTCAATATCTAGGAAACCTTTCTCAAATAGCCATTCTGAAACCTCACACTTATAAGTTATTCTCTTAGAGTATCGTGCCAAAAAGCGTCCATGCTTATCACGAAAAGGCCAATGATACTCTTCTAGTGCAACATACGTATTGAAAAGATCTGGTCTCTCTGATTTAAGCTTGACCAGTATGTCTTCCCATATCATTACATTCACCCATACTAAATACCTCCATAGAGAGAGCTTTATTTAAAGCTTAGTATATATTGTAATAGTTATTCACTCATTAACTTTTTCATTCAGGTTGTCATATCATATTACTATTTCATAATTCCTTTCCAAGGCGTAGTCTCCAATTTTAAGAGGCATATTTCTTCTACTACTCTCTATTGCCGCCTCAGCTATGAGTAGAGCGTATGTAGCTTCTTCTTTCGTAATATAAGGTTTTTCTATTCCTTCAACAGCTTTTACGAAGTTTAATAGTTCCAGTTTTAAGGGCTCTTCTTTCTGTATCACTGCTTCTCTCACCCATTCACCATCGTATAATACGAGCTTCTGATCTAAATAGTTTAAAACTGCTACACCTCTCGTACTTACTACTTCTAGGGAACGTAGCTTATATGGTGTTAATCTATTAGTCTCTATAACGGCATCAACGCCATTCTCATAGGATACAGTGATGAGACCGTAATCATCCTCACTACTATCTACGTGAACCCTCCTAGATCTAGCGTAGACACTTAAAGCTTTAGAGGCTAGAACGTAGTTTATAACATCTATATCGTGAGTTGCCAGGTCGACAATTACACTAACACGTGAAACCCTAGGATCAAAGGGGCCAACACGCTTAGCAGTAACGGTAACCAAATCACCAAGCAAACCCCTCCTAACAACCTCATATAGTCTACTAACAGCTGGATTAAATCTCTCCACATGACCAACCATTAACAACACCCCCATCTCATCCGCCTTCCTAACCAGCTCAAGAGCTTCCCTAACATTAGAAGCTATGGGTTTTTCAACAAGAACGTTAACCCCAGCATCTATAAAGTCTAACGCTATATCCCTATGAGTCTCAGTAGGCGTAGCTATACTAACAGCATCAACCATGCCCATTAAATCCCTATGATTTCTAAAAGCCCTAGTCTTAAACATCCTAGCTACACTAAAAGCCCTCTCATAGTTAACATCAACAACACCAACCAACTCAACAAGACCATTCTCAACAAGCTGACTATAAACCCTTACATGGTGAAACCCCATAGTACCAACACCAACAACACCAACCCTCACTCCCATCTCAAACCACCACTAATTGCTCCACTACATCTACCACATAATCTAGATCCACTCTTGAAAGTGAAGGATGGACAGGTAGGCTAAGTACCCTCCGTGAAGCTTCAATCGCATTTGGGCATATATCCTGAGGATACCCAAGCCTCCTATATAAAGGTTGATGGTGCACGGGAATCGGGTAGTGCACAGCCACCTCAACACCCCTTCCCCTAAGCTCTTCCATCAACCTCTCACGGCTTAACGGGAAATCATCAGTAACCCCCACAACGTACTGGTGAAAAACATGTTTAACACGAGGATCAACGTAAGGTGGTATGATACCCTTAATCTTTGATAAACGTAGGGTTAAATATTTAGCATTCTCTATCCTCCTATCATTCATAGCATCAAGTCTCTTCAATTGAACTCTACCTATTGCAGCTTGCATATTAGTCATCCTATAGTTATAACCTAACTCCACGTGAACGTACTTAGCTACCTGACCTTGATCCCTTAGAATTCTAATCTTCTCAGCAATCCTATCATCGTTTGTTACAACCATACCCCCCTCACCGGTGGTCATATTCTTGGTCGCGTAGAAGCTGAATGTAGCTACCTCACCGAATGTACCAACCTTCCTACCCATGAACATAGAGCCGTGGGCTTGAGCGCAATCCTCTACCAGAGCTAGCTTATAGTCATCAGCTATCTCTCTAAAAGCCTTCATATCAGCTGGGTGGCCGTAGAGGTGAACTACTATTATTGCCTTAGTCTTCTGTGTAATAACTTCTAAGACGTTATCCGGGTCTAGGTTATAAGTCCTCAGATCTATATCTGCGAATACAGGTTTAGCTCCCTGGTAGAGTATAGCATTAGCTGTAGCTATGAATGTGAACGGTGTTGTTATAACCTCATCCCCCTCCCTTACCCCTATAGCTTTTAATGCTAAGTCGAGAGCTACAGTTCCATTTGAGACTGCTATAGCATGCTTTACACCAATATACTCTGCAAACTCCTTCTCAAAAGCGTAAACCTCACTTCCCTGAGCTAGGAGGCCGTTTTTTAGAATACGTATAACAGCTTCCACCTCCTCATCTGTTATAGATGGTCTAGCAATAGGTACTCTTACCTCTACACCACTCACTTCACATCCCTCTCCCTAAGATACCTCTCATAGTGCTCCATAGGGATGCTGACCTCCCTACCACAACTGGGGCACTTGTAGGTTATAGATTGTTCTGTTCTAGCAATTATATCATATTCTCTTAGTGGTTTACCACAGTAGCAGACAAAGCCCCTTAGCCTAGCTGGATTACCCATAACCAGCCCGTGTGGGGGGACATCTCTTGTTACTACAGCTCCAGCTGCAACCATAGCGTACTCGCCAATGGTAACTCCGCATACTATCGTAGCATTAGCACCTATACTAGCACCTCTTCTAACAAGTGTTGGTACTACCTTCCAATCTCTATTAAAGGATCTAGGGTATAAGTCGTTTGTGAAAACAACGTGAGGGCCGATAAAAGCGTCATCCTCTATTTTAACCCCTCTATATACACTTACACCGTTTTGTATCTTAACGTTATCCCCTATCTCTACACCAACATCAATATAAACATCCTTCCCTATGTTACAATTCCTACCAATCCTAGCACCAGATCTAATGTGGGCAAAATGCCAAATCCGGGTATTATCCCCTATCATAGCTCCATCCTCAACAATTGCTGTGGAGTGGATGAATATTTTCCCATCTTCTTTACCCACGTGGAACCACCTATTTGAAATGCAAATTAAGAGACCAAATAAGAGTGCAAAATCAAACTTTAAATGTCTATGTTTCTAGTGATATATTAATGATTGTGTAAGAGTTTCCTAAAGGCTTAGATTCACCTGTATTAACACTACATAAAAACATGTACTCAGCAAGGGTATTGAAGACTATTAGCTCCCTAAATATAAATCTTCTCATCGTATAGGCTCTTAAGATTAGGATGTTGATATTAGTGCAGGGATAACAGGTTTTTCTCTACGAGCAAGCCCTGGTAGACCTGAAGGTTTAATTAAGACTCATCGTACTAAGTTCGTGTGAATCCGGGCAGTTTAAATCGTGCCTAGGACGTAGGTGTTATAATACGAATCACGAAAACCATTGGGAGAAGCTAAAGTAAAAGGGAAGCCTCAGAATAAGAGAGGCTAAGAGGCGAGCACTCCCCTAAATCAAATAACATGCTTGGCATAAGATGAAAGTCACAAGCTCCTAGGAGAGGAAATTGAATTATCTAAAGAGTTCTTTGTCTTTCTTTAAGCTTCTACGCTTTTATCTTTAACTCCCCTTAATTCATTACGATCTCACTCAACCTTTTAATATATGAACAATCGCCTGATATGAATCTTAGCTTGAGAAGTGATACGAAGAAATCTACGCCTCCAAAACCCTTAATTCTTTCGGCTATCTCAGTTATCCTGTGAACTACATCCTCTTGATCTAAGCAGAGATACCGTATTACCCCTCCATTTTTGTGGATCTCGTCGGCTATCTTAACTCTAGTAACAATTTCCTTTGCACTAAGTCCAAGCATGTACTTGTACCTAATCCTATTATAGAGCTTTTTGAATACTTTAGGGCAGAGCAGAGGGTGAACATTGCTAGGACATATGCTTACTTCAGAGGTTTTCGTTACTTTCCGACGTATCTTTATGAAAATATCCCAAAGTATTTCATATAAATTAAACATCCTTGGAGAAGGAGGAAGTATGGGTAGTAAGGGGGCTATCTTAGCGAGCATTCTTTTGCCGATTCCACCTTTTCCTATAGAGCTGTATAATAGCAAGTACTTTGGAACTGCTGGTCTTTCAAAGCTCTCTATTACGACATACTTCTTTAACTTCCTGGAAAGTCTTTCTACTTTAAGATCTTCGACAGATCCCATATGAACTAGAAAGTACTTCTCACTATCGAGAGCACAGACCCTTCCATCTACCTGAGCGTCTGAGGAATGAATTATACCACTAAAGAAAGTCTTCTCAGGTTTAAAAATCCTAGGATGAAAATACTCGTGGATCATATAAGGGTGATCCTCCGTAGTGATAAGGATTTTTAGTAAGTAGGCATCACAGTCTTTCACAACCTCTCTAAGATCCTTTAGTAATCTTTCCGGGAGCTCTTCATCAACAGAAAATAAAGTGACATACCCACACCCTAGTTTTAACGCTTTCTGAACACCATAATAGAAAAGGGGATCTGCATAGCCTGGTGAGAAGACTCTAAAGACCTGAATCTTATGCTTCAGAGAATTATGAAGTGGTGGGGGAGGATAGGACGAATTATCAACTACTATGATCAAATCAAGATATTTACTGTATCCTATAGCTTTACCTATAGCCTCATCATAATTATCTCGTGTAAACATAAGAAGGCAAAGCTTTTCCCTACGTTCTCGCTTTTGCATATCAAACCACCTGTTAAAGCTTATATATGATATCCCTTATAAGCATTAGTCCTAGAGTTCACATATGGAACTCTATGATAGAACGCCATAGATACTCAAATGATCTACGTAAGATCACGCATTGAAAGTTTAATTTATATTAACTCTAACTTATGAATTCTTACTCTTTTTAACCTTTCTTTTGTATCCTTCTTCTCCTCTTGAGCACGGATGCTTCCAAGTCTTACATAAGTTAAGCAATGGTCTAACCTTTAAGGCATTTTAGTGTGATTTTAAGTTTGACTCACATTCGTTAATTAGCTAGCTTCTTTCGTCACGTTCCTTTGCTATGCCTTCCTTATAACATCTTATGATCTTCTCCTATCATTTCTTATCACTAGTGAATTAACAGTTTTAGCTAACAACCTTAGCTGGTTTAATACTTCAGTAATTATCAAATATCTTAAAAGTTTAACTTTTAGCCTGTAGAATAGTATATCGTTTTTGTCAAGCGCTTCGAGGGCTTTCGTTAGGCTTCCTTTGATGTGGGGTTTGAAGTATATTGCTGCATCTCCGAATAGTCTCTTGAGGGTTTTTGTCTCGGATACTATAGCTATTTTTTCTGCGTATATGGCCTCCCATCCTGCTGATAATAATGTGTATTCCCTGGTTGTTGTTACGATTACCGCTTTGGCTCTGCTTAATGTTGTTAGGTATTCTTCGTTGCTAAGGTATCCTGTGAAGACTATGTGAGGTGCGTTCCTGTACTTATGGTAAAGATGCTCTCTCCTTTTATAATCACCTGTTACCACTAAGGGGGCTTTAATGTTTGCTGCTAGAAACTCCTCTAGTATGTATTCTAGAGGCTCGTCGCTCCTCCAAGATGCTGGTAGTAGTATGTAGTCGCCTTCATCTTGGGATTTAATGAGTTTCCTTGGGGGATCGTAGACTAGGATTGCTCTCTTCGTGAGGTGTTTTGGTAGGAGCTTGGAGATTTCACTATTATGGACTATGATTAGATCCGCTGACTGTAGGAGTGGGGTGAACGGCTTGTTTAAGAGGACCCCCTTCCGGTCGTCGTAGACTAGGAATGCTGTGTGTACATCGACAACTAGCTTAAATCTGAGTATAAACTTTAGTATTGAGAGTAGTAGGAGTAATGGACCTTGGGGGAGCTCCGCTATGACTAGTTTAGGTTTATTCCATAGGATGGCTCTTATAGTGTTTGCAACCTGTCTTAGATATGGAGGAGCTCCGGTTAGGAGGTATAGTTTAGCTCTGAGTATGACTGGCAACCATCTAGTCCTAATACCTATATCTCTGCCTACTTGGGTCCTCCAAGCTATATAGATCCTCTCAGCCAACCCATACCCTTATACTCTAGGAGAGTTTGAAATATTTAAGTCATAACATGCAATCTTGGTGACTAGGTGGTTTAACTAGTGAAGCCTAATATAGGTATTGTAATGGTTACATTTAATAGTTACTCGAAGCTCGGAGATTTCTTTATAGAAGCACTTTCAAGCATTAAGGAGAACTGCGATGAGGACTGCTTCGTAGTTGTTGTTGATAATAACTCACGTGATAATACTAGAGAGGTTATTAGGAGGCATCTAGATAGTAATCTCCTGCTTCTACCATTACCACATAATGTGGGATTACCTAAAGCTTACAACATGGGAGTTGTATATGCTAAGATGAAGGGCCTGGAGCCTAGCTTCTACTTCTTCATGAACGACGATGTCATACTGGAACCACATCTTCTAAAAAAGCTTATGAGGATCTTAGAGACTTCAGATAAAATTGGTGCAGTTCAACCCTTAATAGTTCATAGAGATGGCATTCTGGAGATGGGATTCCTATTAGGGTACACGGGGCTCGTGAAAGCCGTAAGGATACAGAAATACCCCAGGTTCATTAACTGCATTGTTGCTGGAGCAGCTCTCCTAGTCAAATCCAAGGCTCTCCACGAAGCTGGATTATTTGATAACAACTACTTTTGGGGCTACGATGATGTGGATTTCGTCTGGAGATTGCAGAAGCTAGGTTATATAACCTTAGTTGATACAAGTGTAAAGGTGTGGCACTACGGTAGTGCCACATTAGGAAAGATACATCCTTTGAAGGACTACTTGAACACTAGAAATAGGATATGGATGTTCTTTAAGAACTCTAGGGGGAGGATAGTAATTTACGTCCCATTTCTCTTCTTAGGCATTCTCTTCACACTAATCTTAAGGCTAAGATTGCGTAATAAGAGTTCTATCATTAAGATCGTGGAAGGGTTAATGGATTCATTGAGATACCTTAAGCCATACCTAAGACACTCTCCCTATATAGAGGGGAACGCTACGATGCCAACAATATTAGCTGACGCGCTAAGAGTTTCTAAGGGGATTAAAAGCATTATAGGTGTTAAGTATTGAACGGAAGGGAGCCATTAGTATCGATAATCTGGGTTAACTACAATAGCATGCCTATAATAGACCTTGTGTTAGCATCTCTTAGAGGATTTAAGGACTTAAACTATGCTAACTACGAGCTGATAATTGTTGATAATGCTAGTTTTGATGGGAGCTTTGAGATTATAAAGAGGCATGTGGAGACATGGAGTAAACCTAAGATCAAGATAATACGTTTAACCACGAATAAGGGTTATATGGGTGCGTGTAGTGAAGGGTTTAAGGCTATAGAGGGGGGTGCAGAGTATGTTGCTATATCTAATAATGATTTTATCCCCGTTGCTGATAGTTTAAGGTTATTAGTTGAGAGGATGGAATCTGAAAGGGTGGTGGGAGGGGCTCAGGGTGTAGTTTTAGACTATGAGACTAAGCTTGTAGATTCTGCAGGCTACATCTTAGACGAGCTTCTAAGACCACATCCACTATTCAGGTTCAAGGACCCCACTGTTATTAAAGGGGATTTTAGCGTAACTTACGCTTATGGCGCCTACTCACTCTACAAGGTAGACGCTGTTAGAAGGGCTAGGATGATTGGGACTATATTTGATCCAGAGCTCTTCGCATTCATCGATGACATAATGCTTGGTTTAAGGTTATGGATGGAAGGGTATAAGGTTAAATCCTACCCTATAATAGCCGGCCTGCATTACAGAGGGGCGACTATGAGGGGAGGAGGCCTCCTAAGATCATACCTAGGTCTCAGGAATTACCTAGCCCTAGTAATGGCTAGTAATAGTAGGTGGAAGGAGTACTCAGTACTTTACGCTCTAGCTAGAGCTTCAACTTATGGCATACTTGGAAGCCAGAGGGGTGTTATTGGCTATCTTATGTATAGAGCTTTAAGGAAGGCAATGAAAGTAGCAAAGTTAATTTTAGAAAGGGAAGGTATTATAGATGTTTATAAAGCCCCACTAATAAAAATGAGCCCTTTAGAGGTAATTACATCAATCCTAGCTCCAACACGGCTAATCAGATTAAAAGCAGACTATATAATAGCGAGAATGTGGCAAGCTAGCACATCTACGCTAGAGACTCTTGCTGGAAGGTGAAATAGATGAAACTCGACATAGCTTTGGTACATTACCCCACATCTCCAGGAGGTGTAGAGTACATGGTCATCAACATGGCTAAAGCCCTTAGTGAGCTAGGTCACAATATCACCATTATATCAAGTAGGCCTATGGATAGAACGCTAATAGAAAACCTTTACGCTATAACGATGGAGGGTGTAAACAATGAAGTGTTACCTCCACCATACCATCTTAGACTAGCCGAGATCCTATCCGCAGGGAGATTAGTGAGATTAAGGAGAGCCGCTTACGTTAGATACGCTCTTGAAGCCTTAAGAAAGCTAGGTGAATACGATTTAATCATTGATACTCAAAGTAATACACTAACACCTGCTGACATAAGCTATATACATTACCCAGCTATAACCCCAACTTACGGAGAAGGCCTGCAATATAAGATCTATAATGCTATCATAAAACTGTACATAGGGAGGTTTACGAGCTCACCCCTACTAGTCCTAACAAACTCTACTTGGACACAGGAGATCTTAAGGAGGGTTTACAAGGTTAAGTCTGTAGTATTACACCCACCTATACACACAGATCTCTACGCTGACATCGCTAGGATAAAGGAGAGAGAAGAAAGAGTCATAACAATATCAAGGCTAACACCGGAGAAAAACCTAGACTTTATATTGGAAGTAGCTAGATACCAGAAAGACCTAGTATTCACCATAGCTGGGGCTACAACCAAGCACTCAGAAGCTTATGTGGAGAGGTTGAAGAAGAAAGCAAAACTCATGGGAGTAGAAAATGTGGAGATAGTGGAAAACCCTACGAGGGGAGAGATAAAAGATCTTTCAGCTAGGTCAACATACTACCTACACCCTAAATTCCCAGAACACTATGGGATAGCAGTCATGGAAGCTATAGCTGCAGGGTGCATACCCATAGTCTATGCTAGTGGAGGGCTCTGGACCGACATAGTTTCTAGGATCTCGGAGGATTTAGGATATAGAACGCTCAACGATGTCATACTATTGTTGAGGAAACTAAAGGAGAATACCCAGGAAAAGGAAAGGATTAGACAAAGAGGTTTCGAGATAGTCCATAAACTAGACTATAGGCATTTTAGGTATAAGATGAACGTTATAGTACAAAATGTTTATGCAATTAAGGTAAATGAGGTAAGGTGATATTAAACATGTGTTATAAGCGTCGACACTTAATAACTAGGGATACTAAGTGTTCTTGTTCTTCCACCCTTCCTGAAATGTTCCTTTTCTTATCCATGAGGTCCTCTATCGATGGAGGGTTTAGAGAAGGAAATAATAGTTAGGATGTTAGAGATAAGCAAGGGGATTGAAGTTTAAGTGTAGAGGGTGAGAATGGATGTGGCCTAAAGTGTCTATAATTTGGCTTAATTACAATTCACGCAGGATCCTAGATATTGTTTTAAGGTCTTTGGAATCCATAGTTGGGCTAGACTACCCAGAGGATAGATATGAGCTTATAGTTATCGATAACGGCTCACTTGATGGTAGTTTAGGGGAAATTGCGAGCTTCCTTGAGAGGAGCACGATTAGGAGGAAAGTTATTAAGTTAGAGAGGAATCTGGGTTTTACTGGTGAGAACAATATAGGATCTATGGCTAGGGATAGGGAGAGTAAATATGTTCTCTTGTTAAACAATGATGCAGTATTGTATAGTGATGGATTAAAGGCTTTAATTGAATATGCTGAACAGTACGAGCACATAGGAGGTTTAAATGGAGTTGTGTTAAAGTATGGTGGTAATATTATAGATAGTGCTGGGGTTTTCCTAAGCGAAATGCTTAATATATATGTACCGGGGGAGGCGTGAAATATCCTTGGATTCTAATGAGACCGTATTATAATTATATCACCTATGCTGATGGATGTTGTGCTTTATATAGGGTCGACCATTTGCTGAGATGTTGTGGTGGGATGATATTCGTTAACGAAGGTTTTATGTACTTCGATGATTACCTTTTAGGTTTAATGTTATGGAATCACGGTTTTAAGCTTGCCTGTATTCCAAAGATTGTAGCAGAGCACGCTAGAGGCTCTACCATTGGGGAGGGAAGCCTACTACAGCACTACTTTGGTGCTAGAGGTAGGGTAGCCTTATCTTTGATATCTAATAGTAGGTTTAAGGAGTTGATATTACTTCAATCTATAAGGGGGTTGTATAAGTGCGTGGGCTTAAGGTCTAGTGTGTGTACTAGAGCAGTAATCGACGGTCTAAAGCTAGGGAAGCTAGTAATACTTAAATATGGTATGTTGATCGATCTTTATAAAGCACCCATAATTGAGCTAAATTCGTTATGGGCACTTGGTCATCTCATCTTCACGAGATCCACCGGACGCAGGATATTAAGGAGGATCTATGAAGACTGGTTTATCAAGAACCTTAAGAAGCTCACTGTAGACTGACATGGAACATTTAAGTTTTTAAGGCTTATAAAGACCTTTACAGCTTAGGTGTTCGGGAATATGCTAGGAAAGCTTCGACTTCTACTTGCTAGTAGGAAGCTGTTTAATAATTGGCTTGAGGCAGGGTTTAGATTTAACCTAGTCAAATACAAGGTTGTAAGGAATGGAGTAATTGTTAAGTGTGACGGTAGAAGATACGAGCTTTCTCCTAGGGCTTATGGGTGGATTTTAAGGGCTAACGTGCGCGGTGTTGTTAAGGGTGTTCTGTGCTCCAACTATTTAACCGTTAATCTTAATTTAGGTTAATATTCCTGCATCTCTTACCGTTTTGTATGATAGATTCCTATTTAACTATAGAGGAATGTTCCTTCTAATACCTACTGTTGACATCCTTAATGACGTTGTTTTCGAGAACCTAGTTGGTGGCGCTTACGACGACTTAAATGTTGTTAATAAAGTTGTTGTAGATGTAGGTGCTGGTATCGGTGATACGGTAATCCTCTTTTTATCGAGAGGTGCTAGGACTGTAATAGCCTTGGAGCCGTTTCTGAGTCTATATAGGCTTATGGAGACTAACGTTAAGCTTAATAATATCGGTGGTAAGGTTGTCTTGCTTAACGCCGCTTTAGGCCCTAGCGATGCTGAGATCTGTAACTTCGTAGATGAGGTTTTGGATTATAGACAGTTTAAGCCGGGCGAAGCTAGAGGAGGCGAGTGTAAAGAAGGGGTCAAAGTGTATACTTTAGATTCTCTGGTATCAATGTTTGACATAGAAAACGCTATACTCAAGGTAGACTGTGAGGGTTGCGAGTATGAAACCATATTAACCACGCGCCTTGAGATACTTAAGCTCTTCAACCAGATTGTAATAGAATACCATAACGGCTATTGGAGGCTAAAAAGGGTATTAGAGGAAGCAGGCTTCAAGACGATTATAAAGCCTATAAGAAGCTCTAACGTTCCTATCAAAAAGCATGGCTATATTGTGGCACTAAGAGACACTCCTTTTTGAGAAGAAAGGTTGATAGATAACGAGTCGAAAGGGCCTTCCTAGGAATGTTTGCTCTTCACATCCAGTACCTAAAAGCATACATCACCTTCTAAACTTTGATTTGCAAGCTTTAATTCATGAGGGAAGACTATAGGTTCATTGTAGCAAGCTCCCTATCCCTTGGGTTATGTTGTATGAAAATTATGTAAACCGGAGTTGTAAGTTAAGCTATCTTAGCCTTTAACTCCTTATGTATAATCATAGAACGTGAAGTTTGTTTCAGCTTCCTTTAACGGAGGACACCTTTTATCCTTCTCGCTTAGTATGATACCCTCCTTTATTGGCCATTGAATTCCAATTTGAGGGTCATCCCATCTTATACACCTCTCATGTTGTGGTGAGTACTCCTTTGTAACGAGATAGAGGAAATACGTGTCCTCTAAGGCTTGAAAGCCGTGTGCGAAGCCTGGTGGTATCCACAGAGCGTAGCCCGGCTCAAGGTTCACCCCCACATATCTTCCAAACCATGGGGATCCTCTCCTTATATCTACAGCAACATCATATACGCTACCCGAGATCACGTAGACAAGCTTACCTTGCTCCATGGGTTTAAGCTGGTAGTGAAGACCTCTAACAACACTCCTCTTAGAGAAGCTCAAGTTAACTTGGACGAAATCATAAGGAATATCGTTGGTTAAAAAATCAGACCTCTTATAGAGCTCTGCAAAGAACCCTCTTTCGTCATGGAATTTAACGAACTTAACTAGTATAACATCACCTATATCTAAGCGCTTGAATAACTCAAAAGGCATAAAGTCCACCGAGGATAGCTATCTCACACCAAGATCTTTTAAACCTTCCTTAAGACGTTTAATCCTCTAAAATAATTCATCATTTAGCCACCATGTGTTTAACGGAAAGGATCTAGGCTAGGAATTTTAGAGTTTAAGTAGCTATAGAGATAACAAACTTCCTCCGATCTTTTTAATAAAAAGTTTTATACCCTCCTACTTTACTTCATTCCAAGGATGGGGTTGCAAGCTTGCAAGGTATTGTGTTAGTTGCTGGTGAGGGTACCAGACTTAGACCGATTACATTCACCATCCCTAAACCACTAATCCCTATTTTAGGTAAACACTTTGTAGTCCATATTCTCGAATCTCTTAGGGACTCCGGTGTTACAAGTATTAGTCTTGTGATTGGCTATTTGGGACATTTATTTAAGGAGATTGTTGGTGATGGCTCGGGGGTCGGGGTTAAGGTTAGCTATGTCGTTCAACCTCAGAGGCTTGGCATCGCTGATGCCATATATAGGGCTATATCTGAAAACCTGCTAGACGACCCTATCATAGTCCATCTTGGCGATAACTTCTTTGGCGAGGGTATATCGCGTTTTGTTGACGAGTTTAGGAAGAGTCAATGTGATGTCTTCCTTGTACTCACTAGATTCAAAGATCCAACTAGGTTTGGCTACGTTATAGTTGAGGATGGTAAGGTGAAGAGACTTATAGAAAAGCCTAGAGAGCCTCCCCCCGGAGGCTACACACTCTCAGGATTCTATGCGTTTCGAGACCCCCATGATGTTGGAAGGGCGTTCAAAGATTTAAAGCCTTCATGGAGGGGTGAGTATGAGATAACCGATTTAATACAATGGTTTGTAGATAGATCATACAATATATGCTATACTATTACGAATAGCTGGTGGAAGGATATGGGGACTCCCGAGGATTTACTAGATCTCCTATACTTAGTCCTTGATAAGATAACCCAAAGGATAGAGGGTGAAGTTATAGGCGACGTTAGAGGCCGGGTAATAGTGGAGAAGGGAGCTCTCGTGGAAGGTACAGTTCTTGGTCCCGCATATATAGGCAAGGATGTTTATATCGGGAGGAAAGCTGTGATCGAGCACTATGTAAATGTAGAACATGATGTTAAAGTACATTCGGGATACCTATCCAGGGCATTGATCCTAAATGGTTCAAGAATCGACTTGAACTCAGCCAGGCTAGTTGAGAGCATCGTAGGAGCTGGAAGCGAGATATCACTAAACTCTGGAACTTACAAACTCATAGTAGGAGATAAGAGTACCATCAAGGGATTGTAGGAGGTGATATGATAACGTGAAAGTCCTTATAACAGGCTGTGGTGGATACATAGGCACAACTCTTGCACCATACCTCTTGAGAAATGGTTACAATGTTAGGTGTGTTGATTGGCTTATCTTCGGCGATGACACTTTATCTCATGTTATTGGAGAGAAGGGGTTCGAACTAGTTAGAGCTGATGTGAGAGATGTAGATGCATCATGCCTTAGAGACGTAGATGCTATCATAGACATGGCTGCTATACCCAATGATCCAACAGGAGAGCTACTACCTGATTTAACGTGGGAGGTAAATTTTAAAGCTAGGGTTAGGATTGCTAACTTAGCTAAAAAACACCGTGTATCCAGGTACATACTTGTGTCGAGTGCTAGTGTTTATGGTAGGAGAGAGGGGTTAGTCGATGAGAGTAGCGATCCAAATCCTCTTACAGTCTACGCTAGAGCTAATCTTGAGGCTGAAAGAGGTGTGATCCCACTAGCTGATAATGACTTTACTGTTATCGTTGCAAGACTTTCAACGGTCTACAGTGCATCCAAAAGGATGAGGTTTGATCTTGTTGTGAACACTATGACGTTAACAGCTTATCTTGAGAATAGGGTTTACGTGGAGGGTGATGGAATGCAGTATAGACCGCTTATACATGTAGTTGATGTAGCTAGAGCTTTAAAGCTACTGCTGGAAGCGCCTAATGATAAGGTGAACGCTCAGATATTCAATGTAGGATCTAACGAGCAAAACTATAGGATTATAGATATAGCACGTGAAGTCTCCAGGATAACAGGGGCCATTATCGTTTTTAAAGGTGAGGTTGATAGGAGAAGCTACACGTTATCATTTAATAAAATCAGGGAGACCATAGGTTTTACACCACTATACACGATACAAGACGCTATAAAGCACCTATATAACGACCTATTAGCAGGCATTATAAAACCTGAGGACAGATGGTTCACAGTAAAATGGTATAAGAAGCTGCTTGAGGAGGGGGTTCTGACTACTGTTAGGGGTGCAAGCCCGTGATACTAGTTACAGGTGTTAGCTCCCTACCAGGATGGGGTATAACCTATGAGCTTTCAAAAGCTGGATATGATGTACTTGGAGTTTACAAGGATCACCCGGTTGAGGGTATCCAAGCTATAAGATATGATTTACTCCAAGATCCTAAAGGGATTGTAAAACTCTACAAACCAAATGTTTTAATTCACGTTGCATCTATTGGTAATGTAGACCTATGTGAGGATAGTAGAGAGTTCTGCTTCAAATTTAATGTTATCGCCTCACGAGAGCTAATGGTGGAAGCTTATAGAGTAGGTTGTAAGATAATCTATTTATCCACAGACTACGTATTTGACGGGTACAAGGGGTTGTATAGAGAGGAGGACACACCAAGACCCATAAACTTCTACGGGCTCACAAAGCTGATTGCAGAACAGATAGCTCTTAGCTTAAACGGTAGCGTTATAAGGGTTTCAGCAGTCTACGGCCCGGGACCTGGAAGACCTAATTTCGCTAAAGTACTCTGGGAAAAGCTAAGCAAAGGGGAAACTGTGGAAGCAGCGGTAGATCAGTTCCTATCACCTACATTCAACCTCCACATAGGGAGAGCTCTTGTCAGAATATTAAGACTTAGAAGAGATATTGATATACTGCACGTAGCAGGACCTAGGCTCAGTAGATACGATTATGCCTTACTAGTAGCTAGGGTTTTTAATCTTAAAAATGATCTAATCAAGCCAACAACAATGGATAAAATACCATATAAAGCTCTGAGGCCGAGAGATAGTAGCCTTAACAACCTAAGAGCGATAAACGTCATTGAGATAAACTTAAATGATATACAAAACGCTTTAAACGAATATAAAACAAATTTGATTAATAATAGTGAGGAAACAAAAGGCTACTAAGCCGTTTAAAGTTTTAACAAGATCTCTTTAGATTCTAGATTCTGCATATCCACAATCTACTCTAGCAAAGTGTTAAGCTAAAGCTCATACAAAGCAACACATCTTATGATCTCAACGTGTGACTTGCTACTAACATTAAAGTATTTAAGGATGTCACCCTCGTACCTTAGAGCGATTGTTCACTATTTACTGTAGCGTCCTCTATATCGTTAGGGTGGTTCCCGCTACCCACCAAGTAGACTATTATATAAATATGAGAGCCTTCATGTTATATGGTTTATATACAGTGTCTCCTCGACGGTAAAGGCATAAATCTCTTAAATCTTGAACTACAAAATTGAAGTATGAGCCTCCTAGCTAATGGAATATCACTAAGCTTCACAGGTTTTTTTGTTCTTCCTCCTAACACTATATTGTATAATGCAATAGAATTTAGATCTACAGGTTTTCCCGTTCTAAGCTTCATAGCTTTAAGGAAAATACCGGGAGCTTCCCAATCTCTAATAAGCTGTATCATCCTGAAATCCTTGAATATCCTAATCATATCAGCGACCTCAAATCTCCAGAAGTCGTAGGGATACGCGTGATAAGGGAAGCCGTAGGAGCGTGTGGTTATGTAAAGGAATCCGCCGTACTTCAAGATCTTCTTCATATTATCTATAACTATTCTCCAGTCAAAAACGTGCTCTAAAGTCTCCGTAGATATAACTACATCGAACGCCTCAGGACCAAAAAAATTAACTATTTCTTCTGCTGGTAAAACTATATCAACATACCTACCAGGTTCGATATCAATTCCTATGTATTCTCTAGGCTTACAGAACCTCTCGATGAGAGGCCTAACACTACCATTAACATATCTACTACCAATTTCTAAAACCCTTTTACCCTCAAACTCGGCACAATCAATATTTTCTATGAAAAACTCCATAACTGATACATGCACTTTTATTCGCCCTCCAACACCTATAGACAATAGATTAAGGTGAGGTATATATGTCTAAGTTCTCTTAAAGGGCCTGAGAATAATTCAATTATACGTGCCACTACATTAATATCTTAAATTAGGTTTTAATTAATACATAAGCGGTATTGGGTATCCTGTTGATCTTCCTATGTAGTGTCCTTTTATGTTTAGTTTGTATCCGCATCTCGGGCATCTGTTGTCCTCCTTCAACCTGTACTCTGTTACTGTGAACCCATATCTTTCTATTACTTTGTATCCGCAGTTTGGGCAGTATGTGTGTTCTAGTGGGTGTCCTGGTACGTTTCCTATGTATACGTGTTTTAACCCCTCATCGATGGCTATCTTTGCTAGCCTTTCTAGCGTCTGCACCGGGGTCCATGGTACGTCTGTTAGCTTGTAGTCTGGGTGGAATCTTAGTAGGTGGAATGGTGTTTCTGGGT
>Ga0080008_139627_pt1 | contig 21285 bp, 25 predicted proteins | sample ConCONMetagenome_FD_69211 | JGI IMG/M metagenome (GOLD analysis project Ga0080008, IMG submission 69211) | Hot spring microbial streamer communities from Conch Spring, Yellowstone National Park, USA - CON_C (SPADES assembly) (version 2) | ecosystem: Environmental > Aquatic > Thermal springs > Hot...
CTAGGTGTTCTTGTTGGAGCTGCATTACGTACCTGAGTCGCTGGAGGAGTATTGTGTTGATAATAGGCTCCTCGACCTCTACGTTAAGGTAAACGTAGCCGTATAGCGGGTCACTAATCATTTTCCAAGTGAACTCCGCAGTGAAGCCCCTTGTGTACACTAGGCTCAGCCACCTCGATTCGAATTCATATACAGTGAGTAGTAGAGGAGGCTAAAAGGACGAGTCGAGAAAAACTCGTAATCCACGTAGTCGCAGACTACTTCTTAGCTATCCAGCCCTCCTCTACTCTCTCAGCTAGGCCCTCTTTCTTCAAGTCGTGAAGTCTAGCTCTCACAGTATTGTAGTTTAGTCCTGTCAGTCTGGCGATTTCTTTGGGCATGAGAGGCTTTAACTGCTGTCTCAGAAACTCGAGTAGTCTCTCTTTAACCGTCTTGACCTCGCTCACACTTGATCCCAGTGTTAGGATCGTGAGTTAAGGGTTTATAAATCTGCAGAACAGGGTTAAAATCAGCTTAAAAAGCAGGCTTCAACATAGACTATAACTCCAAGACTTGCTCGGTGGCACGCTAGTGGAGGTCATTATTACTCATGGAGATACAGACGGCGTGGCCGCCGCGGGTCTCTACTTGTACTTGAGAGATAACCCCGAGAGCACAGTGTACTTCACTGAACCCTACAGCCTGCACAGAGTACTAAGTCGACTCGCACCTGGAGAGTACAGGAGGGTTGTTATAACAGATCTCGGAGTGAACTCGAGCACTCTCGAAGAGATTAGGGAGAGACTCGAGTACCTGGGAACGCGCGGAGTTGAGGTTGCGTGGTATGATCACCACGTGTGGGACGAGGACTGGATTAGTAGCATTAAGAGCACCGGCGTAGAGCTGTACGTTGACAGGTCTACTTGCGCTACTGGAGTTGTAGCAAAATACACTAAACCCCTAAGGCAACAAGTAGACTACGCTTTCGTGGAGCAACTAACTAGAGGCGTGTGCGCGGGTGACTTGTGGAGATTTGACCACTGGCTAGGCCCCTACTACATTAGACTCGTGAGGCGCGGAGACAAAGACTCGTGGAAGAGGAGAGTACTCATATACATTGCCAACGGCTACTACTGGAGTAGCGAATTTGACTCTAAAGTAGAGAGACACGTAGACCTAGAATTAAGCCTCTTGTCGAGCAAGCTCGTAGTCTATATGAAGAATACTAGTATCTCTCACAGAGTAGCGGTAGTTAGAGACGAGAGAGTTATTGACAGTAGCTTCATAGCCCCCTACGTCATGGGGCGTTACGGAGTAGATGTCGTAGCCGTCGTGTCTAGTGATGGTAAAATTAGTTTTAGGAGTAGAGGTGTAAATGTCAGAGACCTAGCTGTGAGGCTCGGAGGAGGCGGTCACCCCCACGCAGCCGGTACTAGAATTAGAATCCCCTGGTACATTAGACTACTCTCGAAGATCCGCGGGGACTTCCAACTCCGCTACGTGGCTGGTATTATTACGCGGGAACTGGAGAGGCTAAGTACAAATCCTAGGTAGTAGTACTATTTCGCCGTCACTAGCTCTGAAAACTAGTGCTCTGTTACTCTTGTAGTAAATGCAGACAAGAGACGCTACTACTGAGTCTGCTTCATGACGTGTAAGTCTCCTCGACAAGTCAACCCCCAGTACTCCGAGTAGTTCTTGTAGAGAACTACAACTACTAGACTTAATGCTACTACGAGGATGCGTCTCTATGACTTCTATTCCGTAGTTCTCTAGTATCTTCGCGAGTCTCCGAGCTCGTAGTGTTAACTGCGCCATGGAACTCCACGCGGGTGGGAGGACTCTGAAGCCCGATTTAATTAGTAAGCGGTCTACTTCTCGAAGAGCACTCCTACTTGGAAGCGCGAGGGGGGAGTCCACGGCTACTGTCATAGTGCCGAATTTTACAAGCGAGTTCACTATTTCCTCGTCTGAGTAGACCTCGCTCACGAATAGAAACTCGAGTTTGAAATCACTAGTAGCCTTCACGACTGCTACGCCTGTGGGCCTACTGGGCTTAGCCGCTAAGTCTACTCCGCCACATATTACCATTTAACGAGAGACCCCCTCTCGTACCCTATTACACGCGTGTACTCTTCGAGTAGACCCTCTACTCTACTCATCCACGCCCTGATCTCACTGGGCTTAGAGGGGTACTGATCCGTGTAGAGCTCAGAGATTTTCTTCATGTAACTCCTCACGACGCGCAGTTGATTTAGCAGGCTGGGTCTTCCCAGTAGTCTTATAAACGCTGAGAGCGCGTGTACTACGTGCTCTGCTAAGTCGCCCTTAGTGCCCAGCTCGTACACCTCGCCACCACTGACTATTCTGTTCTTAACAATCCACTCGAAGTCCTCGTCACTGAGTTTCTGCATGTACATTCTGAGGACGTCGAGCCTCGCCTGCTTAGCCCCGTAGGCCCTCATGTAGTCGATGTTTACCTGCCAGAGGGAGTCCTCGCTGACACTCCCAGCTTCAAGCGCGCTGTTCAAGTGCTTTGAAGCTATAGCCGCTGAGAGCATAGAGGAGCCTATGCCCCCACCGTGAACAGGGTTAACAGTGTAGGCCGCGTCGCCAACTACAATAACGTTTCTCCAGACTAGAGTGGGCAGTGGCCTCCTTGTGGGCACGAGCCCGCCTCCCGTGTGGAGGACTCTACCGGGGAACTTCGGCTTCACGTAGTTCTCGAAGTTCTTGCGTGGATTATTACTATCAATCCACACAACTCCGAGTCCCGTGTTTACGACTAAGCCGTCTCCTTGCTTCGGGAAGACCCACCAGTAGCCTCCAGGCGCGATATTAGTGTCTAGTATTATTATCGCGTAGTTGACATCAACCCAGTCGACTGGCTTATCGAGCTCTAAGACTTCTCTATAAGCCAAATTGTAGTCTGTAGTGTACGGTCTCTCAGCTATAGGCCACTCGAGGGGGACTTTACTCCTAATTGCTGGCTTAGCGCCGGAGGCGTCAATAAAAGCTCTAGCTTCAATCTCCACGACTCTGCCGTCTACACCCCGCGCTCTAATAGACTCTACGCCGCGCTCACTAGCACGGACTTCTAAGACGCTGTGCCTCTCCAGCAACTCTACACCGGAATCCAGCGCCAGCTTTAAAAGCCACTGCCCAAATTTAACTCTGTTTACGCTAACACCCTCACCAGGCACGGTAGCACTGTGCTTTAAGCTATACGTGTAGACTACTACGCCGCTGTACCTGTGGTCAATTACGCTGGAGGGTACTTCTAGGTTTAACTCCCTAAAGTGGTGTACTCCTATAGCGTCTCCACAGACTTTATTACCAATTTCACTCCTCGCCTTACTCTCTACTAGTACTACTCTCCAGCCCATAGACCCTAAAAGCGCCGCGCTGTAAAGCCCAGCTACACCAGCACCAACCACAACTACATCGCTCTTAATTCTCTCACTCATACAGCACTCTCCCGCTTAGAGAAAACACGCCTTAGCAGGGTAAATCTAGTAAACTGTAAATTATAAAAGTGCTACTCCTAGAGTTGAGGCGTATTTACGGGAGGACTCTTAACAACATACCCTCAACTACTATGGGCGGGTTCTCTCTCAGTAGCTTTATAGCCGCATCTAGCCTAGACTCGCTATTACTGTAGAGTGTTAAGAGCGGGTCGTCTTTGTTAACTCTATAGCCTACTTTTACGTGTAGTTTCACACCAGCGCCTCTATCCTGTGGAGCTCCGCAAGTCCTGGCAATGAGTGCTATAGCTGTGTTGTCTACGTGTGTTACAGCTCCCTCGAGCGGAGACTTAATTGTATAAGTGTAGCGGCCGAGTAGTATATCACTAGGCTTGACCTCAGGGTTACCTCCCTGTGCTTCAATAATCTGCTTGAACTTCTCGTACGCTTTACCGCTCATAAAGATCTCGCGCGCCACCTCCTCACCGGTTCCTGGGCTCGCCCTGCCGCCTAGTTCTAGTAGCAGGCCAGCGAGGAGAATAGCCTTGTCTACGAGGCTTTTACTACCCTTTCTCTCAATTAGAGCCGCCAAAGCCTCTTGAGCTTCGAGTGCCGAACCCACTGTAGTCCCTATTGGCTGGCCACCGTAAGTCAGGGCTACTTTAACTGAGACTCCTAGTAGCCCTGCCTGCCTCAGGAATATTGAAGCCAGCTTCTCTGCCTCGCTAACAGACGCTACTTTAGCTCCTTTACCAATCGGTATATCTATAACTAGCTTCTCTACACTCATAGCGAGCTTCTTCGAGAGAATACTCGCAACCATTTGCTGCAATGGATCTATTCTGAGTTTTCTCTCAATACTGACAAATATGTCGTCGGCTGGAGCCATTTGCAGTTTTCCACCCCAGACAAGGAGGCCCTTTACTTTCCTGGCGATCTCTACGATCTCGCTCACTGTGAGGTCTACGCGCGCTAGAACCTCCATAGTGTCGGCTGTTCCAGCTGGACTAGTAATAGCTCTACTACTAGTTTTAGGTATTAGTAAGCCCGCAGACGCGACTATGGGTACAGATATTAGAGCGACTTTACTATTCCCTGGAACACCGCCTATGCTGTGAATATCGTGGACTACTTCTTCAAACTTCACTTTTACGCCGGTGTCTACCATTGCTCTAATGAGATATGACAGCTCCTCATCGCTTAGTGGATTATAGAGCTGACTTACGAGAAAAGCGGCTATTTCAGCCTCTCCGTAGACGCCGTCTACGACGTCTTTTATAAACGCGTACAGCTCTCTCTCAGTTAGCTTAGCACCCTCAATTCTCTTCTTTAGAGCTGTAAAACTCTGTGGAAGTCCCAGAGCTTTGAGGCCAACAGGACTGCCTTCTGTAATTTTCAGGTTAGACGCGAGGTCTCTCGTAACAAGACACTCTCCAGGATTCACCATGGTTAGAGACGTCATTACTGTTGCTGAGTAGAACTTATCGCCTACAGTCACCAGGACGATGCTGCCTGGTGTTATTCCCTGTTCTCTAGCATCACTCTCATTAATAATTACAATTAGCCTATCACTAGCGAGGTCTAAAATCCTAGCTTTGAAGATTTTCTTAGCAACCTCCATTAGCACACCGGGATGGAGGCAAATACTCCTATTACTACTAGCCGTCTTAAAAAGCTTCCTCTGAGACTGGCGCGTGGACTACTTTATCGACTTCTTTTTAAGCTCTTCGAGGCGCTTGAGGAGCTCTTCTCTACTAGTTCCCAGGAGCTCTTCTAGAGCCATGTTCTCTAGAACTACCCGCGCGTGCTCTCTGAGACTGGGATCTAGGTCTCTCAATATGTTCTCGATAACCTCTCTCTTACTCTTAAAAGGCTTGTAGAGAGCCAAGACACCACCACAAAAATACTCTGCGAGACCCCCTTTAACTCTAGCCAATAGTGACCTCGAGTACTCTGCCCCCGTGCTTCTTAGTAGTCTTGAATACTATGTTCTCCACGGTTTTGACAATAAATTCTAGTCTATTCCCGTCCTGGGCTTCCGCGTAGAGTCTAATTTTAGGCTCAGTACCGCTCTTGCGGACTAGAACCCAGGATCGATCCGGGTACTCGAACCTGTAGCCGTCTAGCGTTAGTACTCTCACAGGCTCTCCCAGCGCGTAATTCACTTCTTCTACTAGATCCGCGTAAACTCTGTCGCGGATTTCAAGTGGCTCTAGCAGGTAGCTCCTCCTGTCCCAGGGGTAGTCCGGTATATTCTCCTCTTCGAGAATTTTAACGAGAGACTTACCCCTCTCCACAACGTTTTTTACTACTATTCCCACCTGCAGTATACCGTCAACCCAGGGACCCCACTTAGTGTATATGAGCTTCCAGGGCTCGCCAGCCATGACTACGTTTGACGCGCCTAGTTCTCTAACTCTCTCGTGCGTCTTGCCTAGAGCATACCTCTCTAGTGTACCACCAAGCTCCTCTACAACATCATCTACCACAAACCCGGTATCAATACTCACAACTACGTGACCTCTCTTCTCTTCGAGTATTTTCTTGGCGAAAAACGCCAGTATCCTGTCCTGTCTAATAAAGCCGGCTACTGGGTCTAAGAAGGCTACTCTGTCCGCGTCCCCATCGTGAGCTACTATTAGTACGGGGTCGGCTGCCCTGTAGACTGGTAGTAGACTCTCCAAGACGTCTCTTCTAGGCTCAGGAGGCCTCACTGGGAAGAAGCCGTCTGGATTGCAGTTCACAGTTACTGGTATTGCTCCTAGTCTCCTAGTAATAGCGGGCGTGACCTCGTAGGAGGCTCCATTAGCGCAGTCTACGACTACGCGTGGTCTCCACGAAGCTCTCGACTCGCCCAGAAACTCGAAAAGGTCTTCAATGTAGTTCTTCAAGACCTCGCTTGAAAACTCGAAGACACCCACACTCCTCCACTCACTAATAGTTAGAGGCGCCTCAGTAAACTTCTCGACAGTCTCCTCTAAACTCCGAGTGAACTCGTAGCCCCCGGGGTCGTAGAACTTAAAGCCATTATACTCTGGGGGGTTATGACTAGCTGTGACACTAATACCCACAGCGCTGTGAGCTCTCGCCGCGTAGCCTGCAACTGGAGTAGGCGCTACTCCCACAAAGCATACGTCCACTCCACTAGAGAGAAGCCCCGAGGCTAGTGAGAGACTGAGTACGTGGCGAGTAGTCCTCGTGTCCGTCACAATGTAAGCTCTACGCGAGAGCTTCAGCGCCCCCACGGCCACGCCTATTCTGTAGGCTAGAACGGGGTCTAGCTCAACTGGGTAGCGGAGTCTTATACCAGCTGTCCCGAACAGCTTCACAGTAGAAAACACCTCTCTTAATAACTTTTAGCCGCTCAGTTATATTTACTAGGCGCGCTGTGAGATATCTTAGCGGGGAGATCCTTGAGAGTATACATTGGCACTTCGGGGTGGCTTTACGACTGGAACGAGGGGGCTAGTCTAGACTGGTATGTAGAAGAGAGCGGGCTGAACGCTGCTGAGTTAAATGCGAGCTTCTACAGGTTTCCCTTTAGAAACCAGGTAGCTAGCTGGGCCCTTAAGGGCCGCGCACTCAGGTGGAGTATTAAAGTCCACAGGTCTATTACGCACACTAGGAAGATGGGTGAGAAAGCACTTGAGATATGGGCTAAATTCCACGATCTCTTCAAAGTCATGGATGACTTAATAGACTTCTACTTGTTTCAACTACCACCAATTTTCTCCTGTAAGAGAGAAAACCTCGAGAGAATAGAGCTCTTCAACTCGAATACGAGACTGGGTAGTAGACTAGCAGTTGAATTCAGACACGAGTCCTGCTTTAACGAGGACGTGGCTAAGTGGGCTAAGAAGGCAGGTGTAGTTGTAGTCTCAATAGACGCTCCCATAGCTCGCTGGATTACTAATTCAAGCGGCGTAGTGTACCTTAGAATGCACGGGAGAGATGTGTGGTACGGATACGAGTACAGCGAGAGAGAACTCGAAGAGATCGCGCGTGAAGTAGTCGAGTTAAAGCCGGAGAGAGTCTACGTGTTCTTTAACAATAATCACTGGATGCTGAATAACGCTAGGTACATGAAGAGAGTTCTAGAGGCTCTTTCATGAAAATCGAGCTTTACGAGATATATAGAGACATATATGTTGAGCCCTCGCGCGAAGCCCGCGAGATGGCTCTTAAGTACGGGTATTTACCTTACATGGTCCAGCGCTACATCGACATTCTCGGGGAGAAAGGGGCTTTAGAACTAATTGAGGCCTTTGAGAAGCCAGTAAAGCCAGTTGTAAGGACGAACACGCTAGTCACTACGGCCTCGGAGCTTAAGAGTAGACTTGAGAGACTTGGGTTTAAACTAGAAGAAATACCGTGGGCACCAGGCTCGTTCTGGGTTATCGAGAGGCCAGAGAGCCCTAAACTCGGGGCTACACACGAGTACTTAAAAGGCTATTACTATGTTCACAGAGACGCGAGTAGTCTACTACCAGTTCTCCTCCTACTACACGAATACACAGGTGACGTGTTAGATGCGTGCGCGGCTCCCGGAGGCAAGGCGACTTATATTGCTCAGCTCTTAGAGGAGCGTGGTGGCAGAGGAGTTGTGTACGCTAACGACCTCGTACTCTACAGGCTCAAGGCTCTCATAGGACACATTATGAGAATGAGACTCAATAATATAGTAGTCACGTGGAGCGACGCGAGAGCTCTGAGTAGTAAGTTGAAAAAGAAGTTTTACAGAGTTCTCTTAGACGCCCCGTGTAGTGGTGAGGGCAGAATCTCCATTGACCCTGGTAGAAAGAGGAGGACAAGTATTCTGGACTTAGCAATTCTCGTAAAGAGGGAGATAGAGCTACTAGCCAGTCTAGTAGACGTAGTCGAGCCCGGCGGGTTAATAGCGTACGTTACGTGTAGTATCGCGCCTGAAGAGAACGAGTACGTTGTCAACTACGTTATTAATGCGAAAAAGAACCTAGAAGTAGTAGAGCCTCCTGTAAGACTACTAGACTACTCAAAGGGCATAGTTGAGTTTCGCAATTTAAAATTCAGTGAGAGTGTCGAGAACTGTACTAGACTCTGGCCTCACAAACACGGGCTCTTCGGGTACACAATATGCCTTCTGAGAAGGAGAGACTAGAACTGAGAACCGGTAAAGCCCCGCAGAGAGTAGTAGAGAAGTTCAAGTCTACTATAAGAGAGCTCTACGACGTAGACCCAGAGGAGTACATTAACCAGGGAGTTAGACTCACGTGTATAAATGACTTCTGCGCTATTCACAGCGAGGAGATTAGTGCTAGAGAGCTACGTCTAGGTGGCTTGAGAGTTATTTACGAGGGGTTGTGGCTCGGCGTCTACACTGAGAAGACAATTATCCCCTCAACTACTCTAGCTAGTAGAATACTACGAGAGCGGGGGCTTCGCTCGGCGATAATTGTGTCTGATCAGGGGGTCAAGGCTTTTCTCTACGGGAACGACATTTTACCCGAGAGCGTAATTAAGAAGTACCCCTCTAAGATCGGAATTTACACTGTAATTGACCACTCGGATAATGAGGTCATAGGGTTCTCGAAGTGGAGTAGCAGAAAGAGCGTGTACGTAAACCTCTACGACGTGGGGATTTTTCTGAGAATTCTAGGGTAGAGACACGAGTCGCTCTGCGGGAATAATCTTTTTGAATATGACACTCAAAATACCGGGTGCGAGTATGAGAGTGTGTCTTATAGACCAGTCTCTGTCATTGAGAGCGCTGATAACATCTCTAACACTCTGAGGACACGCGCCTAGTACCCTGCTCGCGTAGTATACTCTCGTAAAGCCTTCATTTAAGAGAGCGCGTTCTAGGACTTCTCTACCTGAGATCTCCCCTCTAACAGCTCTGCCCGCTACATTGAGCAACCTCTCCACTTCACCACCGCGAGCTTCTAGCTCGAGGCGCCTTAGAGAGCTAGTAACTCTACTAAGCGACTCCTGGTAGAGAGCGTAGTTGGCCTCTCCCACGCCCTCTTCCTGGTACTGTCTAACTCTACTAGACTCCCTGTTAACTAGTACTAGTAGCTCTGATACACTAATAGCTCTCTCTAGAGTGTAGTTGAAGTCTCTAATCAGCACTCCAGCTAGGTCTGCTAGTGCTCGCGTATCTTCGTCGCAGTCGACTACGTAGATGTCTAGAGCTAAATCAATGTAGCTGGCGAGCTCGCGGAGCCTTCTAGTACACGCTAAGTAGTGTTTAAAAATCTCTCCTGTAAGCTCGTACAAGTAGAGTAGTACTATAGCTAAACAACCAGAGAGGTTTCTGGGCGCTATGACGCTGATTCCTCTACCCCTAGACTTGACTACTACGCTGCACTCGCTACTCTGTATTTCTAAGTCTCCCGGAGTACTGGTCAGAAGTACTTCCACTATTTCTCTCAGCTCTCCGTGCAAAGTACTACCTCACTGCAACTTCTCCTCTCAACGACGACTTTCTCTAACTGGAGCTCAAAGAGCTTTGAATTCCACTTCATAAAGCCACCTCTAAACCCGGTCTTGAGGGTTCCGGCTGCTAATCCATATACTAGTGAGAGCCCCGGGTCTTTAGACTCGAGGTATTTCGCGTTAAAGAATGCGCTGAAAGCGTCGCCGGCACCAGTAGTGTCTACTACTCTCTTAATGGGCTCTGCGTAGCCACTGTAACACCGGCTCTGCGTTAGTACTACTGCACCTTTACCTCCTCGCTTAATAACGAGAACGCTCAGTCCATACTTGAAGAACTTGTCTATACTCAGAGCTCTGAACTGCGTGCAGAAGCTCTGCTCATTGAGAAAGAGAGTGTGAGTGTGTTTCAGCGCCTTAACGAGTAGATCACTACTCCACTCAGCTACATAGCCTCCCGGGTCAAGTGTAGTCACAATGCCCTCTCTACTCCCGAGTTCCAGAAAGCCTAACGCCACATCGGGCTTAACGCTAGCCACGTGTAGAACGTGGGCTCCTCTCAGCAGGCTCAACTCAAGATCACTCGGCTTAAGCTCCTCGTTCACACCCGGATACTTGATCATTGTTCTCTCGCCGCTCTTATCAACGAGCACTACTACTACTCCAGGCGCCCCCTCTACTAGCTTTACGCTCTCTACTCTGACTCCGTACTGCTTAATCTTCTCGAGAACTTTACGTGCAAGCACGTGACTAGAAGCTCTCGCAACTAAGTAGACTCTGTGACCGTACTGCGCAACTGTAACTGCGTAATTTAGAGCGGCTCCTCCTGGGCGTATTTTGAGACTACTAGCGAGTACTGTATCCCCTATTTGAGGGGGCTTCTCAGTGTAGAGTGTTATGTCTATATTCACGTTGCCAACAGCTGTGTGGGTATATACTATGGTGTTCACCTTCTCGTCGACTTGAGGATGTCTACTGTAATGTACTTCTTTCCACGCCTCTCCTTCTCGCTATCCCACTCACTGAGGATTTTCACGGCCTCATTAGCGACTCTAATAGCGTCCTCTACTCCAGCACCCGGCTTGAATTCGTCTGTTTCCCTGTTAGCAATAGCCGCGCAGACAGCGCCTGCTCGCAAGCCGTATATGTTGGAGAGCACGAATATAACTGAAGCCTCCATTTCGAAGTTTAAAACATTCATACTCCTCAAGTACTCGATTAGCCCTCTCTGGAAGGGTGGTAAGTAGTCTCTGAAACCGGGCCTCTCCTGTCCAACATAGAAGCTGTCACTACTCGCCGTTAACCCCACGTGGTAGTTAACGCCGAGAGTCTCCGCGGCTTCTATTAGTGCGAGGACTACCTCGAAGCTAGCTACTGCGGGGTATTCGGGAACAGCGTAGTGTCTACTAGTACCCTCAAGCCTAACAGCCCCAGTGGAGATGACGAGATCTCCTATTCTAATATCCCTTCTCAGAGCCCCCGTAGTCCCCACTCTTATAAAGGTATCAGCACCGCACCTAGCGAGCTCCTCGACAGCTATCGCGGTGGAGGGGGCTCCAATACCAGTACTAGTAGCAGATATGAAGACGCCCTTGTAGTGCCCGCTGTAAGTTACAAATTCCCTGTGTGAGGCGACATGCCACGCTTTGTCCCAGTACTTCGCTATTAGTGGAACCCTCTCTGGGTCCCCTGGGAGGAGTACGTATCGACTCACATCCCCCCTCTTGATCATTAAGTGATACTGTAACCCCTCACCCAGCTCGGCGCGCCTAGCTGAGTACGAGGACATAACAGACTCTCCCCGCGCGTGCTCTGAGCCTTCTACTTAGAGTCCACCTAGATAATATAGACTTCTGCCTCGAGGCTCTTGAGGTCTAGGAGAGCGTAAGAGGACTTGCCAGTTATGTACCCGCAGACCTCGCCGGGGTTTAATATGAGTTTTCCGTTAGTTTTCCTCACGTCTACTTTGTGAGTATGACCGTAGAGAACAACGTCTACGTCTAGACTCGAAGCCCACGCATTTACGAGTTTAACTGTGTCTTCGACGCTTCCGTACCCGTGAACTAGGAGAACTCTCCTCCCGGAGACCTCAATAATTGAAGGCTCTACTCTAAACGTCCAGTTGTACTGTGTAAAAAGCCTTAGCAACTGGTAGACGTCTCCGTCGTTGTTACCCTTAATTCCCACTACTGGCACGTCTCCAACTAGATCTCTCAGTAACCTAATTGTAAAGGGGCTTATGAAGTCCCCTAAGTGAAAGAGCAGTTGAATTCTGTGTGAGAGTAGCTCTCTCAGAGTCCTCTTCAAAGCCTCTAAGTTGTCGTGGCTATCACTAATTACGCCTACTAGCAACTAGCTTTCCTCGCATCTCTCTGTTTCTCAGCCTACTACACTCGAACACCTGGAACTCCGCGCCCCGCTTTCTTCAACCTCACTTCGAGAACTCCGTTCTTATACGTTATTTTCAGGGACGAGGGATCTACTCTCGCCGGCAAGTCTACTTCCTTGTAGTACCTCCTATCGCTGTCACTGCCACTAATTATAAGTGTCCTCTCGTCCTCCAAGACCTTAGCACTTATTTTATCCTTCTCTACACCGGGCATCTCCGCGACAACTGCTATTTCATCGTCTCTCTCAAAGACGTCTACGAGAGGCTCGCGCTCCTCGACAATAACAGCCTTCTCTCCTCTTCTACGCGGAACGTTTCCAAATTCACGTATTACTGGCCTTCCATCAGGACCTATTGTTATACTGAAACCATAAACATACGTCCTAGCCCCCCTCCTCTCGAGCTCTCTAGTAATGTCTCTTAAATCTTCAGGTGTCAGCTCACCGAACCTCTTCATTATCTCCTCGAATATTCTCCTGAACTCGTCATCCCCGAAAAACTCATCCCAGAACCTCCTCCGCCGCCTCCACCACTCATCGCTCACGAAAATACACCCCTACTCTGCCTGATAAGTGCTAATTCGAAATAATCCTTAAAATATACACTCTCAAGTCTCCTTATAGTAGAGGTGGCTTAAGCATGGTTAAAGTCTACTACGAGGTCGTTAAGCTAACTACTACTACTCGATTTCAACTCCTAGACATAACTAGCAGTGTCGAGGGTGTCGTTAAAAAATCCGGTGTAAAGAACGGCCTAGTACTCATTCACGCCCCGCACGCTACTGCCAGTATTATTGTTAACGAGCACGAGCCAGGCCTTCTCGACGACATAGTTGAGAAAGTCAAAGAGCTCACCGAGCCCGGTAGCTCTAAGTGGAAACACAACATGATCGACGATAACGCCCACGCGCACATAGGTTCAGCGCTGTTCGGCTCGACTCGAGTATTCCCAGTAGTAAATGGGAGAATTGTGAGGGGTACTTGGCAAAACATATTCCTACTAGAAATGGACGGGCCGCGCTCCCTGAGAGAAGTAGTAGTAATGGTTATGGGTGAGTAGAGTGAGGCTCTACATTGCGAGTGAAGAAGATATTCTTAGTGGTCTAGTCACAGACGTGTACTTTATAGAGACACGCGACATTCTGAGAGCTAAGAACATTAGAAAGAAAGTCCGCATGGAATTCCATGTCGTTAAACTACCAAAGAACTATGAGTGGGCCGTGTTCGCCGGCCTAGAAGAAGCTCTATACGTCCTGAGGGGTAAGCCGGTCACAGTCTACGCTATGCCAGAGGGCACTCTCTTTAAGCCCGGAGAGCCCCTCATGATAATTGAAGGCTACTACGACGACTTCGCAGTATACGAGACCGCTCTACTCGGAATTCTCAGACACTACTCCAGTGTAGCCACTAAGGCAGCTCGTATAAAGAGACTTGCTATGAATAAAACCGTGCTCTTCTTCGGGCTTAGAGCCGCACACCCCGCAATAGCCCCTATGCTGGATCGGGCTGCGTATATAGGAGGAGTAGACGCCGTCTCTGGAGTAGCGAGCTCGAAGTACCTTGGACTCAGACCACAAGGTACAATGCCACATGCTCTCATAATAGTATTTGGCAATCAAGTCGAGGCGTGGAAGGCGTTTGACGAAGTCGTGGAGCCCAGTGTCCCCAGGATAATGCTCGTTGACACTTTCTACGACGAGAGAGAAGAAACCCTCATGGCGGCTAAGCTACTCGGCGAGAGGCTGTATGGAGTGAGGCTCGACACTCCAAGTAGTAGGAGGGGTAGTATGCGCTTAATAGTCGAGGAAGTGCGGTGGACACTAGATATCCACGGCTACAAGAACGTAAAGATCGTCGTGAGCGGGGGTATTGATGAGAAGGAAATTGTGGAGTTGAGGGATATTGTCGACGCGTTTGGCGTGGGTACGAGCATAGTCATGCCTCCAAGTGTAGACATTAGTGCCGACATTGTAGAGGTATTTGAAGACGGCGCGTGGAGGCCTGTGACTAAGAGAGGCAAGCTACCGGGGGCTAAGCAAGTCTACAGGAAGAGGCCTGGGTTAAATGACATAGTAACACTACTCGAAAAACCCGGCGACATACCAGATGGCTACACTCCACTACTGAGAAAGTACATTAATAGTGGCGAGCTAGTTGAGAGCCTCCCGGACATTAACAGTATAAGAAACTACGTTCTAGAGCAGCTCAGAGAGGTCCCGGAGCAGAGAGTAGAGTGAAATTGCCTCGGCTAGGTCTAAAACTACTGGACCACTACTACGTCGAGCTCGGAGACGGCTCTCTCGCAGTAATAACTGGCAATGCTCACCTCTGCTGCGGATTTATAGGGTACGTGAAGTACACGCCTACAAGTAGAGTGACTCTGTGGAGTAGGAACGGTGTTTTCTACGAGAGAGTTGTTAAGAAGTACACGCCTAGAGAAGTACACGAGCACACCGAGCAGCGTATTTACGTGCCGTATTTTGATTTCGCAGTCCCATATATTCCACTACACGCTATTAAGAGAATCTACGATCCACTCGAGCGCGCGAGAGAACTGTACTCTAGGATCAGAGACGCCCTCGAGGCGTTGACTCTAGAACTAATTAGCGTGATTAGTGTAAACACCGGTGTACTCGCTGGTGTAACAGGTTCACTACTACCTGGCATACACAACGCCGAGTCAAGTGATATAGACCTCGTAGTGTACGGCGCGAGAGAGTCCGCTAATATAGTGGAGTTCGTAGAGTCTAATAAGAGCGTGTTTAAGCCATTTACGGGCAGCAGACTACGCGTGTGGAGCGAGAACGTCGCGGCTACTACTGGGCTGCCACCACGAGAAGTTATTAAGTTCTACAGGAATTGGCGTAGAGGGGTCTATGCGAACAGAGAGTACTCAATTATATATAATGACGGCGTCTACAGAGAACTAGCACTACTACCTAGTTTTAAGACTCTCGGAGCCATACACCTCCTAGTCGAAGTCGCTGGCGGGCTCGAGGCTCTAAACTACCCCTCTACGAGTAGAGTCATTGGTTACAGAGTCCTCTACTCCGAGGCGCGAACAATACCCTTTAACGTGACGAGTATTACTAGTTACGAGGCTCTCTACACTCCAGGCCTCTATGAGGGCGGGTTTTTCGAAGTTAGAGGAGTACTGCAGTGTAGTAATGAGCTAGGCGAGTGTAGAGTTCTCGTAGGTGTTCTCGAGGAGCGCAGCTTTATGAGGTATAGAGAGTGTTGAGGCTAATTACAGTACACGACTTACAGGGCTCGAAAAGCCTAGTGAGAATTCTCTGCTTTCTCGCGAGATTCCTCGGGGCGGACGCGGTCGTACTGCTCGGTAACACAGTCTCGCCAACTATAATTGAGTGGCTTAGTTCTAGTTGCAGAGTGCGCGTCATGGGTATTTTGGGGAGTTATGATAACGCCTCTGTAGCCGTGGCTCTCAATAGAATTGGGGGTCTCGCAGAGTGTAGGCTTATTAAACACGGCGAGCTGAGACTACTCGGTATAGGGCTATCTAGTTGCCCAGACGCTTATATCGAAAAAGCCGACATAGTGGTGTCTAGCCTACCGGGGCTTGAGTATACTTGCTGTAGAGCGTGTAGTGACATACTCGACAGCGCTATTAAGCGCTTAAAACCACGACTAGTAGTTACGGGTACCTGCAAAAAGCCCTGCTTTAATCCTGAGAAGTCCGTGTTTTCTCCCGGTAGCTTAAGACTGGGTTTTCTGGGGCTAGTAGAGCTCTCTGAAAGCGGTGAAATTAAAACACAAGCTCTAAACGTAGAGAGCACTATTGCTAAGCTTGTGTAAATACTAGTTAAGGCAAATCTAATTATTTAAAAAGCCTTAACTTTGCTATACACCACTCGGGACTAACCGTGGGAGAGCTGAGCGCGCTTAGAGCTCTAATAGAGCCTAGAAGTATTGCTGTAATAGGTGCTAGTAGGAGTCCAGGCAAAATAGGCTATACTATACTCAGAAACATCGTAGACTACGGATTTAGAGGGAGAATCTACCCAGTAAATCCCTACACGGCTGAAATTCTAGGCTACAAGGCATATCCAAGCGTGCTCTCTATTCCCGATGAAGTAGACGTCGCCGTAGTAGTAGTGCCAGCACCGGAGACGCCTAAAGTCATTGAGGAGTGCGGTAAAAAGGGCGTTAAAGTAGCTGTTGTAATATCTTCGGGGTTCTCTGAAGTCGGAAATGTAGAGCTAGAAGAGCGCATTGTGAAGATCGCGAGAGAGTACGGCTTGAGAATACTGGGTCCTAATATCTTCGGCTACGCCTACACACCTCTAAACATCAACGCGACGTTTGGGCCGCTCGAAGTAGCCAAGGGAAATATAGCCTTTATTACACAGAGCGGTGCCCTCGGAATAGCACTAATGGGTTGGACAATAATGAATGAAATAGGGCTCTCTGCGCTCTTCAGCGTCGGCAACATGGCTGATATAGACGTAGTCGAGTTGTCGGAGCTACTGGCAGAGGACCCCAATACGCGAGTAATAACGATATATCTAGAAGGGCTCAAGCCGGGTAGAGGTCGAGAATTCGTTGAGAAAATGTCTCGCGTTACGCTAAGAAAACCCGTTGTAGTCATTAAGGCTGGTGTAACTGAGAGGGGTATGAAGGCTGTAGCCAGTCACACTGGTAGCCTAGCCGGCTCAGACGCTCTGTATGAAGCCGCGTTTAAGCAGGCGGGCGTGATTAGAGCTCGCACAATAACAGAGCTCTTCAACGTGGCTAGAGCGCTCGCACAGCAACCACTACCAGTAGGCGAGAACACTGTGATTATTACTAATGGTGGAGGGGTCGGCGTTTTAGCTACAGACGCCGCCGAGCTCTACGGTGTTAAACTACTCGAGCCTAGTCAGAAACTAATAGAGGAGTTCAGAGAGACAATGCCGTGGTTTGGAAGCCCTAAAAACCCAGTTGACTTAACAGGACAGGCCGTAGTGGACAACTACATTAAGGCGCTAAAAGTGGCTGTGAAATCCCCTGAAATACACAATATCGTGATACTCTACTGCAGAACAGCTATTCTAGACCCCAGGGACTTAGCTAGAGCTATAGTTGAGTTCTACCGGGAAAACAATGTATCTAAGACTACTCTAGCCGCGTTTATAGGTGGAGTCGAAGTGTACGAGGCTATGAGGTATCTAAATAGGCACGGTATACCAGCATACCCCACGCCAGAAGAAGCTGTATTCGCGTTGAGTAAAATGTTGTGGTATGGGAGGTACTTAGAAACGCGGTTAAAAAAGCGAGAAGAAGTGGAAGCGGCTAAATTAATTTTGAGCCAGGCTTGACTTCCGAGGCTACAGTGGCTATTACAGGCGGCTCGGTGTCGGTAGCTAAGAGCATGCCCTGACTCTCCACGCCCACAATCCTCTTCGGCTTCAAATTAGCGACCACGATAACGTATTTTCCCACGAAGTACTCTGGCGGGTACCACTTACCAAGTCCCGCGACGATCTGTCTCTCTCCGAGCTCTCCCAGGTCAACTACTAGCTTAATGAGCTTGTCAGACCCCTTAATTCTCTCCGCGCTCTTTACTAATCCCACTCTCAAGTCTATTCTCTTAAACTCCTCAATATCTACTAGCCCGCTCACACACCTGCACCCCGCACACTACGCTGGCTTAGTGATGAGCAAGTGAAGTAAATATACTCACTACATAGCGTAAACACACTCATAAATTTACTTACATAGGTCTCCGCACATCTCATAGAAGACCTCGAGAGGAGTGTGCTCGAGGAGCCTTATACTTCTATTCTTGAGATCGCTTTCAATGTAGGGGTCTAAACTCTCAGGTAGCCGAGCTCTTAAAATCTCGTAGAGTTTTTGAAGCCTCTTTTTACCCTCAATTAGCGCGTTATTAAAAGTGGCCAAGAGCTCTTCAACTTCCAGTTCCGAGATGAGACTAGTGCTCTGTGTTCTGAGTAATTGTGCCGCGTATACTCCTGTAACTAGTTCTGTGAAAATCCCTCTCGCGGGGCTGATGTGTATAATTCCGCTGTGCTTGAACCCTGCTGTTCTCGCTTTTCTGAGTATATCTAGAGCTTTTCTGAGGCTTGCAGTTGAGAAGTGTATAATTGGCCCTGTGACTATGAGCCAGTAGCTCCGGTGTGGAGTCTTCTTAAACACGAAGTCTACTTCTAGTCTAGTAACGGGAACGTGTGATTTGAAGACGACACTAGTCTCTTCTCTAATCCACGGCACTGGGCCATCTACAACTACTATTCTACCACTACAACTACTAGTAGTGTAGATGTCTCTGTCTCTATTGAGTAGTACCAGTAAAGGAACTAGATCTCTGTCCAAGTAGCCTATTTCGTAGTCTTCCCACATTCTAGACCAAAAGTGCCTTTTTCTTAAACTCCACTTCTCGTAGTGTACTCTCATAATTTCGTAGTCCCAGTTAAACACATGAAGAGCGGCTCTTTAAATCGCAATATCTATAAATGACTTAGACCAGCGTGTTAGTCGAAGTGGAGATGCCTGTGATAGGTCTAGTCTACAGTACTAGAGATCCAGCTGGGCGCGGTATAGCTAACTACATAGCGAGCGCGCTCAGAGCCAGTCCCAGTGCTCTGTGTACTAACGCCGAGACGTGTTCTACCGGGGAAAACTTCATTCTAGCCGGCTTCAGCGAGGATGTTCTGTACTTCGATTTTCTCGACGAGAGACTACCCTCTACTGTAGAGTTCTACGTTGTGCTCTCGAGGCACTCCAGCGAAGCTGGTATTAAAAGCTACACTGTTCACTCAACAGGCAACTTCTCCGAGGAGGCCCTCTACGGTGGGCGTCCCCGAGAGCTCGGAATAGCCCACCCCGTAGTAGCGTTTAGGTTGCTAAGAGCGCTAAAGGCTGTTTCCACTAGGTTTAATAGAGAGGACTACGAGGTTAGCTACGAAGCTACTCACCACGGCCCTACAAGTCTTGAAAAGCCACTAGTGTTCATAGAAATAGGTAGTAGCCACAGCGAGTGGATTGACCCAGTTAACCACGTAGTTGTCGGTGAATCTGTAGTTGCACTCCTCTCCGAGTACCCAAACCTACCAACATGCGCAATTTCACTTGGTATTGGAGGTGGACATTACTCACGTAAATTCACTGAGATGTCGCTAAGCGAGAGTGTCTGTTTTGGCCACATAATGCCGAAGTACGCGCTAACACACCTGGACTTCGAGATCTTGGATAAAATGCTCTACAGGACAGTAGCTAAGCCTGAGCAAGTAGTCGTGGAGAAGAAGAGCACTAGGCGAGAACACAGAGAGCTCATAGAGAAGTATGCTGAGATGAGAGGCGTCGCCGTGAAATACGTCTAGTAGTGCTCTTTCCGTGTTTCTAAGTGAGAGTGACTTTTCTATCAATAAACTCCGTTCTAGTTAGTTTAGACCACGCAACTCTCACTGTTAACTCAGATGGTTGTTGCTGAATTGGAATTACCAGCTCCTCCTCTACTAGTTCACCCGGCTTGTATTTAGTGTGATCACACCTCACAGTGCCAACTAAGAAGCCTCTATTAAACACGCTAATTACAACTCTATCAGGTACAGAGTCTCCCACATTTACTACTCTCACCTTGATCTTGACGTCGGAGCCGCGTCTAAGAGCCTCTACACCGTCTAGCTCTAGTCGCGGCACCTTTAGATCTACAGTGTAGGTAGTTATACTCGAGAGGACTACGTAGCTTTGAGCGTCCTCTTCGAGTAGGAGTTTAATTTGAGGAGTGAATCTGCCACTCAGCACACTATACTCTTCTGCTTGGTTGTGTTGTAGTGTAAGAGTCTCAACAGAGCCCCCATACGCAATTCTAGCTCTAGTTGCTCTCGGCGCGTACAGTATTAGTTTAGTGTGAATGTTACTACTGTTCTGAAACGCTGAGTTTAAATTATACGTAAATTCATCTCCCCTCTCCACTAGTAGTAGCCCTGTTGCATAACTATATATAGAAGAAGCCTCTGAATCCTCGTAGATAACATTGAGGAGTAGGCCTTTAAGGCTCAGCTGGTCTCCGCCACTGTGCTTAATTATGATATTAACCCACTCTCTACTAGTAGCCTCATCGGTGTTAAGTAGTCCCGTAATGTCGTAGACGAATTTAAAGAAATATCTATTTAGTTCTGGTATTTCCAGTGCAAATGAGGGTTTAAACTCGCGCGTAATGTTTACTCCACCAGCTTTTAACCTCCAGTCAACGTGTGTACTACTAGCCTCTACTAGTAATTCGAGAGCTCCGTGAGCAACTCTTCTAGTTCTTCTATTGTGTAGATTTAGTGTAATAGTAGTCCTCGCGTTATGACTACCTAGAATTTCATTTAGAGGCTTCCACACAGTGTAGACGTCTCCTTGTGTTTTTATCAAGACACCTTCACTAAAACTTCCTCTCAAATTCCACAGCCTCTTCAAGTTTAATTAAATAGTAGTGTTTATAACGCTTAACTAGAGAGCGGGGAAGAGCGCTTAGATTTTTCGCTGGGGCATTCTAGTAATGTAGTTAGCCAGCTTAGCTACAACAAAATAGCTCAATAACACTGTTAACGTGACTAGAGTAAACGATAGCGCTAAGTCAGCTGTACTTGGTCCTAGTCTACGGGGGGGAAGGCACTTCTCGGGAAACTCCTTTGCAGATGCTTCTGATTCTCTTACTGAAGTAGAGAGAGTTATTTCTACTTGTAAACATCTCACAGGGCTGGGAGTGTATATAAGTACTGTATCTTCGAGCTCGTAGTGAGTAGCGCTAATGCCGCTAATTGAGACATTTACCCACAAGGGTATTTGGCCAAGGAGTAGAAAACACCTCGTTTCATTACTAAAAGATATTACTAAGGTGTTACCCCCAGCCTCGATTTTGGACATACTCGAATTAGCTGGGTGTATAATGAGTAGGGTTAACGGGATATTACTAGAATCAGCTTGAATCCAGTATACACCAAGCGTCCTCTTTAGGTAGTGCGGGATCCTATTTGAGACCTCCTCGGGATCTAAATTTGAAAAAAAAGTAAAACTCTAAATTCACTTGAGCTTC
>Ga0080008_151866_pt1 | contig 21050 bp, 17 predicted proteins | sample ConCONMetagenome_FD_69211 | JGI IMG/M metagenome (GOLD analysis project Ga0080008, IMG submission 69211) | Hot spring microbial streamer communities from Conch Spring, Yellowstone National Park, USA - CON_C (SPADES assembly) (version 2) | ecosystem: Environmental > Aquatic > Thermal springs > Hot...
GGGGTAGAGTATGTAGTTTACGGTGACCTCTTCCTACGGGATATGATGGAGTACAAGAGAAGGCTGCTGGAGAAGGTTAACATGAAACCCTTGTACCCCCTGGAGGGCATCGATACTGTAACTCTATCAGAGATCATACTAAGCCTTGGGTTCAAAGCAGTGGTGGTGGCGGTAGACCCAAGAAGAGCCCCCGCGGATCTACTGTGTAGGGATTATGATAGAGTGTTCCTGGAGAGGCTCCCAGTAACAGTGGACCCGGCAGGTGAGTACGGTGAATTCCACACATTCGTATACCAAGCACCACTCTACAGGTCACCTGTGAACTTCAAGGTTGGAAGCGTATCCATGGTGAGAAGTGAGATTGGTAGTATTATTGTGGAAAAGCTTGTCTGCAACATATACTAATAGTTTAGGTGCAATCCATCAATTGAAACTCGAGGATGCCCAACCCTATCCTCAGAAGAGCTCTCGCTAAACTTCTAATACAACACTGGAACCCTGCCACTAAGACAGGCTTTTTCAGAGGTTAGAGTTCAGGTTCAAAATGTACCTCATTACTCTCAAACAATCGCTATAATGGGAGTGTTGAGGGAGGGTAGAAAGAGGTTTAGCTAGCAGGAACTGCTGGTTAGAGGTTGTATTACCATGAGTGGCGTTGTATAATATTTATTACCTGCCTCCTTGATAAGGAATGCTGTTAACTGCAAGTAACGGGGGTTAAAACACCTATCAGTCCTAGTCGCAAAGACTGTAGTTGAGAGGTGTTGATACCATGTTACCTGCGCAACGACTAGTGTGACGGTAACGCTTAAAGCCCAGCCCGGCGGGCTATTCCCGGTTATGGCTATGATTAGAGCCCCTACAGGTATGGCTAGGTCGAAGAGTGGTGCTGACTCACTCTCTATAGTTAAATAGGAATCTCTAACATACCAGAAATTTGCGTACTCTTTAGGAAGCCACTTCCACGTCGTATTAGCATGTAGTACGAGTAGCCTGTAGACGTGCTCCAACATGCCAAAGCCATCGGTAGGGTCGTCGTCAATCATAACACCGGGTTTAAACCTACCGTTCTCCTCGTAGGGGACTAGGTATACTGCTAGGGATTTATCGAGAACATACCTAAATCTAAGAAAACCTTTAATCACATACATTACATACTCGTACTCAACGAGCCCTAGATATCCGTAGAAGCCTGTAGCTACCAGAGCATCACCGTAAAACGCGTATCTCCCTATGGAGGAGCTGAAGTAAAGGCAACTGATAGTCCTAGATGTTACCTTGAGGTTCACTACCGGGCATACCATCTCGAATGGAAATTCTACGCTAGATCCCGGACCTAGAGTTCTTGCATAGCCAGGACCTGGAACTACGAAGTCTACTACCTTACTAAACACCAGTGAGAAGTCAAAGCTTAAAGCTGAAAATATGATGTGCTCATGCCTCACCTCCTCAACATAATCGCCATCAATGCCATCAATATAGGATATGGATAATGGGACAAACTCGATAGCACGCGATCTATAATGCACAGTTTTAAGCTCCCACAAATAACATATAACAACGCCTTCAATGCCGTAACACGCACCGTCGGCTACCGTGCCTGGTGGTGTTGTCTGTAGTACCTCGGCTCTACCTGTTTGCTCTCCATCGCTCGTCTTGTTCAGCTTTATCTTGTGTACTGGTTTGAACTCAACCTCCACTACTATGTTTTTGCCTCTAGCCTTCCCCGGTATCACAGGTATTGATATCACGTCTGTTGCAATGTACTCCACGCCATCCTCCTCTATCTTCGATATTATGAACGTTAGGAGTCCTAGTCCGCTGTGTGCTGGGTTTGAGTTAGCCTCCCTTAAAACCCTAACAACATCGTCGATATAGCCTGTTATATCAGCTGAAGCCCTACCATGACCCCTACCCCTAGCGACATCCCTAGCACCATCAACCGTTATGCCTGAAAGTGTGAAGCCGAAGTCTATGGGTTTACCGTTACGTTTAACCTCTAGGACAACATTAGTCTTATTACCTCGAGCTAGAGGTATCAGGGGGGATTTGTAGGTAACCTTGTAGCCTAAACCCTCATACACAACCTCTGATAGTGTCGCGGAGTAGGCGTTGAGGGATAGGAGTGGAGCGTATAGAGCTAGGAGAGCTGTGATAACGGCTGCGAACGCAACCTTGAAACCCTGTAGCATTAGAGCCAAACCCCAGCACCACCGCCAAATAATTCCAAGCTTAAATACACAAGTATATACTCGATCCTGTGCTTTAAGCCTTAAGCATGATGAGGTCTAATACCCGGGGGTTACCTAGAGCTCCTAGCATGAGGCTATAGCCCCGGGTCACCGGGAGCTCCCAACCCTTTTGGATTCTAGAGACCGGTAGTATCACGTATATCATAGCCCTTCAATTCCATCGAGCTCCTGGGATGCCACAATTACTTGCGGGTGGTGACCCTCCCGGAGCCAGCTCTTAGAGCATATCCTAGAAGATGTAGAATGGAAGGCTATTACAAGTTTGACAATAAATGTAAATATCCATGCTTACCTGAATCACCGTTAGACTCGTAAGTCTCAGTTGATACTACGTAGTATCGATGATGAGGTTGCGTAAGTGTTGCACAAGCGGGTGCTATGATGATACTCGAGCACCCCCATAGATGGGAGCCCCATGGCGTTGGGCTCGACTGGGGCCCATGAGGTGTGGGTGAAGCTAATGATCTCACACCAAGGCCCAACCCCGCTAACGGAAATACCGTTAGCGGGGAAACGCTTAGAGGAAGCGCTGAGAACCACATGCAATGCTTTCCAGGTATTATTTAGAGTACAGCGGAGGAGAGCACTAAACGACCTGGGGCTTGGAAGATGTTTTCACCCCCACACGGCTACTCGTACCCACAATGATCCCCGTGCACAGCCTGAAAGAGCTCGCTAGAGGGGACGCTTACCAGGCTTAGAGCACACTAAACCCTAGACATGACGTGGGCAACCAACAACCTGTAACAAGCTGGAAAACACTAGAGTGAGAAAGCTCCACCCAATAGATGATAAGCTAAAACCCGCCACCCACCGAGAAACGGCTTTCTAAGTTAGTGGGAGCTCCCGTGCTCGTAACGGTATTTAGATGTCGGAGTTAAAGGTTTTTAGGGTTGTAACCCTAAGGGGGTTGTCCAGGTTGACTGGTAGAGTTGTCTGGATTGATGCTTCTACTCCTAAGAGGGGTGTTCTCGCTGCTACTCTTGCTAAACTTCTTAGGAATGAGGGTTTTGAGGTTTTGATTACTGCTAGGAGCTATGATTACACCGTTAGGGTTCTCGAACTCTTTGGCGAACGCTACGTTGTTACCGGCGTCCATGGTGGAGGTGACCTTAGGGGTAAGCTTCTCGCTGATATTGGGAGGATGGTGGATTTAGAGGTTGTTGTTGAGGAGTATAAGCCGTGCACCCTCATATCGTATCCTTCGCCCCCAGCTGCTAGGGTCGCTTTAGGTCTGGGTATCCCGTATATTGCTTTAGGTGATACACCTCACGGTGTTGCCATGAATAGACTCTCATACCCTCTAGCAACCGTTGCCATCTTTAGCGAGTTTATAGCCGATGAGATGGAGAAGTTCATACTTAAAGGTTTAACCGTTGTTGAGACCTATAGGGGTGTTGATGAGCTCCTATGGGTTAAGGAATTTAAGCCCAATGTTGCCAACGTGGAGGCCCTTGGTCTGAAGCCCTACAACTACATCATATTCAGGCCTGAAGAGTTCAAGGCACACTATTACAGGAGTCTAGAGTCGAGCATAGTGTTGAAGCTTGCGTCTAAGACCGCGGAGATGGGGGTAACTCCGGTCGTGATCCCCAGGTATAGAGAGCACTACGAGGAGGCATCTAGGATAAAGGGAGCACTTGTACTCGATAAACCCTTCTCAGGCCTGGATTTGGAGTACTACTCGCTAGCAGTCGTAACAGGTGGTATAAGCATGGCTAGGGAGGCGGCACTCCTAGGAATACCGGGGATAACGGTCTTCGATAGAGTGATAGGCGTAGACTCCGCACTCGTAAGCATGGGCTTCCCAATATACTATATCAGGGATTACGAGGAGGCGTTAAACATGATAAGAGGTTTGGTGAGGGACCCCGATAGGTATAGGGTTGACACTAGGAGTATGCTTGAAAAACTACAATCGCCGTGGCCTATAATATTAAAATGGGTTAGGAGGCTATCGCAAGCATCCGATGTTAAACCCGGCTCCAAGCCACCAGTGACATAGCATTTTAAACCCTAGAGAGTGTAGACATCCTCTAAACGAGCTAGAGGGGGTCCGATGGGACTTCGTATAGGCGTTGATGAAGCTGGTAGGGGTAGCCTGGTAGGAGAGCTGTTCATCGTAGCCTTTGCCATGCGCGACGAGGATGAGAGGCTTCTAATCGACATGGGGGTTAGGGATAGTAAGAAGCTTAGCCCCTCTAGGAGAGCTGAGCTCTACAAAGTCCTAAGAGCTTGGCCTTTCGAAGTTCGCTCCATAAAACCACAGGATATAGACTCTCATAACATCAATGAGCTTGAGTTAAACGCCGTACTCGACGCTCTTAGAGCTTTAGCGTTAAAGCTTGGAGAGGAGTTCGGGTATGCTAGGATTACTGTAGATAAGTTTGGCAACATTGAGAAGAGGCTCTCTCGAATACTATCGAATATAGGGTTTAAGGGGAGTCTTGTGGTTGAAGTTAACGCTGATGAGAGGTACGTTGAGGTTTCAGCTGCCAGCATTATAGCTAAACATTTAAGGGATAGGAGGTTACAAGTACTAAGGTCAATATATGGAGTTGAGGGTAGCGGGTACCCGGGGGATCCTAGGACTCTAAGGTGGCTTGAGGGAGTACTAAAGTCTGGTCTTAGACCACCTATAGTGAGATACTCCTGGGCTACCTTAGAGAGGTTTGGGTTGAGAGCTAGGAAGCATAGGTTAACATTTAAAACCCTCGATGAATACCTAGAGTAAGGTATCAAAGGTGAAGATAGCGTACGCTGAGAGGCCGGCGATAGCACTCTACGAGATCCTAGCAAGTAAGGGGATCTACAGGCTTGGGTTTAAACCATACTATGAGCAGAGGAAGCTAGAGAACCTGGGCTTCCAGTACGTAGCTGTAGAGATGCTCGTAAACGAGTACAACGTAGTCTACGATCAAACATTCAAGGGTAGGGTTGTGAGAGAGGATACCTACAAGGGGGTTAAGTTCAAACTCCTTGTAAGAGAAGGTGATCTGAGACCAGATGCCGTGGTAACGCATAAAGTTTTAACAATGAAATCCCTGGTAACCTGGAGGGAGGTGGCGGAGCTCCTACCAACACCCCCGCTGCCACTCTTCGTAATAGATGTTAGCCCCCTATACCAGGACGCGTTAGACCTACCGACAATTAGAGTGCAGATAGAGGAATCCTTGGAGAGGATTAGAGAGCATCTATGGGATCCACACCTAGCTATAACAAGTGCCGACAAGTCCGTGTCAGAGTGGGTTCACAGTGTAACCGGGAAGAACAAGATTATAATAACATCAAGTAAACCCAGCGAACTACTATGGAGCATGGATGCGGATAGAGTAACAATAATAAGGCAAGATGCGCCACACCCTCTAACATCGAACGATGTACTATCATCGGACGCATTCCTGATAAGTGGAATCCAGGATAGCATATCGAGGCCCGGGATAGGAAGGGTGTTTGACAACCTAGTACCATGGGGTATACCTAGGAGGGTTGAATTGAGAGGGTCAATAGTAGGGGTCCCGGATAGGATAAATAAGATTGTGGAAATACTCTTGAAGGCAAGATATAGGCATGGAGGGGACATAGAGAAATCCATTATATCCAGTATGACTAGAAGGGATGTAATGTCGCGCCTCCACTCAGAGATACTAAGGAGGGCCGAGAGGTCTGGTGAGGGAGCATACGTGGATATCGAAGCATACTATGAGTTAGCCAGATGGCTGCCTATAACCAAGGATGACTTCGTAAGGGTAGCGGAGAGAGTAGGAGTTAAAGTTAAATAATGGTGGGTGTTTTAAAGAACAAGCACTTTAGCAAACTCCGGAGGTCCCCTTGGTTTGACTAAGAGGGTTAAAATCATAGCAGCTGATAGTATGGGTGTTAGAAGCCTAGCTACATTCGTAGACATGTGCGGTGTTCCTGTAGGCATCGATCTAGGCGCTGCACTAGCCCCTAGGAGGTTCGGGTTACCCCCACATCCTCTAGAGTATGAGAGGCTTGAGAGGGTTCTAGACGATATTAGAAAGTTTATCGAGGAGAGTCACGTGGTTATAGTGACTCACTACCACTACGATCACTACATTAGAGGAGAGCCTGAAATATACTATGGGAAGACGTTGATCGTTAAGAGTATAGAGAGGGATATAAACTGGAGTCAAAGGGTTAGAGGCTACACGTTTCTTAGGAGATCAGGTTTAGTTGAGAGAGCCCGCGTAATCCAAGGTGACAGTCTATCCCTTAAATTTGGTGAGCTCTCAATAGAGATTTCTAAACCGGTATGGCATGGAGAGCCTGGGAGTAGGGTGGGTAGGGTTTTGATGGTGAGGCTCCTATGTGACGATGAGAGTGTGGTCTTCACCAGTGATGTGCAGGGCCCCGCTGATCCAGAGGCTGTGGAAATACTTAGATCGTGGTCTAAACCTAAACCGTCAATTATAATCCTAGGAGGGCCTCCAACCTACTTCTCGGGGGTAAAAGTGTCAGAGGATGCTGTTATGAGGGGGTTGGAGGGGCTTGAAGTTGTAGTTAGGGATGTGAGACCCCACATATTAGTCGTAGACCACCATCTACTAAGAGACGTAAATTACTTACGGTACGTGGAGAAGCATATTAGGATTGCGTTGGATCTAGGGGTTAAGTTTATGACCGCGGCTGAGTACGAGGGGAGGCCAGTAGAGCAACTTGAAGCTAGGAGGAGGGAGCTCTGGGGAGTATCTGGTGAAGGCCTCGGTTAAAATGCTATTCCTCGAATCATCCCTAGAACTGGTGCCTAGAGAGTTGCACAGAGAACCTGATGTAATTAGAAGTGCTAGAAGGTATGAGATACCCCCGGCTAGGCTTATACTCGATAAGAGTCTACACTACAAGGCAATGAGAGGTCTTGAGAGGAAGTGGAAGAGAGGTAGACCTGATATAATCCACATATGCCTGCTCCTAGCAACAGACACCCCTTTAACCAGGATGGGAGTCCTAGAGGTCTACTTCCACGTCCTAGACGGGAGGGTTTTTAAGGTTAGAAGTGACACTAGGCTACCAAGACATCTAGAGAGGTTCAAGGGGGTTATGGCCGACCTACTCATATCCGGTAGTGTCCCGGTGGGCTCACCCGACCCCCTGATATTCAAGGTCTCGGATAGCCTTGAGGAGCTCGTTGCTAGAGAGGGTAAGCTAATCCTATTGTGGGAGAAGGGGGAGCCTAGGAGGCCAGAGGAGGTTGTAGAGGAGGCTATCGAGGAGAACGCGATAATAGGGATAGGGGCCTTCCCGAGAGGTGACTTCGAAGAGACAACCCTAAGGCTAGCTTATAAGAGGTACGCGATTGCCGGAGGCCACCCTCTAGCGGCTTGGAGTGTTACATCAAGGTTGCTCTGCGAGCTGGAGAGGAGGCTAGGTATATGAGCTAAAGCTTTAAAAACGTAGGTGTCTCAGTTAGGCCTAGGATCGAGTTTAGAGGCGTTGACAGGTGAGCGGTAGGAATGTCGATAATGTCGTTAGGGTAGTCGATGTGTATGTGAGCCAAAGGCTTGTAAGAGATATGCAGAGAGGTTTTAGCTGGTACCTGGTAGAGTTAAACTTAGCACTAGAGGATGGTAGGCTCTTCACAATGGTAAACATACCATCGGATGTAGCTGAAGCCTTAGCAGTGTACAGGGGATCCCTAACACCACCTAGGAGGCAGAGCATATACACATTCCTATTAAGCAGTGAGAGCTTCAAAGAAGCGCTAGCGAGGGGGTTGAAGAGGGTTGTTATAGACGAGCTAGACCCCATAACAGGCCTCTACACAGCATCTGTAGAATTTGAAGACGAGGGGGTGAGTATGACGATAAAGATGATACCAAGCCATGCAGTATACCTGGCACTCCTAACAGGTAAGAGCATATATGTTAAAAAGGAGCTCGTAGATCAACAAGAAAAATTTGGGGAATATGAGGAGGAGAGGTAACAACAGTTATCACACATGTCCATAGACTAGAGTAATGAGACTCCGCAGATCCGCGAGAGACGAAGAGGCTGTTGCAGGGCAAATGGTGAATTTAAATGCCTCCGGTTTCCTGTAGATACTCAATGTGTAGGTACAGTGTAGCCCCCCGGTGATCAGCGCTACGCTGAGGAGGCACCAACGTTAGCCCAGCAGTCTAAAGATAGATAGGCTGAAGAACGTAACAGTAGACATCGAGAGCGGGTTCTAAGTGGGGAAAGAGTGGTAGAAAATCTAGGAGTAGTAAACACGGGATGCAGGGGTGCCCCCTACAGCAGTGAACCTGAGGAAACTATGAAGGTGAAGCCGTGGACGAGGTCACCTAGAGTGGGTCGAGCTGATGACATGGTGAGGCGACAAAAAGCCACATGAAGTAAGCAGTGAAACTAGGGGCTTCAAGGAGGCTTAATTCTCCTTGAAGCCCAAACCTCATTCTACCTTCTAGGCTTCTGCTTTTTACCTTCCCATAGAGCTTTTAACGATACACCGTTAACCATTACTACCTTGTATCTGACACCCGGTATGTCGCCTAAGGATTTGCCCATGGGCCCTCCTATACCCTCTATTATCACCTCATCGTGCTCATCTATGTAGAGTATGCCGCCGTCGTATGGAACGAACGCTGTTACCACCTTCTTATTCTTAACCAGCTGAACTCTAACACATTTCCTTAGGGCTGAGTTAGGCTGTCTTGATTCGACACCAACCTTCTCTAGGACTATCCCTCTCGCCATAGGTGCTCCTTCGAGTGGATCGTACTTCTCCTTCAGCCTAAGCATCCTTCTTCTAAACTCCTTCTGACTCCACCTGAACTTGAGCCTCTTCTTCCTTAAAGCTCTAGCTGCGAAGAGCCCCAGGGGGGCCTTCTTCCCCGCCATCGCAACCCCTCCATATGCTATAGCTCCAGCCCTTTTATCACTTAATTGTAAGCTTTGATACGTTGAAGAGCTTTCCTAATATCATTCTAGCTCTCTTAACATTCCTTCCGTCTCTCCCAATAGCTTTACCCTTATCCTCCTCTTTCACCGTAACATTGACGATCTTCCCCTCACCTCTCTCGATGACGTCGACTTTCAGTATTTCAACCCCAGGGAATAGGTTTTTAACCATCTCGGCAATGTCGTCGGAGTACTCGAAGACCTCGATTTGCCTTTTGAAGAGCTCACTTAGAACCTTGATGTTCCTCCCATTCCTCCCAACAGCCCTGCCTAGGTCGCCTCTCTTTACGAGAAAGTATAGTTTTCTGCTCTCCCCGTCGATTAAACATCTGTAGACCGTGGCCCCTGTTACCTCGCTAAATATCGACATGTATTTAAGCTCCTCAACGGTAATCCTATCCTCACTCATAACTAGACCCCTGTAGGCTTGCAACCTCTAGTAGTCTAGAGCTCCCGACATCCAGAACCGCTATCATGGAGACCGGGAAGGGTTTCCCTATTGTTAGGCCTAGGTTGACACTACTACCCTTATACACTATGACTTGCACCCCGGACAGTTTAGCATAGTAGAGAGCCTTATCCTTGAGGTTTGGGGGGGTGTTCTCGGCTATTATGAGTGCTTTAGCTAAACCTAGCTTGAGAGCCTTTAAGCTCCTCCTGGAGCCGATGTAGTATTTACCTGTTTTAATCAAGTTCTTGAGCTCTCTTTCAAGGGACACTTGTAACGTGGACATTCTTCACCCCCTTTCCTGACGCCTCCTTGGAATACCTAGAGCCATTAACACCAGCCCCGTTCCAACTCTAGGCGGGATCCCTGCAATAATGCTCTCAGTGACACCTTTTAAGCTATCCTCCTCTCCAGCTACAGCAGCATCATAGAACTGTCTAACTGTAACCTCGAATGCAGCTCTAGCTAGCACGCTCGGCTTCTCCCCGGCGACTCCTAGTCTACCAATCTGTCTAATGGATCCATTCCATGTCATGACGTCTGCTACGAGCATCACATGTCTTATATCAACGTCTAAACCTGCATCCTCTAATACCTTCATAATCTCCTTTATGATGGCGTTCCTAGCAGCCTCAATTCCTAGAACCTCTGCTATCTCGAATATGTTATTGGTCGTCGTCCTCCTATAGTCAACACCCTCCATGAAGAGTACCTCCGCTAGGTTACTACCCTCCGTTACTATAGCGTACTCTCTAACTACCTTACCATCTACGACCTTTTCATCGATAACCCTAATACTAGTCCTATTTATGCCCTTCACACCCTTAAGGTACAGCTTTCTAAGCTTAGACTCTATCTCCTTGTACGTCCTATAATCGAATATCCTCTCCTCGGGTAAAACCTTCCTATCAATGGTTACCACTAGCGTGTATTGATCCTCGCCTAACCTCACCTCCCCTATACCGCTATCCCTTATCCTTTCAATAACTAGGTCCACGCTAACACCCTTATCCTCGAGCATCTCGGGATCGAGTTTTATGATAACATCTCTATCACCTAACGTGTACTGAAGGCTTGCCATGACCTTCTCTAGGGTTGTGTATTCGATCCTCCTAGCTATCTCCCTAGCCTTGGCCTCCGAGTACTTATGCTCTTCATCCAAGTATATCTCCATTATCGGTGTAGAGGGCTCTCTCTTAGCGTCAACCACCTCTATGAGCCTAGGTAACCCTAGTGTCACATCGAACTCCATGAGCCCAGCATAGTGGAATGTTCTTAGGGTCATCTGAGTTCCAGGCTCCCCTATCGATTGCGCCGCTACGACACCCACAGGCTCTCCAGGCTGGGCCATAGCTAGTACGTACCTTCTAACAACCTCCTCTATGACAGCAAGCTTCTCCTCATCGCTAAGATCTGCGGCCTCGCTAAGGCTCTTAACGAGCTCCTCGTAGAGACTAAGAGGTAGAATCTCCTTGACAGCCTCTAAAACCTCATCAACCCTCCTGCCGCCACCCACCCCTAGACCCCCTTAGACCTCTAATCCTATCTATAACTCTACTCACCTCAACAGGCTCGCCATGATACGTTCTCATGGGATCCACGCCATCCTCACCATACTTAAACTGGATGATGTTGCCCCAAGAGTCCCTAACAGTCCCATCGTAGGATACGACTAGATCCTGGAGAGCGTTTATAAGCCTCCTTTGCATATAACCGCTCTGCGACGTCTTAACAGCAGTGTCAACCAAGCCTTCTCTACCGGCTACAGCGTGGAAGAAGAGCTCGCTCGGCCTAAGACCATCCCTGAAGTTACCTTTTATGAAGCCCCTGGCCTCAGGGCTTAACTCTCCGGGTTTGAAGTGTGAAAGAGTCCTGGTCCTGAAGCCTCTCCATATCCTCCTACCCCTTATGGTCTGCTGGCCTAGCATCGCAGCCATCTGGGTTATATTCACATCACTACCCCTAGCCCCTGTCCTCGCCATTATGAATACGTCGTTGAACGGGTTGAGGTATTTTATAGCAACGTTCCCCGCATCTGTTCTCAGCTTCTGAAGCCTCTCTATGATCTTAAGCTCCAGGCTCTCCTCAGCAGTCCTACCAGGTATAAGTTCTAATGTACCCCTCCTATACTGGTCTATAAGCTCCTCAACCTCCCTCCTAGCCTCCTCAGTTAACCTGTTGATTTCATCTTTAGCCTCTTTCAGTATCTCTATGTCCGAGTACGCTATGGATAAGCCTTTAACCTCAAGGACTCTAATGAAAGATCTAAAGATTGTATCTAAAAACTCCCTAGCCTTACTCTCACCGTACTCCAGTGCAATAACGTGTAGGAGGTTGTTCGGCTGCTCCGCCCCAATAGCATTCTTGTCGAGAACCCCCATTAGTAGCTTCCCCTTCTCCACGACAATAAACGAGTCGTTCATACAGTTCTCGTTTTCACACTTAAGGTCGCCAGCATTTATCTTAGCCTTACCCCTGAAGTTCAAGTCTTTGGGTAGGAAGAGACTGACGATCTGCTTTCCCGTGTATAGGGGCTTTGGCCTCAAAATAGCCGGCTCCATTAGGTCAACGGGTGCCTCAGATCTAGCTATTATCCTTGACACCTCCTCTTGGGTGAGCAACGTCGTTTTTATCGTAAGGAGGTACGCACCGCTTATGTAATCCTGCCTACCCCCTATTATCGGCCCCCCATATCTCGGGGTTAATATGTGTTTTTCGACGAGAAGTAGCTCCCTGGCCTCTGCACGAGCCTCCTCGAGTCTTGGAACGTGTAGGTTCATCTCATCACCATCGAAATCTGCGTTGTAGGGTGGGCATACGAGGAGGTTTATCCTGAAAGTCTTGCCGGGCACAACTCTAACTATGTGGCCCATGATGGACATCCTGTGTAGGGTCGGTTGCCTATTGAATAACACTATGTCACCGTTAACAAGATGTCTTTCAACTATATCACCTGGCTCTAACTCTTCAGCTAACTGTTTGTAGTTCTTCTGGTACCTTAAGTCTATCTTCCTACCTTCTCTAGCTTTGTAAACGAAGGTTGCACCCGGCCATTTGAAAGGCCCGTTTAAAACATACCTCCTAGCCTCCTCTATGTTGTAGGGTGTTACCACCATTTGAACGGTGAGGATCTTAGCTATTTCTACCGGGACCCCGACCTCGTTAATGCTGATTAGGGGGTCAGGGCTTATGACTGTCCTGGCGGAGAAGTTAACCCTCTTCCCCGAAAGGTTACCCCTAAGCCTACCCTCCTTGCCTTTGAGCCTCTGTGCTAACGTTTTTAAAGGCCTCCTCCTCCTATGGGTTAACTGGTATATGTTTGGAAGCTCGTTATCTATGTAGGCTGCTATCACATGCTGTAATGTTAGCCAGGCATCTTCGATCATAGTCTCCGGGGCGTTAGTCTGTATGAAGTTCTTAAGCTTCTCGTTCTCTCTAACAATCTCGGCTAGAGCATGGGTTAGATCATCCTCAGCTCTAAGGCCTGTCTCTAACGTTATAGAGGGCCTAACAGCTAGTGGTGGTACGGGGAGAACTGTTAGAACCATCCATTCAGGCCTAGCCCTCTTAGGATCTACACCTAATAACATGACGTCGTCGTCCGGTATCCTCTCAAGCCTATCCCTTATATCTATAGGTGTTAGCCTAACCTCGCCTTCAGGCCTCTTCTCGTAGAAGATTATGGGCCTTATGTACCTAACCTTAAACTGCCTCTCACCACAATGGGGGCATTCTGTTACATCTGAAGCCTCCTTGGCAATACTATTAGCCATAACCTCTGCTAAACGGGACCATTTCTCCTTCAATCTAACATAGATCCTACGCAGGTACTCTATTCGATCCTGTGGCAGGAGTAGCCTCCCGCAACGTCTACAAGTCGATTGAAGCATCATGTATATGTAGTCGCCGAGGTGTGGTAGGAGTACCGGTCTCGCTAACTCAACCTTGCCAAAATGACCTGGACACTCCTCCCTCGTGTTACCACATACTGGGCATCTCTCTCCAGGCTCTATGGCGCCGAGGTGTGGATCTCTAAGACCGCCAACAACTGGAGAGCCGTCGGCCTCGTACACATCAGGCCTGATTATGGTCACCTTAGCAAGCTTTCTTATCTCCTGAGGCGATAGAAGCCCAAAGACGATCTTCTCTATGACAAAAGGCTCCTCGAACCTCTCAACCCTAGCAACCATGGGTGTCACCTCTCACGCTAACTACTTAGGCCTATGCTCACCCAAGATACTTTTTAGAATTGATATCTTATCAGCTATCCTAATCTCGGGCTTAATCGCCATACTCATCAGCTCCTGGAGCAGAAGTTTAAAAGCATAGGGGACTTTAATGGGTTTAATGTCACTCTCAGCTCCGTGGATTGGACACTCGTAGACACCCTTCCTCCTATTATACCATGAAATGTGGCCGCACAACCTGCATACGTAGAGTATGTAGCTATCGCTAGCCTCAAGAAGCCTATCCCTCACTAGCATTGAAGCCCCGTGACCTACAAGACTATCCCTCTCCATCTCGCCAAACCTAAGACCCCCCTGTCTGGCTTTACCCTCAGTAGGCTGTCTCGTCAACAGCTGGACCTTGCCCGTAGCTCTAGCATGCATCTTATCTGAGACCATGTGGTATAGCCTCTGGTAGAAGGAGACGCCTACCACTACAGGTCTTTCCACAATCTCACCTGTTCTTCCATCGTACACTACCTCCCTAGCGTTTGGATCGTAGCCTAGTTTTAAGAGCTCGAACCTTAGGCCATCGATGTCCTCCTTGTAGAATGGAGATGCGTCGATGAACCTAGCTTTTATAGCCCCTAGCTTACCGGCTATCTCTTCGAGGAGCTGGCCTACAGTCATCCTCGATGGTATAGCGTGCGGATTCAATATTATATCGGGTACTATGCCGTCCTCGGTGTACGGCATGTCATAGCCTGGGAATATCATGCCTATAACACCCTTCTGGCCATGCCTACTAGCGAACTTATCCCCTATCTCTGGTATCCTTAAATCCCTAACCCTAACTTTAACAAGCTTGTTCTTCTCAAGCGTCCTAGTGTATACAACTGTATCAACTACACCTGACTCGCCATACCTCAGCTGGACGCTCGTATCCCTATTCGATATGAGGGCTGTTGACACAACCCTCTCTTCCCCCATAAACCTCGGTGGGCTCTCTCTACCTATGAGAACGTCGCCTCCCTCAACCTCAACCTCAGGGTATATTATCCCGTCTGGGGCGAGCTTCCTATAGTATTGATCGCCCTTATGGTCGTAAAGTTTGGGTGAGGGCACGGTTATCCTATCGCTTAGACCTCCGGGGTAGTCTAGCTCCTGAGCCGAGTAAACTCTGAAGAAGTATGCTCTCGCAAACCCGTAGTCTACCGATGTCCTGTTGAAGATGATGGCATCCTCAATGTTATACCCTGTGAACGACATTATTGCTACGATAGCGTTCTGCCCCGAGGGCCTCTCATTGTATCCTATCAAGTCTAAGGCTCTGGTCTGGACTATGGGCTTCTGCGGGTACTGGAGTAGATAGGAGTGGCTATCCATCCTATACCTGTAGTTCAGGGCATAGAGGCCTAGAGCTTGCTTAGCCATAGCCGACTGGTATGTGTTCCTAGGACTTTGGTTATGTTCCACATAGGGTATAGTGCTAGCTGAAACACCCATGATACCGCTAGGCCATAGCTCCAGGTGTGTGTGCTCCCCCGTTAGATCTGTTAGAAGCTCTGCTACGTAAGCATTCTCCTCCTCATCGGGGTCTAGGAACTCCACAATCCCCTTCTCGACTAGATCCCAGAACGTCCACTTGCCCTTTTCAAGCAACTTCACATGCTCTACTGTTAACTTAGGCTTCCCCTTCTCGACTACGATCAAAGGTCTTAGTAGCCTACCTTCATCTGTGTTAACATAAACCTCCTCGGCGGAGATATCCCTTATGTATGCTACGTTTATCTCGAAACACCTGTGCTCCTCAACCCTACCATGGCATAGCTTATTCTGCCTCCTCCTCGCTCTTATGGCGTTGGCGAGTTCGAGACCGTTAGGATGGTACCCTATGGGTCTACCGTTAAGGAATACTTTACAACCTTTAACCATCACCTCTGGGGCTACACCTGTTTTAACAGCCTCAGCTATCAGATCATCCAATGGGATAACCCCGAACTCTTTATACAACATTTCCTCGACATATCTCTCATCAACTCCAACTGATATGTATGCCATTAGAGCTAGGTTCTTAACAAGGCCACAGTTAACACCCTCAGGGGTTTCGAAGGGGCATAGCCTACCCCAGTGTGTTCCATGGAGATCCCTGGCCTCGAAGTGAGCCTGCTCCCTACTCAGTGGGGATACAACCCTTCTGAGATGGCTTAGTAGGCTAATCCAGTTGGTTCTATCTAACGCTTGGCTTATACCGGTTCTATCCTGTGTCCAGTTCCCTGTGGCTATCGCTGTTCTAAGCCTCTCAGTGATTATATCAGGTCTAATTAGGTTAACGAGTCTAATCCTCTTACCTTGAGCTACGTGCTCCTCTAGCTTCGACTGAATCGTCCTCACGAATACCTCGAGAGAGTCTCTGAATATCTCGGCTATCAAGTCGCCCGCGAGTCTAATCCTCTTATTCGAGTAGTGGTCCTTATCATCAGGGCTCCTCTTACCAAGATACAACTGGAGGACCCTGTTAGCCATCTCTGCTAGGTAGTAGCCCTTCTTCCTCCTATCCTGAGGGCTTGTCCCCAGATGTGGGAGTAGCTGGTTGTCGAGGAACTCTTCAGCCCTAGCCATCCTAACATCAACAGGCTGACCTGGTGCAAGCCTGTTACCCAAGAATCTTAGAGCGTCATCCCTGGTTTTCACTATATCAGCTACCTTCTCAAAGCTTGGGAGTAGCTCCCTTTGCACGTCGGGGTCGGGGGATACGGCTAACGCTATCTCTACCTCCTTCTCGAAACCGAGAGCTTTCATGAGCACGACGAAGGGGATTCTATAGTTTAGCTTTGATACTGTAACCTCGAGGGATCCATCACTCATCCTATCAACTATAACCTGTCTCCTAATACCAAGCGTTGTAGATACAACCTTAGCTGAATGGGTTATCTTAGCTGTTCCGGCAACAGCAGGGCCTACGATTATCCTGTTAACGGCTAGATCCTCCTGTGCAACTATAACCTTCTCATTCCCGTTTATTATAAAATACCCTCCAGGATCCTTGGGATCCTCGCCTATAGCCATTAACTCCTCCGGGCTCATAGAACTTAGTGGATCGAGAACGGATTTAATCATGACCGGGAACTCTGCTATTTTAAGCCTCTTCCTCTCAACCTCAACACCATCCTGGATTAACGTTATATCAGCGTAGAGTGCAGCCATGTAGGATATGTCTCTAATCCTACACTCGTAAGGCGTTATAGGGTGGACGTATCCATCCGCCTCCTTAACTATCGGCATGCTAAACGCCTCCCTTAGATCCTCAGGAATCCTTATAACTACCTTGACATCGTGAGAAGCTAGAGTGTGTAGCTCCTCCTGTTTCCGTCTAAGCCTCCAGCTAGGCCTTATCTCTCCTATCGAATCAACAATCTGTCTAAGCTTCTTGGCTACAAATGAGTTGTAGGAGTCGAGATGCTGTCTAGCTAAACCTAGAGTTTCAACGTAGGTTTTGAAGACAAACCACAACGAGTCAACGTCGAGTTCGCGAGCCTTACCACCACCCATAGTTAAGCCCTCCTCTCATAAGCTACAACAAGCCTATAAGCTATATGAACCCCGCCTGTGGGAGAACGCCTTTTAATCTCTATTATGTCACCTGGCTTAGCGTTCAAAAGCCTAACCACGGGATCGTTTAAGCTAATCTGAGGGAGTTGCCAGGGCTTCACTCCTAGTTTTCTGAGTAGGGCTATGGCTTCCTCAAAGCTTAAAACCCTATGCTCGGGCACCAACTCGTGCTCGAGAATCCTCCTATCAGGTACTCCACTAGACAAGCTTCCAAAACCCTCTAAGGGTAAGGGTAGAGCCCTAAGCTTAAATACTTTGAAGGGGGTCTAGAAGTTTTAAACGAAACACCTAGAGTATCTCATAGCCAGCCTCAACCAAGCAGTAACATCTTATAACGAGGCAACCCTCCCACAATGGAATTTAGCATAGTTTATGCCAAAGTGGGATGTGATGCATACCGTACTTTAACCGAAACTTACACCCCCCGTTTGGCTCCTCCGGCTCTAGTAAGCTCCCCTTATCCATCTCCACCTTGAAAATGAGGTTTTCTCAAGTTGAGCGGCTTGATGATTAGACTTCGAGGCTGGGTTGCTCCGGGTAGGTAAGGTTACGATGGGGGAAGCCCCTTGAACGATAGGATTCTCCAGTGCTTCCCAGCCTCTAGGAGCCACCCTGCTAGTATGTATGCTAACCTCTCCCTCGCGAAGTCCGAGCTTACGTTTAGACCGAGGGCTTTAAACGCCTCCCTAGCGATATCCCCATCAACTCTCTCCATAAACCTGGATTTAAGAGCTTCCATTAGGTCTAGGACGCTTAGCCCCCTCTTTGCTAGGTCAGATAGGAGTGTGAAATCCTCCTGTGATAGTAGAGCCCTCTCGACAAGATCCTCCCTACCCCTACTCTTTGCAATCCCAAGATAGACTCTTAGCGGCTCGTAATCATTAATAAGCTCCCTGGAGGCGAATGGGGGGCTCCAAGAGCTATCCAACCCCGAGTAGACACCCTTGAATACCTTTGAGTTAGGAGCTTATTTAAATGCTAGCCTAAGTTTGTCGCACTTACGCTTACCCCTCATCTTAAACTCGAGGCCACCCTCCATTCAACCCTCTAACGGTATTCGATGGTATTTTGCCGATGTTATCGAGTACGGGTGGCAAGGCTAAGCCTAAGCCGGGGGGCTGTTGTGAGGGTGCTCGAGTAACTTCATGTTACTTACACGTACCATGCCTACATAACCTCACAGTGTGAATTAGTGGTCGTCTGCAAATCTAGGATGGGTTAAAGAGTGGGCGTGTCCTCCGCATCGTTGGATTTATGGTGGATTAGCTTAGTACATCATCAGCTCTTTGTACTTTTCAATTGTTTCAACACTCCTCTTTAGATCTGCGAAGAGACGTGCTGCCTCGTAGACATCGACATCCTCTACTTTAGCTGACTTCCTCCTCAACGCTATAATCCTGGCTGGTTCTAGTAGTTGAACTGCATATCTTAGGCTTCTCTCTAACCCAATCTTGGTTAAAGCTTCTAGAGCTCTCTCGCTTAGAGGCACGTCTTCCTCATCAGCTCTTATCCTTATGATCTCCCTTATCTCCTCTGCTGTGTACGGTCTGGTTGTTATTATTAGGAGCCTGTCCAGCAGATCTCTTGGTATTCCATGTGGTGATTCTACATCGGCACCCCTTATCTTGGTTACGCCCCTATTCGTAGCCATCACTATTATTGGTGCGAAATCGCTCTCCATAGCTCTTGTTAGGAATGAGTAGCATTCTAGGTCTAGCATGTGGGCGTCGTCGATGAACATAACGCCTGGTACTAGCTCTGCCTTACCCTCATCGATCATCTTCTTTACTATCTCGTTGGCATGCCTTCTATCCTCATCGCCTATCTCCCTCTCCGTCTCGAATAAGGCTAGTAGGCCTGAGAACGCCACCCTTCTAGCTGCTATCGAGACATCTATATCGTATAACGTCAGTATCCTTACAAACTCCTTCCTCTTCTTCACAGATCCACTTGGAATCTCCACATCTCTCTCAACCTCTATATCGTACCTCTTCTCACCCCTACCACTAGCTCTACCAAGCTTCCTTACCGCTCCTGTCTCCACATCGATCATGATGACATCACCCTTCCTAACGTTCAAGGCTAGGAGTTGCTCTGCTATCTCTGGGCCTACGGTGTAGGAGGCTGATTCATCCCTAGCCTCAAGCGTTATCCTAGCTCCTCCAATGGTGGGGTAGGGGTAGAAGGGGCTCTGTCTCTTCACGTACTTAATCTCTGTTACCACACCCTCTATGACAGCCCTCTCCTCCCTCACCTTAACACCCATAGCTTTCCTCAAAGCCTGTAATAGGACCTCTGTTTTCCTAGGGCTACCCACAATTTCACTCCCACTAAGGGCCACGAAGGGTGTATCTTCGCCGAGCTCCTTGGCTATAGCTATGGCTATAGCTGTTTTACCAGTACCAGGAGGGCCTACGATTAGGATCCCCCTACCACCAAGCTTCCCCTCCTTAATCAACTGGACTATAACACCAGCAGCCTCCCTAGCCTCCTCCTGGCCTACCAAGCCACCACCAATCTTCCTAGCCTTACCTTGAGCATCCAGACCAAGACCTGTTATATGGCTATGAATAGACCTTCTGACAACCCTAACAGCAGGCTTGAGCTCTGTGGAAGCCAAACCCAACTCCCACGGGGTATCTATCACATGATGCTAAACCTTTTAAACTTTACAATTGAATGGTAGGGTGAGGCTAGCAATTAAAAGCTCGCCAACCCGTAGCAGGGCTTACCCTATCTAACTACGATCTTAGACCTCCTCACCTCAAGATCATTTTCAATCCTCTCAACTAGCCTACGAAGTCTCTCCACAACGTAACCATCTATAAGGCCCTTCTCGCGCATCCACTCAACGAAACTCGTGAAACCGGAATAGAGATCGTCAAAAACTATCCTTGAAATCTCCATAAGCTCATCCCTACTAGCACCTCCAAGCACCCTAGATATAACCTCGTCACTAGGGTGAGTAGCACCTGACCTATACTTACTTATAGCTGTTGGAGTGACATCGAGAACGCTAGAAAGCTCCCTAAGAGACCTCCTAGTAAGCATAACCTCAATAATCTTCCTCCTAGCATCCTTACTAAGCAGGTGCACGAACCTTAAATCCAAAGCGGGGGACCTCCAGCCATTACTATAACATCCAGAACTTTAATGGTGAAAACCGGGGAACGAGAGCCTCACCTCCCTTAAAGGGAGAGTAGGGATAGGTTAAACCCAACTCGAACTAGAGCTACTACAGGACCACCGCAAACCCAAATACCTCCGGTTATCTATGGAAATACCTGTAGCCCACCAGTAGCCTACACCACGGTAGAGGGCTAACAGTAGGCTACTACTAGTTTAGTGGTAAGTAGGAGTATGCCACCTGAAACTACTGCTAGGCTGTTACGGAGCTGACGGTAGATTTAAATAACTGTAGATGCCTGGTGTAATGGTGTTGGGTGAGCTGTCAAAGACCTAGGCTAAACACCAGGTATTTAAGCTTCGGAGGGGGAGGGGGTTAACGGGTACAGCCCCCTGTGATCCGCACTGCGGTGAGGGGGGCTTGGTTGCCCAGGCGTAGATGGGAGCCCAGTGGCGTTAGGGCTCGACCGGGGCCCATGAGGTGTGGGTGAAGCAAGTGAACCCACACAGAGGCCCAACCCCGCTAGC
>Ga0080008_133236_pt1 | contig 20982 bp, 16 predicted proteins | sample ConCONMetagenome_FD_69211 | JGI IMG/M metagenome (GOLD analysis project Ga0080008, IMG submission 69211) | Hot spring microbial streamer communities from Conch Spring, Yellowstone National Park, USA - CON_C (SPADES assembly) (version 2) | ecosystem: Environmental > Aquatic > Thermal springs > Hot...
GGATGGCTGAGGATTGCTTACGCATAAGCTTTATGAGTTTTTCTTTGTCTTCCTTTTTCAGTTCAAGCTTGAACTGAAGGCTAACAAACATCAGGGTTAGATTTTAGAGAAAAAAACTTTTTTGTATCAATGGGTTTGTATTTTTAGAACAGCCTCTCTTGACCTTTTTGCCAAGGCGTGTTATTACTCAATTAGTGCTAACATTGATCATGTCCTTTGAAGAGCTTTATTCAGAGATTAAATCAAGGCTTAGTATCCTTGACCTTGTTTCTCAGTATGTAAAGCTTAAAAGGGTTGGTAAAAACTATGTAGGTCTTTGCCCCTTTCACTCAGAGAGGACCCCTTCGTTTACCGTAAGCCCTGATAAAGGAATTTTCAAATGCTTTGGGTGTGGGGTAGCAGGCGATGTTATCACCTTCTACATGAAGATAAAGGGGCTTGATTTTAAACAAGCAATTCTTGACCTTGCCGAAAGATGTGGAATTTCTGTAGACGAAAGCTTTTTTGCTCAGAAAAGAAAAGAAAAAACTTTAGTCGAGCTAAACTATAAAGTCGCAAGGTTCTACCACGCCCAGCTTTTAAGAAGCGAAGAAGCAGAAAAAGCAAGGTCTTACCTAAAAGAAAGAGGAATCTCTGAGGAGACTGTAAGAGAATTCATGCTGGGTTATGCTCCATCTAACGGGAGAATTCTATCCTCTTTACTTAGAGTTGAGGCTAAGGAAATAAAGCAGGCAGAGGAGCTTGGTCTAATAAGAAGGGTTGAAGACGGAGGTTACATCGACCTATTTCGGGATAGAGTGATTATTCCCATTTTTAACGAGGCTGGAGAATGCGTTGGCTTTGCCGGAAGAACCTTAGACCCAAAAAGTGAACCTAAGTATTTAAACAGTCCAGACTCGCCAATATTTAAAAAGTCAGAAATTCTTTATGGTTTATTTCAAACCAAAAAGCAGATTAAACAAAAAGGTAGGATTTACATCGTTGAAGGCTATTTTGACCTTTTAACCCTCTGGCAGATAGGCTTAGACAATGTAGTTGCAACCTGTGGAACCGCCCTTACAGAAAGGCATGTAGCTAAGCTCAAAAATTTAGCTGAAGACATAACTTTATTTTTTGATGGAGACGAGGCGGGAAGAAAGGCAACCCTAAGAGCAATCTCCCTTTTTATTGCCCAAGGCATCCTCCCAAATTGTGTTGTTTTGCCTTATGGCGAGGACCCAGATAGTTTTTTTAGGTCTAAAGGAAAGGTTGAAGGCTCCCCTGATGCGTTTTTAGCCCCCTATACCTTTAATGCTTTAGAGTTTATTCAAAAGGAGTATCAAGAAAAGGTTCTCTTAAAGCCAAAGAGCGCCTTCGAAGAGCTTGTGGAGCTTTTTAAACCTTGCAAAGATCCTTTCCTTAAGAAAAGGCTTATCTCCTTTTTAGCAACTCTTTTTGACATACCTTCTCAAGAGGTTGCCAAAGCTTTATCAACTGGAATTGAGAGAGGCGAAGGTAGAGAGGAGTATCGGGAAACCGTTGAAGAGGGGCTTTGCTCCCATCCCTACCGTGTAATTGCTCAGTATTTGGTAAACTACCCGAAGGAAGCTCAAATTCTTAAAGAGGCAGGTCTTTTAGAAATCTTGGATGACAGTAGCCCCTACACAGAATTTATAAAGACTTTACTTTCGGCCTACGATGCTGGTGTTGACCCGCAGGAAATCTTAGATCCCTTCTTTCAGGAGATATACAGCGACCTTTTCTTTTCTCCTCCCTTTGAGGACGAAAGGTCTGCCTTTGAGCAAATCTTACATTTCATCATGAAAGAAAGGGCTCGTTTAAAAATAGAAAAAATAAAAGAGTGTTTAGAAAAAGGTGAAGTATCTTTCGATAAAGAAAATATTGAACAGTATTTATATCAAATAAAGCATACTTTAAGATTAAATAGTTGTAAAATAAGCTAAGGAGGCGTTCCATGCCTCAGAGGAAATTGTGTCTTTTTGAAGACGAACAATTTATAGATGGATTCGATGTTGAACCAATAGAAGAAGCTTTAGATGAAGAAGAGATAGATGAAGAAGAGATAAAGTTTAAAAAGGTTCTTGACGATTCTGTAAGGCTTTATTTTAAAGAGGTGGCTAACCATCCTCTTCTCACAAGAGAGGAGGAGGTAGCCTTAGGTAGGGCTATCGAGGTAGCCGAAAGAGACATCATTAAAGCCTGTCTACTCTATCCAACTCAAGTGGTTAAATTCTACAACCTTCTTGTTAAGCATTCACAAGATAAGACTTTAGATAAGCTTTTTAAAGATTGTGAAGAGTTGGCAAAAAAAGAACAAGAATTAGAAACTTGGCTCGAATTGTTAAAAAAAGAATTAAATGATTTATATCATTTATTAACTACAAAGGGAAAACAGTCAAAAGAAGATAGAGAAGTTATTATTGAGAGAATCTTAGACCTTATATATAAGGTTCGTCCAACAAAAATTCTTTTAGATGAACTATCTTGTGAAATTAGAGATTTCGCTAATAAATATAAATCTTTGCATAATCAAGATATTTTGTCAAAATTAAGTATGAAGGCAAAAGAGTTTTTTGGTATACCAGTAGAAGAGGTATTGGTTTCAGCAGAGCTTATTGAAAATCGATTTCAAGAGATAAAGAAGGCTAAAGAACAGTTTGTAAAATCAAATCTTAGGCTTATCATTTCTATTGCCAGAAAATATGCACCTCGTGGGTCACTTCTTGCCGACCTTATACAAGAAGGCAATCTTGGGCTTTTGAAAGCTATAGAAAAGTTTGACTATCGCCGAGGGTTTAAATTCAGCACTTATGCTACTTGGTGGATAAGACAAAGTATCACTAAATACTTAGCTGAAAATACTAGGACAATCAGAATTCCAGTGCATATCATCGAAACCATATACAAAATAAGTAAAATTGTCTCTACTAAATTCTATCAAGAGTATGGACGCGACCCAACAATTGAGGATATAGCAAACATAACTGGTATGAGCATCGAAAGGCTAACCCAAATTTTTAGATATGTGAAGCAACCTCTCTCTTTAGAGACAAACATTCACCATGATGAAGATAAAACTTTGCTTGAATTCATAGAGGATGGGAACTCAACCCGTCCTGATGAATACACCTTTAACAATGAGCTGTCAGAAAAGGTAAGGATACTCCTTAGCACCCTCTCTTCTCGCGAAGAAAAGGTGATCCGCTTACGGTTTGGTATAGGAGAAAAAGAAGCCTATACTTTAGAGGAAGTTGGGCAGAAATTTGGGGTTTCCAAAGAAAGGATTAGACAGATCGAAAGCATGGCTTTAAGAAAGCTCAAACACCCGAAAAGAATAAAGTATCTAAAGAATCTTCTTTCCTATGGAACATAAGCTTAATCCCGAAGCTAAAAAATTGCTCTTTAGGCTTTTACAAAAGGAGTTCCCCCTAACCAAAAGACCCTTTTTAGCCATTGCTAAAAAAGTTGGGCTAAAAGAGGTTGAGCTCCTTTCTCTTCTTAGAGATTGGGAAAGAGAAGGGAAGCTTCGGCAGATTTCTGCCATCTTTAACCCAGAGTATTTTGGGCATCGATCATCACTTTTTGCCCTTAAAGTTAGCGAAAAAAAATTAAGCTTAGCGATAGACCGTATCAATAGCCACCCAGGAGTAAGCCACAACTATCTTCGTAACCATGAATACAACCTTTGGTTCACCCTAGTTGTCCCTGAGGGGAAGGACCTTATAGAGGAAGCCAAGGCTTTATGTCAGGAATTTACTGAAAACGGATTGTTGTTTCTTCCTATTCTAAAGAAGTATAAGACCTCGGTTGTATTTGAAGTTGAGCAAGAAGGGGGAGAGGATTTCCAGAGCCGAAGAACTTTTAATTTTACCGAAGATGATATTAGGATGGTAAAAGTTTTGCAAGAACCCCTTCCTTTGGTAAAAGAACCTTTTCTTTTTAAAGCCGAGGAACTAAATTGTAAGATGGAAGACATATTCGCTTGGTTAAAGAAGATGAAAAGGGTAGGGGCGTTGAGGAGGTTTGGCGCCCTCTTTAAACACCAACGACTTGGATACAAACACAATGTAATGATTGTGTGGGAAGTAGAGGGAAAAAGGGTTGACGAGGTAGCTAAAAGCCTATCTAAAATCCCAGAAGTTACTCATTGCTATCTTAGGAAAAGTTATCCAGAATTTCCATACAACCTTTACACCATGTGTCATTTCAAAGAGGAAAACTTTCAAGAAAAAATCAAAGCTTGGGCTCATACTTTAGGTGTTAAAAACTATCTCCCTCTTGAAACATTAAAGGAACTAAAAAAGGTTAGACTAAAGCTCTTTTATGATAGAAATTTTTCCTACTAAATTTTAGAATCATTCAAAAAATCTTAATATATATCTAATTGCTATATAAAGAATAACTATTCCAAGTAGACCTCTTATCACCTTTTGAGGGAAGTATCTCTGGAGCTTTGCGCTAAGGTATAGACCAAATCCTCCTCCAATACCAAACAGAAGTCCAAGCAAAAAGTCGGGTCCATTTCCAAAGATTGTATAAACTATGACTCCGATGACTGAGGTTAGAAAGGTTGCAAAGAGGGTTGCTCCGGCAAACACATAGGCAGGAAGATGAAAGAAGGCCAAAAGAACGGGGGCCATAATAGCGCCACCACCTATTCCGTAAATCCCTCCCACAATTCCTATTACGCAGGCTATGAGAAAGATGGGGATTGAGCTTACTTCATAGGTCCTACCGCTATACTCAAAAGAAAGCTTTGTTACGCTAAAAACCAAAGTTCTCGGGGGAACTTGGGAAAAGGTTGCTTCTTTTTTGGGAGGGAAAATTAGGTCATAGAAAAGCTTCCCGCCTATGAATAAAAGGACTAGACCTACGAGGAGAAGAAAGTTCTTGAGCTCAAGAAAGTAAGAAACCCTTAGAAAGTAGCCGATGATCACTCCAGGCAGGGTTCCAAGAGCGATGATAAGCGTAAGGGGTGTATAGAGCCTTCCTTCCCTCCAATACTTATAAACTCCCCAAGGAATGGCAACGCAGTTAAACAGATGATTTGTTGCTGAGACTGAAGGGGCTGTGTAGTTAAGGATGCTTACCTGAAAGGGCAAAAGCAGAAAAGCTCCGCTTACTCCGCCTACTCCGCTAACCAAAGAAAGAAAAAAACTAACAAGCGGTGGAAGAAAGACTGGGATGGTAATTCCAGCTGTAGTAAAGTGGTACTGTAAAGGAAGCGATTCTATAAGGTTTTGGATGAACATTTTTATATCCCTCTTTTAATCCTTTTAAAATAGAAGAGGAATTCCTCGAAGCATTTGATAGCGCCGTTTGCAATCAGGATACCAAGGGGCATTGCTTGGTCCAAGGTCAAGGGCTTTCTTGTAATTATTCAGAGCTTCTTTTCGTTTACCAAGCTCTTCGTTTGCTCTTCCAGCCAAATAATAAGCATAACCGTTAAAAGGTATCAGCTCTTTTGCCTTTTCAAAATTCTTTAGAGCCTGTTGATAGTTCTTGAGATTAAACTCAGCTATTCCTTCAAGGATATAAGCTGAGCTTAGTTTCTCATCTAAAACTCTTGCCCGTTTAGCGTATTCTTTTGCCTCTTCATACTTCTTTTGGTTTATAAGAATTTTCGAAAGTCCAAGAAGAGCAGGAATGTTTTTAGGATAGACCTCTAAAGCCTTCATAAACTTTTCTTTGGCTAAATCAATTTTTTTGTCCTTAAAGAGCTTTTCAGCCTCATCGCTTAACCTAAAGGATTCCGTCGTGGCTAAGACAATAGCCCTTATCCTCTGAAACTCCTCGCGGTCTTTGATCAAAGCGCCTGTTGGTTTATAGGTTTGCATTCTTTGTTGCCATTCTTTAATCCTCGACTCAGGCAAGGGATGAGTAGATAACCACTCAGGGGGGCGTCTCTTTTCTCTTTCTTTAAACTTTTTAAAGAGTTCATACATCCCCTCAGGGCTATAGCCGGCCTTTACAGTGAATTCAAACCCGTAGGCGTCAGCCTCCCGTTCCTGGTCCCGGCTAAATTTAAGGGAAAGAAGCCCTGCTGAGATTTGAGCAAGCTGATACAAAGCCTCTCCTGCCAGATTCTGAGGCAAAAACAAACTTCCAATCTGGAGAAGAAGGCTAAGGGTCATGTTTTTTTCTACAAACTTGATATGATGTCTTGCTGTGATGTGTCCGATTTCATGCCCGAGAACGCCAACAAGCTCGCTTTCAGTATCTATCATCAAAAACAATCCCCGAGTGACGAACACCGGTCCGCCTGGTAGGGCAAAGGCGTTCTCAATCCCTGAGTTTACCAGGTAAAAAGTATAAGGCACTTTGCGAGGGGATTGCTCGGCAATCCTCTTTCCAAGGCGCTGAAGATAGGCTTGAACCTCTGGCTCAGGAAACCTCCCTCCATACTCATCAATAGTCACATTTGCATAGATCTTGCCAAGCTCAATCTCGTCCTTTTCAGAGATTGAAATTAAAGAGAAAGAATGAGCAACTGAAAAAGTAAGAAAGTTAAAGATGAAGAAATAAAAGAAAAAAATGAATATTTTAAACAACTCTTTAAAATTAACCTGATTGTTCATATTTTTTTGTGCAGATTATTTTATCATTTTGATTGTAGTATACTAATTTTAAACTTTTTGCCAAGGGAGAAAAGCAAATGAAATTGCCATCGCGAGATTTAGTTTTCTATCTGGAATCAAGCTTAAGGGGGCTTGCTAAATGGTTGCGTTTTCTAGGGTACAAAGCAGAAATCGCTCAACAGAGAATAGACTTAAAGACGATCCTTGAAAATCGAGAAAAATTCTTTCTTATTACAAGCGAGGAGACCGCAAGGGTTTTAGAGAAGGCTGGAGCAGACTTTCTTCTTTTACCAAGGGATAACCTTAAAGCTCAAATAAAACGTCTACTTAATAAGCTAAATTTAGACCTGGAGCTTAAGCTTGACATTTGCACTATTTGTGGAGTTAACCTTATTCCTGTCAATAAAGAAGACTATAAAGAAAAAATTCCGCCCAAGGCTTACGAGCTTTACAATGAGTTTAACCTTTGTCCAAGCTGTGGAAGGATCTACTGGGAGGGAGACCATGTCCAGAGGATAAAGGAAAAATGGAAGACCCTTATCAGTTAATCCTTCGCCTTAAGTTTTCGCAACAAAGCTTCAAGGAAAGAGGGAGCATCGCATACGAAGCCTACATGAGCCATCTTCATCATCGGTGCCTGTTTGTCTATGTTTATCGAGACAATAAATTCCGATCCCTCCATGCCAACGGTATGTTGAATGGCTCCCGAGATTCCAAATGCAAGGTATAACTTTGGTCTTACCGAAACTCCGCTTACCCCTATCATCCGATCTGCCTCAACCCAGCCAGCATGCACCGCGGGTCTTGTCCCCCCAACTTCAGCGTTAAGGATTTTAGCAAGCTCAAAAAGCATCTGAAAGTTTTCTTTGCTTTTTAAACCCATGCCCCCAGCTACAACAACTTTAGCAACGCTTAGCCTTGAAGGCTCTTTCTTTGCCGGTTTAAAGTTCTTGATGGTTAGCTTCGTTGACCAGTCAAAATCTTCAGGTAGTTTTATCTCTTTTATCAAGGGTTCTTTTTCAGCTTCCTTTATGGGGAAGGCGTTTAAGGCTACGGTTGCCATGATGGGGAGCGTTTTGGAGGTTAGCTTTGCGATGATGTTTTCGCCGTAGGTTGGACGAAGAAGAAAGAGATTTCCATCCTTTATTTCAAAGGCGTTGACATGAGCGCAAAGTCCGGCTTTTAAGCTTCCAGCAACTCTTGGGGCAACAGAAAGCCCTTTTTTAGTTGCCGGAAAAAATATTCCATATGGCTTATATTCTCTTGCTAAGTAGACAAGAACCCTCTCGCATAGGTCATCGGGTAAGTGCTTAAGGTTTGGATGAGCGATGCACCAAACCTCATCAGCAAGCAACTTTTTTACTTCTGGAATAGCTAAAAATTTTTGCTTGTCATCGGCAAGACCTATAAGGATCAATCTTTTGTTGAGCCGATCCGCAACCTCTCTTAAGGGAGTTAAAATTTCAAGGCTTGCAGGATGAAGCTTACCTTCAATGCACTGCCCAAAAGCAAAGATACATTCAGCCATCGCTTAGCCCCCTTTAGAAGCATTAAGCTAAAAAGCCTTTTTCTTTTAAGATCTCAATAAGCTTTTCAGCTAGCTCATCCGGCTCTCCCTCAAAGATTTCCCCTCGTGAGATAAAGGTTTTCTCAAACACCTCAGCAACTTGAGTTGGAGAACCAGAAAGACCAATAGAAGCTTCATCAAGATTTAGCTCGACGTTGGTTAAAATTTTAGGATTTACTTCTTTCAAGGAAAGGAGGCGTTTTAAGGATGGTGGTCCAACATAATCTATCTCAGGCACAACGCTAACCACAGCCGGTGAAGTAAATTCTACCTCCTCCTCCCCAAAATCATCTTCACGGATAGCGATAAACTTCCCGTCAACAAACTTAATCTCCTTCACATAGGTTATGGATGGAAGGTTAAGAAGGCTTGCTGTTTCTGGGGGTACTTGCCCGGTTTCCGCATCGATTGACCTTACTCCCATGACTACAAGGTCAAAGGGGGAGAGAAGACTTAAAGCTCTGGCTAAAATTCGAGAGGTTGCTAAGGTGTCTGAGCCAGCAAAGGCTTTATCGGAGATTAAATACAGGTCATCTACTCCTAAGGCGTAAACCTTCTGCAAAATGGGGACCGTGTTTGGTGGTCCCATGCTAATTGCTATAACCTCAAAGTTTGCTTGGTCTTTTAATCTTAGAGCTACTTCTAAAGCAGACCTGTCGGGCGGGTTTAGGATGAGCTCAGCTGACTCCCGGCGAAGGGTATGAGTTTCTTTATCAACCTTTACCGTCCCAGGCTTTGGCACCCCCTTAATGCAAACTACAACCCTTCCCATGAAAGAGCCTCCTTTAAGCATTGAGCAAATTTTATACCTTTATCTATACCTTTATCCATTTGGCAAGCTCTCTTGCTACGATATTTCTTTGAATCTCGTTTGTCCCTTCATAGATCTGAAGACATTTAGCATCTCTAAAGAATTTTTGAACAGGATAGTCCCTCATGTAGCCATAGCCACCCATCATTTGGATAGCCCTTTCTGTGATCCACATAGCTTGGTCTGTAGCAAAACATTTTGCCATTGCTGAGGCTCCAGAAAAGTCTTTAGCCCCAGAATCGATATACTGGCAAACGCTATAAACTAAAGCCCTTGCCGATGAGAGCCTCATAGCCATTTCGGCAAAGGTATGGCTTACCGCTTGAAACTGATATACAGGCTGACCAAACTGAACTCTGGTTCTTGCATGCCTAAGGCTTACTTCTAGGGCAGCTTGGGCAATACCTAAGGCTTGAGCTCCTGCTCCACATCTTCCATAATCGAGGGTTTTGAGGGCAACCATAAAGCCCATCCCCTCTTTGGCTATGAGCCTCTCTTTGGGAATTCGGCAATCGTTAAAAATTAGGTCCGTGGTAATTGAGGCTCGAAGCCCAAGTTTTTTCTCTTTTTTGCCTACCACAAAACCTAGGTCCCCTTTCTCAACAATAAATGCACTTGCCCCTCTTGCCCCTTTCGCTGGGTCTGTCAAGGCAATGACAATGTAGATGTCGGCAATTCCTCCGTTCGTGATCCACTGTTTTATTCCGTTAAGGACGTAGAAGTCTCCATCCTTCTTGGCAGTGGTTTTTATGGCAAAGGCATCGCTCCCAGCTTGGGGCTCAGTTAAGGCAAAGGCGCAAAGCTTTTCACCCTTGGCAATGGAAGGAAGGTATCTTTCTTTCTGCTCTTTACTGCCAAAGAGAATGATAGGGTAGGCACCAAGAAAGCTTGCGGCATAGGTTGTTGAAACTCCAGCGCAAAAATAGGAGAGCCACTCTACTGCAAGACACATCTCAAAGGTGCCAAAACCAAGCCCGCCATACTCCTTTGGGATGATAAGACCAAAAAGGTCAGCCTGAGCAAGGGCTTTTATAGGCGTTGCGTCGTAAGCTTCCTTCTCATCCCATTCTAAAGAGTAGGGTTTGATGTAAGTTTCCCCAATTTCCTTTATAAGCTCAATCATGATTTTATGTTCTTCTTTTAGCGGAAATTCAATCAGCATGAATAGCCTCCCCTATAAGGTAGTTACAAACAACTTTTGTCAATCTTGTATCATCTTTGCGATTATAGCATTTTTGAGTTGTCCTCTCAAGGGAAAGGTGTTAATTTTTTAGTATGATGAAGTATGTAAAATGCGGAGCTGAAGTCTTTGAGTTTAAACCAAAACCGCTTCCTCAAAAATGTTCATACTGTGAAGAGAGAGCTATCCTTCGTCCGGAGGGCACCTCACTATACCTTTGTAAAGATTGTTTTCTAAAATTTTGTGAAAAACGGGTAAAGGAAAACATAATCAAGTATAAAATGTTTAAAGAGGGGGAAAGGGTTGGGGTTTTTCTGTCTGGGGGTAAAGATAGCGCCGCCCTTTTAGCCATTCTTAAAAAACTTTTTCCTGTCCAAAATATTATCGGTATCTACTTAAACCTTGGCATTCGGTACTACTCGGAATACGCTCAATCTGCAGTAGAAGAACTTTGTAAAAAGTTAGAAGTTCCCCTTCACATAATAGACCTTGTAGAAAGGGAGGGTGTTCGGATAGATGACTTTGTCTTCACAAGCTTTAAAGACAAGATTTGTTCTGTATGTGGTGTAATAAAAAGATACTATTTTACTAAAGTGGTAAAAGAGCTTAACCTAGATGTGATTGCAACTGGGCACCATCTTGATGACACCCTCTCCACCATGCTTAGCCTCTTTTTTAACGGAGATTTTATAAGCCTTTCCCGTTTGAGACCCGTCCTACCTCCTCTTCATGCCGGTCAGGCAAGGAAGGTCAAACCTCTCTTTAGCCTTCCAGAGCTTGACATCTTTCACTACTCTGTGCTTTCAGAGTTGCCTATTGAGGGATGTAGCTGTCCCCATGGAGAGTTAACGCCCGCAAAACGTTGGAAATCTTGGCTTAATGACATGTTAAAAGAGGATAAAACCTTCAAGTTTCGTCTTCTTTCCATCTTCATGAAAAAACTTCTACCCCTTCTTCCAAAAGAGAAAGCAGAAAAGGAGGATGAGTTTTATCCCTGTCAGGTTTGCGGGGAGCCTACTCCCTCAAAATCACATATCTGTGTTAAATGCCGAAGGGTCTCTCTTTTACAAAGGGTTGAAGATAAAAGGCTTGAGTGGACCGCCGAAGAATTTTTAACATACTATTCACAAAATAGAGATAAAATATTAGTGTTTGATGTGAGAGAAAAAGAGGATTATGAAATGGGGACCTTTCCATTAGCCATCTGGGTTGACCCAAACCTTGTCTCAGCTGAAGAAAAGGATTTTTTTAAACATTTTAAAAATTATCGAGGAAAGGAGCTAACTTTTTTCTGCTATTCTGGTAGGCTAAGCTATCTTTTTGTTTTGAGACTTCGCAAACTTGGTTTTAAAGCTTATAATATAAAAAATCCTCAAAAATTATTGCAAAAAATAAATTAGGAGGAAAAAAATGGTTAGGATATCTCTTGAGAGGGAGCTCCAGATACTTAAAAATTTGCTCGTTGATATGTCAAAGTCTGTCGATGAAATGATAAGTGGTGCCTTAAGGGCTATTGAAAATCTTGATCTGGACCTTGCTAATAAAGTTATTAAGTTTGACGAACAGGTGAATTATTATGAACACATGGTCACCCTCTCAGCAGTTGAGATTATAGCTTTACAGCAACCTGTAGCTAAGGATTTAAGGTTTATCATCAGCGCCTTTGACATTGCGAGGAACCTTGAACGTTTGGCTGACCAAGCGGTTAACATCGCTGAAAGGGTTCCTAATCTTGTTGAGCTAAAGGCGCCTCCTCTCCATCAGTATGAAACTTCTATTCTACCCATGGCTAAAGAAGCTCTTTTCATGCTTGAGAGTGCCATAAACGCCTTCATCAGCGAGGATGTAAAAAAGGCTTATGCGGTTATTAAGCATGATGACATTGTTGACTCCTACAAAAGGGAAAACATTAGGATCCTTCGTGAAAGCATGAGAAATGACCCAAACTTTATTGACATCGGGGTCGAATACATCATAGTTGTTCAGAATTTGGAAAGGATTGGCGACCATGCCTGCAACATCGCAGAAGCTGTTATCTTTACTGTTGAGGGTAAAATACCAAAGCTTGAAAGGTTAGAGCCTGTTTCTATTCATGAGATACTCACTAAAGAATATCACGTTTTCAATCTTCTTTTGAAGCATGCAAGGCTTGTATCCGAATGTCTTATTCGTCTACCCCTTGCTTTAGAAGCCTATTTCCATAAAGACAAAGAAAGGCTTGCCGAGATAGCTAAACACATTACCGAGATTGAGAAAGAGGCTGACAAGGTTAAGACAAATATCCGGGGACATCTACCTAAGGGGCTTCTTCTTCCTGTAGAAAAGTTTGAAATTTTTATGTATTTGAAAGAACAGGACGGAGTTGCGGACTCGGCAGAAGAGATCATTAACTGGCTTACCTTCAAAGATATTGATGTTCCAGAAGACCTTGCCCAAAAGTTTCAAAAGCTTCTTAACCAAAATTTGGAGCCCCTTCGCTACGTTGAAGAGCTTATTCAAAGGGCAACGGATTTCCTTATCACTCGTTCCGAAACAAGCCGAAATGTCGCTAAAGAACTTGTCAGAAAAATCCGCTACGAGGAATATCTCAGTGAAAATTTAGCTACCGATATAAAAAGGGAGATCTTCAGCCGGATCTCAGACCCGTTAACTTTGTTCTACCTTATAGCTCTTGTTGACATGATTGCTGATATTTCAGCACATGCGGAAAACGCAGCTGACTTGATGAGGGCTATGATTGCCAAATAAGGGAAATTTTTGAGCTTGCTTTACTTAATTAGTCTTCCGATCCGCTCAAACCTTATTCTTCCATTTTCGCTATCCCAGGAAAAATAGATTATCAATGCACTTCCTTTAAGGTATTCGATGGGCACAAAGCCCCAGAAACGGCTATCGTAGCTTTGGTCGCGGTTATCCCCAAGCACGAATAAATGCCCTTCTGGAACTTGAACAGGACCGAAGTTATCCCGTGGGCTAACTTCACTTGGATAAACTTCAGGGTCTGTCCATCTTGCGTAAGGCTCATTCAGGGGTTTGTCGTTTACATACACCTTTTTGTTGATAATTTGAACCTTATCCCCAGGAAGCCCTATAACTCTTTTGATAAAATCAACTTTTTTGTCCACAGGATAAGTAAAGACGACGATCTCTTGCCTTTCCGGTAATCGTCTGAGGTATAAAAAATCATCCTTTATGGGATTTTTCACTCCAAAGGTTATTTTATTTACCAAAAGGTAGTCCCCGATTAGAAGGGTAGGGATCATAGAGCCAGAAGGGATTTTGTAAGCTTGGATAAAAAAAGTCCTGATAAAAAGGGCTAAAAGCAAGGCGATAAGAATGCTTTTTAGCCAATCAAATGCCTTGCCCTTTAAGTCCATGAAAAACCTCCCTAGAATCCTTCTCTCATCTTAAGACCTACCTTGTCATACCAGGTAATTTTTTTTAGCTATTTCGAGCTTAATTCATGCTACCCCAGAAACCCCGTTCTTTGGCATCCTTGGGACGCCCTCCCGAATGAGGTGAGGAGGGACGCCGTCTCGAACAAAGTGAGGGATGCCTCGCTTGCGCTCGGCAAGACAGGGTAGGGGTGCCACCCCGAGCATCCTTTTTTGTCACCACAAGCCGTAAGGGAAGAGGTCTCCTCTTCAAACCATATCTAGCTAAGAAGTAAGCCCAATTTTTCCGGTCCTCTTCAAAAGCGTAAATTTTGATACGTAGGCAGTTTATATCTTTAACACTGCAAGGAAGGCTTCCTGAGGTATCTCAACCTCACCTATAGCCTTTAACCGTTTTTTACCTTCCTTCTGCTTTTCTAAGAGCTTTTTCTTTCTCGTTACATCTCCACCGTAGCATTTGGCAAGAACATCTTTACGCAGAGGTGGTATGCGTTCTCGAGCGATGACCTTGCTTCCGATTGCCGCCTGGATAACCACCTCAAAGAGCTGTCTTGGAATGACCTCCTTTAACTTGCTTACAAGCTCTCTCCCACGGTAGTAAGCTCTATCTCGATGGACGATAAAGCTAAGGGCATCTACGGGCTGTTTGTTGATAAGGATGTCCATCTTAACAAGGTCTCCTGGTTTATAACCGATGAACTGATAATCTAAAGAAGCATAACCTCGGGAATAGCTTTTCAGCTTATCGTAGAAATCAAGAACCACTTCACTGAAAGGTAGTTCATACACCAAGAGTACTCTATCTGGGGTTAAAAACTTGATCTCCTTTTGGATGCCCCGTTTTTCTTCGCAAAGGGTGATAAGCTGCCCCAAGTACTCCTTCGGGGTATAGATTTCAGCCCGAATGTAGGGTTCATACACTTCTAAAATTTGCCCAGGGTCTGGCCAGTGTGCTGGGTTTTCTACTTCTATCTCCTTACCATTTCTTAACTTTACCTTATACTTCACCGAAGGTGCAGTGGTGATAAGATTAAGATTGAACTCCCTTTCAAGTCTTTCTTGCACAATCTCCATGTGAAGTAGTCCCTGAAAACCGCACCTAAAGCCAAAGCCAAGCGCCGCTGAAGTTTCCATTTCATAAGAAAAGGCTGGGTCGTTTAGCCAGAGTTTTTGGATAGCGTCTTTTAATGCTTCATAATCGTCGCTATTAACTGGGAAAATCCCGGCAAAGACAACGGGTTTTAACTCTTTAAAACCAGGCAAAGGAGGAGGATTTGCGTTTGCCTCAGTGATAGTATCTCCAATCCTTGCATCTCTTATCTCTTTTATTCCAGCAGCAATAAAGCCTACCTCACCAGCAACCAGGTAGTCAACCGAGGTTGCCTCAGGTGCAAAAACGCCAACCTTGGTAACCTCAAAGGCTTTACCCGTAGATAAAAACTTGATCTTCTGCCCTGGATAAACCCTTCCGTCAACCACTCTAACCAAAACCACTACCCCAAGAAAGGGGTCATACCAAGAATCAAACACCAAAGCTCTAAGTGGGCCATTTCTATTTCCTTTTGGTGGAGGTATCCTTTTGACAATAGCCTCTAAAACTTCTTCAATGCCAATCCCGAGCTTTGCACTAACAAGAAGGGCATCGTCAGCTGGAAGTCCTATTATTTCTTCGATTTCTTTTTTAGTTTTCTCGATATCAGCTTGAGGTAGGTCTATCTTGTTGATAACTGGGATGATCTCTAAATTGTTTTCTAAGGCAAGATAGACATTTGCCAAGGTTTGAGCCTCTACTCCCTGCGAGGCATCAACCACAAGAAGCGCCCCTTCACAGGCAGATAAAGCTCGGGACACTTCATAGGTAAAATCCACATGTCCTGGGGTATCGATAAGGTTTAGCTGGTAAACTTCTCCATCCTTTGCTTGATAATAAAGCCTTACCGCTTGCGCCTTGATGGTAATCCCCCTCTCTCTTTCTAAGTCAAGCCTATCAAGATACTGGTCCCGCATCTCCCGTTCAGATACCGCTCCAGTAAACTCAAGGAGCCTATCCGCAAGCGTAGATTTTCCGTGGTCAATGTGAGCAATGATACTAAAATTCCTAATCCTCTCTTGAGGTATAGCCTTCTCTATATTTACCTTACTATTTACCTTACTCATAGCAATGTATAAAATAACCAAAAAGTCTGAAAAAACAAGGCAACTGGGCTATTCACCAATCTTAGTTAGCTTACCCTGAACCTTACTAAGCTTAAAGGAATAGTTAAATATAAAAACGCTTAGGATTAAGTAGACCAAGATCAAAAAATAGGCTTTAAGAAGAAATAGTAAGGGCACCTCATTCCCTTGAAAAACCATCCTCATACCTTCAAACACATAAGAAGTGGGGACGAACTTTGCAATCTCTTGAAAAAGCGGAGGAAGAACGGACATCGGATAGAATACTGCTGAAAAAGGAAGGAAAAGTAAAGCTAAAGCCCAGGCAAAAATTTCAGCTTCTTGCCCAAAATAAAGGATCAAGGCTATGGTGATAAGTCCAACAGACCAAGCAAAAAGAAGAAGGGCAAAGGTAAGGTTAAAAAGGGCAAACCCCTGAGAAAAAAAATTAAAATCAAAAATCAAGACCCCAAGAACCCCCATCAAAACAGAGGCTAAAGCAGCCTTAAGGATGCTATAGATCAGAAGCCCTAAAACATAATCAAGGAGCGTTAACGGTGAGGCGAAGAGATGAAGAAGATTTCTTGCCCAGACATCCTCAAGAAAGCCAACGGCAAGCCCCTGCTGAGCCCTGATCAAAATGTTCCAAAGAATAAGCGCCCCAAGAAAATGATACACAATTCCACCACCTTCCTTCTGCTGAATATAAAGGGAGACAAAACCCCAGAGCAAAAGGTCAATGGTTGGCCAGTAGAGAAGGTCAATCCATCTGCTAACGCTATGTTTTAAAAGATAGAGATGTCTAAGAAGAATAGCAAAAATTCGCCTAAAGCTAACCATCGCTATCTCCTAAGGAAGCGTTAGAAAAGGCTTTAAAGTAGAGATCTTCTAAGTTGTCAACTCCGTATAGCTCAAAAAGTTCCTCTAAGCCCCCGAAGGCTAATATTCTACCTTCCTTTATAAGGAGAAGCTTGTTTGCTATCTTCTCAAGCTCTGAAAGTTGATGGGAGGTAAGAATTATGCTAAGCCCCCTTTCTTCAGCTTGTCTCTTTAAAAATTCGGCAATCTCTCGCATGTATTCTGGGTCAAGACCAGCTGTTGGCTCATCAAGGAGGAGAACCTCAGGCTCATGAAGGAAGGCTCGAGCTAAGTTTAACCTCATCATCTCTCCAGTAGAGAGGGCCCTACACAAAGCATTTTTCTTATCAGCTAACTTAAAGGTTTCCAAAACCTCATTAATCCTTCTACGGTAGTCCTTTACTTCATAAAGATGAGCAAAAACCTTTAGGTTTTCTTCCACGGTTAGAGAATAGGGAAGGCTCACATAGTTTGAAGCAAAGCCGACGCGCTTTAGAATTTCGCTTCTCTCTTTTTTAAGAGGTCTTCCAAAGTATTTTACCTCCCCCGAGGTTGGCTCGATTATTCCAAGAAGTATGTAAAGAAGGGTAGTTTTACCCGCACCATTAGGTCCAATTATCCCAAGTATATCTCCTTTAAAAAGAGAAAAAGAAACATCCTTTAAGACAGCCTTTTTCCCATAGCTTTTAAACAGTCTAAAAACTTGGACAACTGGCAACATCAAGGAGAATGAAAAGAAAAAAGAAGGGGCTTACTGTAAAAAGTAAGCTCCCTTAGTTTGTGGTCTCTTCCTTTTGAGGTTCAATCTTTGCTTTTTCTAAACGGGCTAAGGCTTGGTCTAAGGTCATGATGCCTTTGGCTACGGCATAAGCAACATAAGAGTAAACCGTTGGGTCATAGCCCTCAGGACGGGGGAAAAGCCCTTTCCTTCTTAGCTTAGCAAGCTTTTCTCTACGCCTTCTTCTTCTCTCAATCTCCCTTTCCCTTTCTCTCTTCTTGTGGCGTGCCATCTATCCTCTCCCCTAAATTTTTTCGCTAAATATAATCCTTTATGAGGTCTTGTCAACTAAGGTTGACGCACTAAGCAAACTTAAAGCCTCTTCTTCTGGCATTGGCTTAGCAAAGTAAAACCCCTGTAGGTAATCAACACCCAAAAGGGTAAGAAGTTTTACCTGTTCTGTCGTCTCTACCCCTTCAGCAATTGCTTTAAGCCCAAATTTTTGGGCAAGGTCGACTAAAATTTTAACTAACGCTAAATCTTTTGAACTCCTTGTTATATATTTAATAAAATAATAATCTATTTTTAAAATATCGACTGTTAGATCTTTGAGATAGCATAAAGAGGAATAACCAGTCCCAAAATCATCGATAGCTATCTTTATATTTTCGTTTAGTTCTTTTATCTTTTTGAATAGAGTAGAAAACTTATGGATATCTTGAACAATGTTTCTTTCTGTTAACTCAAGCACTAAATAATTTTGAATCTCCTTAGGTAGATTTTCTAATATACTTATCAAATCATTCTCTTCATTCTCTAAGATTCCCTTAGCTGAAAGGTTAATAGAAATTGGCACAGCAAAGTTTAATTTTTTTATTTTTTCCGCTATAGTCTCTAAGGCCCATCTTTCAAAGTTTTTAATGTATCTACTATTTTCTAAGTAATCGATAAATTTCCCAGGTGTATACAAGGTTCCATCCTCATCAATAATTCTTATCAGAGATTCAAAGCCTGCTATTTTAAGGTCTTCAGCCCTAAAATAGGGTTGAAAGTAAAATCGAAATAATTTTTTCTCAAATGCCTTTTTAACGATTAATTCAGCTGATAGATAATCTTTTATCCTTTCGTTCAAGCTTTTTTCATAGAATTTGATAACATTTTCACCCTCTCTTTTAGATAAATTTAGAGTTAAGATACCATTGTTTAACAATTCTTCCAAAGTTTCTCCATCTCTGGGATAAAATACTATGGATGCGTTGTAAGAAACATGGAAAGCTTTTTCATTTATTTTTATCTCTTCCTCCAGGGCTTGGCGAATTTTATATATAATAGTAGGACTTTCTTCTACATTGGGAACGAATACAGCAAACTCATCGTTGCCAATCCTTGACACAAATCCTTCTTTAAAAATTGATTTTAAAATTCTGGCAATGCTCTTTAGAATTTTATTGCCAATATCATAACCGTAAGTTAGATTGAGATATGACATTTTTAAAATATCCAAAAATATGAGCATAAAGCTTGAGTAAATCTTATCTTTGATTATGCTTGAAATTTTTGCTTTAAAAAATTCTAAATTATAACTTTCTGTTACGAGGTCAAAATACTTAAATTTATTAATTTCTTCTTTAAGTAAAATTTCTTGCGATATGTCCTTTCCCATAATTATACGTTTACAATTACCATCTGGTAATAAAACTTCTGTAAAAATTTGGTCAATAAAAAGGATATTTTTATCTTTTGATGTAATCTGAAATATACCTGAAAATTCTTTTCTTCTGATTAAATTTTCTAAATCCTCTTTGTTAATTGTTTGATAAAGAAAGCTTATGTGTTGGCCAATTAATTCTTCAAGCGAAAAACCTGTTAATCTAACTGTGTATTCGTTTGTGTATTCTATCATATTTTTATTATCTATTATTAGTAGTAATTGGTTAGATTTTTCAATAATATTTTTAAGCATAATATTTTCATTATTTTTCTCAATTTTGTCTAATGCAAATGAAATATCCTGCTGTATTTCTTGGAAAATACTAATATAGTCTTTTCTTAAAGTGTATGGCTTTGTAGAATAAATGTTGATAGTTCCATAAGGCTCTCCTCTCTTCTTTAAGGGCATAGCTATAGATGAATAAATCTCTCTTTTTAATAGCTCATCCTTCCATGGTTTCATAAATTCAGAGGTCAAGGTGTTTTCATTTATTATAATTCGACCTTCTCTTATAGCTCTTCCTGTAGGTCCTTGCCCTTCAGGAAGGTCCTCCCTTGTGCTTGTCCTTATCTTTTCTACATACCCTTCATCTTCACCATGCTTGTAGATAGGTCTTATCCAATCACCCTCTTTTATTCCTATCCAAACAAACTTAAACCTGTGCTTATCTACTAATATTTCACATAACTTTTTAAAAAGTTCTTGTTCGCTATCTACGGTTATTATTAATTTGTAGATATCCTTTAATACCTTTAACTGTAATGACATGTTTACCCATTCTTTCGTAAAATCTGATAGTTCTTTAAATTCTGCTAGTTTTTTCATTTCCCTTTCATCAACATTGATTAAACCTAAACTTTCAATTAATTTAGATATCCTTTCTTCATGCTTAAGATAAAAATTGGGTGATACTAAGAAATAATGATATAGAGGAACGGTAAGCTCTTTTAAGCAAAATAAATTTTCTTTGCTTTCCTTATCTAAGCTATGATAAAAATTTTCATGAACTATACCAACTTCGCAAGTTTCTTTATTCAGTTCTTTAAAGAGGTCGCTAGAGGTCTCAAACAAAATAAGGTCTTTGTAATACAGCTTTTCATGATGTAAGATATAATAAGAGCTTAAGCGGTCTATCAGTCCAATTTTGTTTGCTTCTTCTAATTTTATTTTCTTTTTACTTATGAGATAAAATTTTTCCCCTTCAGTTTTGTAGCGTCCGATTATTCTATAACCTTTTCTTAAAAGGATAACCGTGGCACTGGGATTGGCATAGTAGATATCAGGGGCATAATCATCAACAACTAACCAAGCTTCCTCTTCTGAAAAGCTTTTATATAGCCTAAAATCAACTTCCTCCCTCAATATGTTTTCTAAACCTTTAACTATCTCTTGCCATTTAAGTCTTTCTGCTTCGGAGATATGAGGGCAAACCCTGAATAGAACCATCCCCATACCTTCTTCCCTATTAATTAAAAAACTAACATTGCATTTATTTTTTGTCAAATCTAAATAATTTCAGTTTTTGTCTATTTTTTAAGTTTAAAATGTCTCAGCCAGTACAATGTCATGCCCCCTAGCAAGCGATGGTTCTCACTTTTACCTTTCACAACCCGAAGAAATTAGGGGCTATCCCCCAATCTTGGATGGACGAGCGGCGGATCGCTTCGTAAAAACATTTGACGCCTAGCCTTACGACCCTCCGATTGACTTTTTTTAATTCACAAACGCCGTTTGCTTTGCAACTAAACTTTTTAATGGCTCTATCTAAGCTACCCTATGTTTGACTTTTTTTGCAGGTAATACTTATTAGATGTGACATTTAAAAATCGTAAAAACATGCCTACTTTTTCTTCTGAGGCTGTTCTAAAAAATCCCTCATCGGGACGCCCCTCCAACCTCTAAAGGAGCTGACCTACTCCTCACCCTATCCCACGCCCCTTCCACCAATACAGGCTTCAGAGGAGAAAGGTCCCTTGGCAAGACCTTTCCAAGAATAGGGAAGAGGAGGGG
>Ga0080008_144122_pt1 | contig 20620 bp, 20 predicted proteins | sample ConCONMetagenome_FD_69211 | JGI IMG/M metagenome (GOLD analysis project Ga0080008, IMG submission 69211) | Hot spring microbial streamer communities from Conch Spring, Yellowstone National Park, USA - CON_C (SPADES assembly) (version 2) | ecosystem: Environmental > Aquatic > Thermal springs > Hot...
ATATTTTCGTTACCATAAATCACACTTGTAGGAGAAAACCGCTACTCTAACAGGGTTGTTTTTCCTATGGGTATTCGCGTTCTCGGCGGCGAGAGAGTGGATATTAATAGATTTCTCTCTCAAGTCATGGAGTTGTATAAGAGCAATCCACTACCACCACACTTCTACCTCGTTTACGACATGCTGTACGAGCTCGGAAATACAGATATAGTGGTTAAGCTGAGTGGAGAGGGGATAGAGACCTATGTGATTGCCTGGAGGTACAGGCGCGGAGGCTCAATACACGTACTGGACTACGAGGTACTAGAGCTCTTAAGACACGTGCACATTGACACGTCTAAACCACACGTAGTTGAGCTGTATAGTAGTGATGAAGAGCTCGTTGAGAGGACTTCTCACTACCTACTCTCTCTCGGCTTTAAAGAGACTGAGGTCAAGTGGTTTCACGACATGATCACTACAGAGGACTCGTTTAGGCCTAGTCCCAACGAGTTCCTCGCCGCGAGGCTGACTCCGGAGCACGTAGAGGTCTTTGTAGACTACGCTAAGAATGGAGGTGAGGAGTTGAGTGTAGAAGAGGCTAGGGAGAAGCTGACTAAGAGAACCTACTTCGGAGTGTTTGTAGGTGGAAAACTCGTATCTGCCGGTGCGGTGTGCGCTAAGCTACCCGAAGCCGGCTTAGTGTGTGACGTATACACTAGAAGCGAGTACAGGAGAAGAGGGTACGCTACAGCTGTGACTTCAGCTACAACTAGGAGAGTAGTCTCCTCGGGCGCAGTAGCGTTTCTCTGCGTGGAGAGAGGCAATGTGGAGGCTATTAGAATCTACGAGAAACTAGGGTACAGAGTTGTGAATACAAGACCCTGGATAATTGCTAAGCCCTCGAAGTAGCTACCGCGTGAGTTTAACGCTCTGAAAGCGATTAAGCTCTCTCTAGTCGACAGGCGTGTTTCGAGTAGACGTCACCACAGCGCCCTCTTAGACTCTGCGCGTCTCTGTAGAGGATTAATTAGACTAGCCCGCTCAAAGACTCCTCTAAATTGAAGAGATCAGGGCTTAGAGAACCGGTGAGCCAACTAGGTCTAATCTCTCTTACTCCTCTACAAAGTCTGGTGCTATGTGTCTTAGAACTTCCGGTGTTTTAAGCGATTTCAGCAACCTCCTCTCGTGGTATCTCAGCGCTTTTGAAACAATTCTCGGGTAGTTTCTAAGCAAGTCACCGCAGACTCTACTGTACCTCCTACACACATCTAGCAATTCTTTCTCTCCTAGTGCTTGTTTTAGGGGGTTGTAGCCGGCTCTGTAGAGATCCCAGAGAGTTGGCCTCAACACGTAGTCTCTCAGCAAGTATACTCCACAGCAGTCATCACCCGCGTGTAGCGAGAAGTGACCCTCCTTGCAGGTCGCAAAGCCCAGTCCGTACTTCTTCGCGTACTCGTAGTAGATACTGTACACTTCACTTCGCAGGTCTCTGGAGACTCTGACAACGAGTTTAGAGCTACTAGCTCCTCTCAGCGCGTAGTCCTCTACTCCGAATTCCCGTATACTCAGCGCGCTTACTAGGCTCTTTAAGTAGTCCTCCTCGAGCCTCAGAGACTCTATAACTAAGTGCTTTACACCAGTATCCCTCAAGACGCCCATAAAGTACTCGATTTCACTCCTCGTAGTGGGCGAGTAGCCGGGTATGAACGGAGAGAGCCTCGCGACTAGCAAAGGCCCCCCTGCATCCCTGAGCGCTCTGAGCCTCAGTGAAGGCGGCGGAGCGCGGGGCTCCGTGAGCTTAGCTCTCTCATCGTCTATAGTGGATATTGAGACTTGAAGTACTGCCAGCTCCCTGTCGAGAAGAGTTTTAACTAGCTGTCTAATCTCCGCGTCCTCTACTAGTAGCGTGCTCTTCGTGTTGACTACTAGTGGGTACTCGTACTCAAGGGCAACTCTGAGTATTTTCGTGCTCGCTCTAAACGTCAACTCGTCGCGTGGAAACGGGTCTACGAGCGTTGAGAGTCTAAAGGGTATGGGTTTAAGACCTCTTCTACGTATAGTCCTGGCGACTTTTTCAAATAAGTCTACTACGCGGAGTCTCGGCCTAGACACCGCGTCTCCGCGATACCACCTGGCGTAGCAATAAGAGCAGTTAAATGGGCACTGCGTGTAGGGCTCTAATTTCAACACTGTATAGCACAGAGGCGAAATTACACTACTAGCTCCCACTACTAGCTCAGACATCTCTGAGAACACGCTCTTAAAGCCCAATTAGTGGTGTTAGCTCCACTCCAGCTTACTCCGCGAAGAGCGAGTCTAAGTTAAACTACCTACTCAAACACCTAATAAAAACAGAATTTCCCACACTCAGCTTGTTTTCCACGGCTTCAAGCCCTCTTAGACTTGTAGACTTAGATTTACCGGAGTCTCTGAGCCTCGAGACCCGTGGAGTCGTAAGTTACTAGGTGGCTAGTGGCGAGCGATCGCGCGGGAGCTCAGAGATAGTGTAGTGGCTCCTAAAGCACTCACAGCCACTTCACAGGTACTTACAAGTCTCGGCGAGCAGTAAGCTGTCTCAATAACCTGTACTTCGACTCGGGATCCGGCTTACTGGGTGTAAAAGGAGACTTTTAATTTACTAGTGTTGCTAGTGTAGTTAGCGGAATTTAGGGTAGAATATCGGTGAGGAGAAAAGCAGTTGAGATCGTTAATTTCACTAAGAAATTCGGTAATTTCACTGCTGTAGAGAACTTAAATCTAGATATATATGAGAACGAGGTATTTGGGCTTCTGGGTCCAAATGGCTCTGGCAAGACAACTACGCTACTAGCTATAGCTACTGTGTACAAGCCGACTAGTGGAGACATATATGTTTATGGCCGCAGCGTAACTCGCGAAGACTACGAGGTCAGAAAGCTAGTAGGTATTGCGTTTCAAGAGCCGAAGGCTATGTGGATAGACAAGCCAATAGACCTCTTAACGTGGCACGCCAGAGTAGTGGGGTGTTCTCGCGAAGAAGCTAGTATAGTTGTCAGAGAAGTAATGGAGCTACTCGGCCTCTGGGAGCACAGAAACAAGTACTTCTACCAGCTTAGTGGAGGGACGAGGAAAAAAGTAGAGTTAGCTAAAGTCCTCATTCAGAGGCCGAAAATAGCAATTCTAGATGAGCCCACAGCGCAAGTCGATGTCCTGTCTAAACACGCTCTCTGGGATGTCATTAAGAAATTGAGGTCTGAGGGGACAACGGTAATTATCGCGACAAACGACATGTTTGAAGCAGAGAGAGTCTGCGAGAGAATAGCGATAATGTACAGAGGCAGGCTCAGAGCGCTTGGAACAATTGAAGAGCTCAAAGACTCTATACCCAGGGGCGATGTCATAGAAGTGCAGGTTCAAGGAGGACTCGGAGAAGACGAGGTCATCCGCGAGCTCGAAGTCTTCGGCAAAGTTCGCGTTGACGCAGACACGATCACTATATACTCCGACAAAGCCGAGGAGAAAGTAGTAGAGGTTATAGACGCGTTGAGGAGGAGTGGTCTACAAGTAAAAAAGATCATGATTAAAGAGCCTACTCTCGACGACGTCTTCACATATCTAACAGGAGCGAGACTTAGGGAGTAGTTGTGAGCGAGCTGAGAACACTACTATTAGTAGCTATGTGGGATTTAATGAAGCTGAGAAACCAGAAGATATTTATTGCTATGAGGATCGCGTGGTTTACTGTTCAAGTACTAGTGTTTGCACGGGCTATTTACTACATAGTCTCTAAGACAGTGGAGAGCTACACTGGGGGAGTCGAGTACTACTACTTCTACATTCTCGGAGTGTACACTACACTACTCTACACGACGAGTATTGCTCGCGGGTACATGATAGCAGAGGAGTTTGATGACGGTATAGTAGAGTATCACTTGTCGCTCCCAGTTAAGAGGAGTATCCTGGCGGTAGGGAGAGTTCTCGGAGGCGGGGTCTCTACACTCATATTCACGCTCCCAATGATGATTATCGTGTACGCTGTACTAGGAGTAAGAGACTTAGTTACAGTAGCCGCGTCTCTAGCATCGGCTTTCGTGTTCTCTGCTGGAGTAGTGTCATTTGTAGTTCTCCTAGTCCTCACTATAAAGTCTACTGATCTAACGGATATCATTGTAGGGGCTATAGACGCGCTACTCGTAAGGCTTAGTACAGTCTTCTACCCACTGCCAGTTATAGCGTCTACGGGAATAGCCCCCTACTACGTGGCTACAGTGTTAAATCCTATTTCACACATGTCCGACTTTCTCAGAATTCTCGTGTTTCCAGAGTACTACCTCGTAGCCCCTTACGGCCCAGTAGCCAGTATACTCTACTTACTAGGGTTCTCAATGGGCCTGCTACTACTGGCAATGGGATTCTACGAGAAGAAGCTCGAGGCCGGTGGGTGGAGGTGATCACTAGTCTCCTCGAGTTCGCCACTCAAGCATATATTGTGGCTTTAAGAGACCTCAAGAGGTTTTGGCAGAATACCTACTGGCTAGCCGGCCAAGTAGCAATGAACATAGCAGACCTCTTAATATTCGGGCTAATATTCCGCGGTATTGTTAGACCAGAGCTGATCCCAGACTATATAAGGTTCATAACTCCCGGCATTCTCTGCTTGTCGATATTCATATCCTCATTTACTATTGGTAGAGAAGTAGGTGTTGAGCTACGTAGAGAAGTAACTCACTACTTAGTCTCCTTGCCTATAACTCGAGGAGCTCTCGTTGCTGGGAGAGTGCTGGGTGGAGTTTTAAGGGGATTAATGTACCAGGTCGGCTTTTTAATACTAGCTGTCTTAATAATGACACCTCCAACGCTGGATAAGTGGCTACTAATACTCGCCGCTTCAATACTCATATCAGTGACTATGTCCAGTTTATCAATAACACTAGTGACACTAACAAGAGACTTCAATATTCAGGCAGCTATAAGGTCTCTCGTCTACTTCGTCTTCTTCTTTATGTCAAACGTCTTCTACCCCGAGAGAGCTCTCAAAGCCAGACTAGGACCCGTAGCTCCAGTTGCGCTCTACTCCCCTGTATCCATGGCTGTCACGACATACAGATATGGTTTTGGCTACAGTAGAGAAGTAGACCTAGTCTTTAATACTACTGGCCTACTAGTGTGGAGCGCTTCAACAGTTATACTGGCATACAAGCTCTACATTAGAAATCTTCAAAAATAGCGTTGACTCCACGCGGTTTACAATTACTCTACTAATCTCGCTCTCAGCCTCATAGCGGCTCTCTGTACACGGAGTCTGAGAACTCGTAGCTTTAATTTACACTTATCTCTTCTAGTTTATTAGTTATCCTCGTGAGCGGGGATTTCAGTACTACTACTCCGTGCTTATTAGCTACGAGTCTACTTACTTGACTCCAAGATCTACGGCCACACGCTACTGCTTCGAGAACGACTCTCCTCCTAGCACTCAGCTTACTCAGCTCCTCAGTAGCGGGCTCGACAGCCACGTTCACAATACTGCTAACACCTCTACACTCGTCAGCATAAATCCCTCTAAATAGTACAAGCCAGTCCTCTAGTTCTAGATCATGTTTAATACCTCTTCACGGGTCGCGCAGACTATCTCTATATACGTGTATTAACTGTAAGTATGTGTATAAGCTTATATTTTCAGTCTAAATAACCAGTTCTCTGGTGTTGAGATTTGGCTAAGAAACAAGTCGGAGAATACTATGCGAGTAAATTACGTGAGCTCTACGAAAGGGGAGAGTACTGGGAGATTAAGAAACTCCTAAGTCCAGCCGGGCCTAGAGCTGTAGTTGAGGGTAGAGAAGTAATTGTTCTCGCTTCGAACAACTACTTAAACCTCGCTAACGACCCCAGGCTGAAGCAGGCGGCTATTGAGGCTATGGAGAAGTACGGGTGGGGTCCTGGAGCAGTGTGGGCTATTGCCGGCTACCACGAGATCTTAGCTGAACTAGAGAGGAAAATAGCGGAGTTCAAGAAGACAGAGGCAGGACTATTCTTCCCCACGGGTTTCGCGGCTAATGCTGGGGCAATACCGGCTCTCGTAGAGCAGGGAGACCTCATACTCTCAGACCAGTTGAATCACGGCAGTATTATTGATGGTGTAAGGCTTTCAAGATCCGAGAAGACAATTTACAACCACTGCGACGTGGCGGACCTTGAAGATAAATTGAGAAATAACAGGGACAAGTACAACAAAGTGGTAATAATAACCGACGCAGTGTTCTCTATGGATGGAGACATAGCGCCACTGAGAGACATAGCTAAGCTAGCTGAGGAGTTTAACGCCGTACTATACGTTGACGACGCCCACGGAGATGGAGTACTCGGAGATGGGCACGGCACGCCAGCTCACTTCGGAGTAGAAGACAAAGTAGACATACACATGGGGACTTTCTCCAAGGCTCTGGGCTCTAGTGGGGGGATGATAGGCTCTGATAGAGAAATAATCGAGTACATTAGGAACAGGGCGAGAACATGGCTACTGAGCACAGGACCGCCGCCAGCCGTTGTCGCGGCGAACATTAAGGCCATAGAGATCGTCATGAGCCCCGAGGGCAAGGAGCGTATTAGGAGATTACACGCAAATGCCGAGTACTTCAGGAAGGAGCTACAAGCCATGGGCTTCAATACTGGTAAGAGCCAGACGCCAATAATACCAGTAATAGTAGGCGACACGAAGAAGACGCGTGAACTAGCAAAAGCGCTGTTCGAGGAGGGCATCTTCGTCGTGCCTATAGTGTACCCAATGGTGCCTAGAGGTACTGAAAGAATTAGGAACCAGGTAAACGCCGGTCACACTAAAGAAGACTTGAACAAAGCTCTCGCAACCTACGAGAAGTGGGGCAAGAAACTCGAAATAATATAGGGGTCTCTATTGACACGCGCACTCGTTGTAGGTGCGACTGGACAAATAGGTTACGAGCTAGTCCCCGTCCTCAGGAAGCTCTACGGAGCTGATAACGTAGTAGCTGGATATCGCAGTAAACAGCCCACGGGAGTTCTACTAGAGGGCCCTGTTGAGTACGTAGACGTGACTAGTAGAGAGTCTCTTGAAGCTGTGATTAAGAAGTACGACTTCGACGAGGTCTACAACTTAGCGGCAGTGCTATCAGCGGCTGGCGAGAAGAACCCGCATTTAGCGTGGAAAGTAAACATGATTGGGCACTACAATGTGCTCGAGTTGGCCAGGGAGTACGGGTTTAGGGTCTTCTGGCCTAGTACTATAGCTGTGTTTGGCCCTACGACACCTAAGTACAAGACACCTCAACACACAATTATAGAGCCCATAACAATGTACGGTATTACTAAATACTCGGGAGAACTCTTGGCTAGGTATTACGTGTACAAGTACGACCTCGACATTAGAGGCGTGAGGTGGCCTGGTATAATTAGTAGTGAAGCTCTACCTGGAGGCGGGACAACGGACTACGCGGTAGAGATATTCTACTACGCTGTTGAGGGCAAGCCCTACACGTGTTACTTAAGAGAAGACACAGAGCTACCAATGATGTACATGCCCGACGCTATAAAGTCTGTTATTCAGCTAATGAGCGCCAATAAGGCTAAATTAAAACTCTCTGTGGGCTACAATGTAGCGGCTTTCAGCTTCACGCCTAAACAGCTAGAAGAAGAGATTAAGAAGTACATACCAGAGTTTAGAGTGGAGTACAAGCCAGACTTTAGACAAGCAATAGCAGACTCGTGGCCTAGAAGCCTCGATGATAGTGTTGCTAGAGAGGAGTGGGATTGGAGCCCAGAGTGGACATTTGAAGCAATGGTCAAGGACATGTTAATTAAAATAGCCCGTAAACTAGGCAGGAATCTGGATATCTAGGAGTAGATCTCTCTGAGACTTCAGCACTTTTTCCATTACCACACTCTACTAGATGCTATTAATAGTACGAGTAGTAGTACTCCGAGACCATTAACTACTCTGCCTATTTTCTCGCCTAGAACTATGCTGACTATTCTGCCTCCATCTGTAATGTATAGTGGTAGTGCGTTGACGAGTGCTAAACTGAAATTCACAATAGAGAGCCACGTGGCGAAGATTACTATGTACAGCGCTAGCTGTGGTGTGAGAATAGAGGCTAGTTCGAGTCTAGGTGGAACTGAGACGGCTACTCCGAGTAGAGTCACATTCGCGGGCTTAAATAGTGTAATGTTCAAGTACCCAGCACCGTGTCTCCACACTGTGAGCTTTAAAGTAGTGTTCTCGGGTAGCGACATGTACTCTCTTATAGTACTAATAGACACTACTCTCGTCTCGTTCACAGCCAAGATCACATCGTACGGCTTAATGCCATGCTCCTCAGCGAGACTTCCACTATAAACACTCGTTACTAGTACTCCTGCACTCTGTGTTAAACAGAGAAGTAGTAGTAGAGCGGCGAAGTACAGTATAATGTTTCCAGCCACACCGGCCACGAGGACTTTGACTCTACTGGACTTAGCAGCCTGCTCAAAAGAGTACTCGTCAACCTCCACAAAGGCTATAGGGATTACTAGTGCTACTACGACTCCAAACCCCCGCATAGCAATATTACTCGACGCGGCGACTTTAGCGTGCATGTACTCATGTATATAAGCGGCTATACACACAGCTACTAGAACCATTACTAGGTCTACTCCCGTCACGTTTACTCCGGGTATTAAAATGGCCACACCAGGCTCTCTCCCAGTAAATCTCATGTACACAGCACTGACGGCAGTGTATACAGATACAACTAGAGCAAAGACGTAGAGAGCAATGAGCAGAGAGCCTATTTTTCCAATAACGCCACTGGGCTTAACACTAGAGGACTTCTTAATTACCAGGAGAACACCGTATTTAAGGGAGATAAACGAGTACTTGCACAAGTACTTCCTGTACACTAAATTAATAACTATCCACAGGACTGCGAGAATAGCTATAAATAATATTACAGCACTCAATAGCTCACACCTGAACTACTACACTGCGCTAAGCTAAGAAGTAGTAAAGGACTTACTCGGCTTAAAAATAGTGAGTTCAAGAGAGCCGGTCTCAACTGGGTCTACTCTGCTTGAGGTCTCTAGTGACAATTTCAGCTATCTTCCTACCACTAAGTAGCATTCCACCGAAAATCGGGCCCATTCTGGGTAGTCCGTAGACAGCGCCAACAGCCATGCCAGTCACGTATAAGCCTGGAGCTACTCTCCCCGTGTACTCGACTATGAGTCTCTCTGCGAGCTCAGCGTAGCCGGACTTCTCGCCCTTGACTTCTAGTCTGAGCTCTGGTATCTTCCTAGCAGCTATGTTAACTATCTCGGAGCCGTGTCCAGTCGCGTCAATAACTGCTCGAGACTCCGTGTAGAGCGGGTCTACGTGATAGCCACCTTCGTGTATAGGTGTCCACATCCACATTACACCGACTACTCTAAGTGGGTCTGTTCTGTACACGAGGTCTTGTACGTGTGCTCCTAGAAGTACACGAGCCCCCGCGTCTATAGCTCTACTAGCTAGTTTCGCCACGACTTCAGCTGGGTCAGCGACATATAAGCCGTACTCTGTCTTAGTGTACTTAGCTCCGAACTCTTCTAGAATACCCCTGGCCTCCTCCTGGAATACTATTCTGGGTAGTAGATTACCCCCAGGCCCTGTTCCACCGCCGAAACTAAATCTCCTCTCGAAGACAAGGACTTTAAAGCCCTCTCGAGCTAGATAGTACGAAGCTGTTAAACCAGAGGGGCCCGCGCCGACAACTACTACGTCTACTTCGCTGAGCTCTTCGAGGTCTCTGAGGGCGTATTTGATAATAGCTCTAGATATGTGAGACTCTCTCATAACCTACACCACTACTACGCTATTTCAAATCCCAGTTTTGAGTCTGTAATAACTAGGTTTAAAAATACTAGATAAACAAGTAATCACGTAGAGATCTCTTTGCAGTAAGCGGCTTTGAGCCTAGCCTCTACTACTCTCTCTCTGAGTAGTACTACTGTCTCGTATAGCTGGTATATTAGTCCAGGGGAGATCTGGTCTCCCGGTCTTAGCTTACTAATAGTGCTCTCAATTCTGTCAATGAGGCTTAAGGCTTCATCTAGTTTTTCAACTAGAGCACTGCTCACTCTTTAACCCCTCTTCGTAAGCTCTCTTCAAGAGCAGTTTGTTTAGTTCTAGCGCGCGCCCCTTAAAGTGCTCTTCAAGAGCTTTCTCCACGGCTTCTAGCGTCAAGAGGTCTCTTAGTGTTTTATCAACAGCGAGCGCGTAGCCTAGTATAGCGATATTAGAAGATATAGGCGAGCCTAATACCTTCTCGCTCATTTCATTAGCTTCAACAACGTGGAGTTTTATGTCTCTAGCTCTCAGCTCCCCTATCAATTGATCTCTACTAGGGTGCACCGAGAGTGGTGGCGGCCACACAAAGTCGTTAACTGTAACGTGAGCGCCCCTCTTAGCGTAGTGTATGTATCTAGCGGCTTCCAGAAGCTCTAGTGCTAGTACGTGGTCAACCCCACCTACAGGGGTAATTGGCCCCGGCTCCTGCCCTATTCTCACGTAGACCACTACACTGCCACCGCGCTGACTCATTCCGTGCACTTCGGCGACGCTGACGTCGATGCCTCTAATTGTGCAGCTCACGCCTATAATCGAGCCTAGTGTGAGTAGCCCCTGTCCTCCAACTCCCGTGATTAGAATATTGTAGTTTCTCATAGACTAGTCCACACCTTCACCCAGTCTTCACTAGGCTTATTTGCTATTACTATTGCCTTGTAGGGGCATATAGCGGCGCAGAGCCCACAGCCAGCGCAGAGAGCCCTCTCTATGCGGGGCTTCTTAGAGCCCGGTTCTACTATTATAGCTGGGCACGCAGTTAACTTAACACACGCCATGCAGCCAGTACACTTCTCCTCCAGCACGGTGTATATGGGTAGTACCACTCCACGCCTCCGCGCGTCTCTCAGGACTTCTAGTGCACACCGCATACGCGAGACGATAGCTACTTTCTCTCCGCGCTTGTAGTCCTCGAGAGCTTTTGTGAAGTCCTCAATAGCCTTCTTAACGTCTAGTGGGTACACGGTGTAGACCTTAAAGCCCAGAGCGCTCAACACGGTCTCCGGCATTATCCTCGTAGTGGGCTCGCTCATAGCCGTAACTCCAGTACCGGGGTGTGGCTGGTGACCAGTCATGGCGGTTGATATGTTGTCCAGTACGAGTACTAGTACACTGCTATTATTGTAGACTACATTTAACGCTGGCGGAATACCAGCGTGGAAGAACGTGGAGTCTCCAATAACGGCTATTAAAGCACTATTAGTGACCTTAGCTAGTCCGTGAGCTACTCCTATACTACCCCCCATTTCAAAACAAGTCATTTGGGTCTCAAAGGGCTTTTGGTAGCCGAGAGTGTAGCACCCTATATCGCCAGTGTAGATCACGTCTCGGATACCAGCTCTATTAGCGGCGACTTTTAACGCGTAGTAAGTACTTCTATGTGGACACCCAGTGCAGAGCACTGGCGGCCTCGGCGGTATAGGCGGGTCTAGTTTAACCGGCTCTAAGCCCTCCCACGGCACTTTCTCCTCTACACCTATAAACTTAGCTACAGCTCTATATACAGCTTCGGGAGTCAACTCGTAGTTCTCTGGTACGAGGTCTTTTCCCCTCACAGCGACTCTGTAGCCGCTCGTGACGACTAGGTCTTTTAACTGCATTTCAACAACGGGGTCTAGCTCCTCTACTACTAGAATCTCCTTAGCGTGCTCGAGAACACTTAGTAGTGGTTTTCGGGGGAGTGGAACAGGCATGTTTACCTTTACGAGTGTGACTCTATCTAGCATGTTGAGGGCTTCGAGGACTTCTCTTACGTAAGAGTGAGCTAGGCCACTCGACACAATTACTTTCTCCTTTCCAGGATTGTGAGCTGTCACGAAGCGCTCCTCTTCGCTAAGAGCTTTCCAGGTCTTAATTAACTCGGGTTTCCTCCTCCTAGTGTGTACTGGTACAAGTACCCATCTCTCGTAGTCTCTAGTAAACGTGCCCTTGCACTTCTTGTTGAGGGGAACGTCGTCTTCTAGTTCTACTGGCATTCTAGTGTGGCTAATTCTCGTAGTAGACCTGAAAATAACTGGTATTTTGTACCTAGTGCTCAGATTAAAAGCCTCTTTTACTAGTTTATAGGCTTCTCTAGCACTTGAGGGCTCAAGTACTGGGAGGTGTGCTAGTAGCCCATACCACCTGTTATCCTGCTCGTTTTGACTACTGTGAGCACTAGGATCATCTGCTGTTACGACGACAAAGCCCTCCTCTACACCGGCGTAAGCAGAGCTCATGAGTATATCGGCGGCGACATTTAATCCGACGTGCTTCATAGCCGTTAAACTACGCACTCCAGCTATTGCAGCGCTGTAAGCGGCTTCAAACGCGACTTTTTCGTTAACACTCCACTCCGCGTAGACACTGCACTCTCTAGCCACTTCTGAGAGCACTTCGACTATTTCTGTAGAGGGTGTTCCGGGGTATGCAGTGGCGAAGCACATGCCCGCTTCAAGAGCACCCCTCGCTATAGCCTCGTTACCTAGAAGTAAAACCCTGCTCCCCCGCGGTCTTAGCAGTGGGTGTTCTCGCAAATAATTCACCAGTAACTAGTAATAGCTAACGAGGTAAAAACCAATTCACGCGCGCGAACAGCAGAAGTAACACTTCCAGTGGTATCGATATATATACTGGTATAAATGTCGGTGGGTGCGAATAATGACAAAGTTTATAAGCAAGCTATCCCACTTAGTAATATATGGGTGAAACAGGGAAAGGGGTGTGCTTATGCCTAGCAAGAGGATCCTATACGAAGACAGCGACATAGTTGTAGAGATATCGCCAAGAGACTACGAGTTACCAGACTTAGTGTACGAGGCTGTAAAAAAGAAGGGAAGACCAGTCCAGTTCCAAGAGCTAGTTAAGGAGTTTAGTGGTATTGTAGGAGAAGACCGCGTGAGGAGAGCTGTAAATCACCTACTAGCGCTTAAGAAGATAGTGGAATTTCCAGATGGCACTCTAGGAACACCAGACATTGAGTGGAAGCCATCAGGAACCATTAAGAGGAGAAGGAGGAGAAGACTCGCTAGATTAATGGATATAGAGGAGCCTCGAAAACCACTATATACTCTCGCCTAGGGCTTCACTACAACACTCTCTCTCAAACACGTTTTTTACTTCTCCCCTCTCTCTCACTCCACGGCGAGCTCTTGTAGTTAGCACACTTCTCGATCTCGAGCATAACACCATATCTACTAGTCAACTCGCAGATATAATCCTCGGGGATTATTGCTTTAGCCCCTCTCGAAGTCTCGATTACGAGTGCTCTTCCTATACGCCCCACTATTTTAGACTCTTCCGCCACAAAGTTCAGGAAAATTGGTAGTCTACTCGTAGCTAGAAAGCCTCTCTGCCACTTAACTCCCCGTGAATCCTCAAAGACTTCTCCAATTCTCTTGCCGTCGCTACAATTACCTTGCTTATCACACTCTACGAATTCGACTTGCATTTTAGACGCGGCTTCGCGAGCTAATAGTACTAGTCTCTCGAGAACACTACTAGTACTAGTAGTCTCCTCTCTTGTAGGCTCACTAGGCTTTTTCACGTCCTTGAGTTCAACGGCCTCCTCCTCTTTTCTAGATATTCTCGCTCTGAGTAGCTCTTCGATTTCAGCGCTACTCTCGCTAGTGTGCTCAGGAGACCTAGTGCTCTCCTTCTCGCTCTTAGAGGCTTTTTTAGCGAAATCAGTAATCTTTCTTACTCTTCTCAAAGTGCTCACTGAGACGCCCCACTAGGTATAGGTAGTTTAAAGTGCGTTAAAAATAGAGAGAGTGAACAGTATCAAAGTATATAAGGCGTTCTCTTAGTAAGAGTTCTGTGGCTGGGCCCGTAGCTCAGCCTGGTAGAGCGGCGGGCTCTTAACCCGTAGGTCCCGGGTTCAAATCCCGGCGGGCCCGCACAATACTCTCGAGCGCGGATACTGATCATGATAAAACCACTAATACCCGGCGTAGACGTAAACGTGGTTGTAGGCACGCCATTTATCTACGTGAGAGAGTCCGAGACGCTAGTACTCTCAGACCTACACCTGGGTTTCGAAGAAGCGGCCTCTCGCGGCCTGAGCTACAGTCTGCGCGGAGCCAGCAGCTACGGAGCTATTTTCCTCCCTAGAATTCAGTTGCGGAGAGCACTGAGCATGTTAAGCCTAGTACTAGACGAGCTGAGAGTCTCGCGCGTAGTAATTAATGGCGACTTAAAACACGCTTTTGACAGGCTCCTGAGTCAAGAACGCGAAGAGACCATGGAGCTCGTCAAGTTCCTCAGGGAGCGGGGTGTCGGCGAAATACTCGTAGTGCGCGGAAACCACGATAACTTCATAAAGCCCCTCTTGAGTAGACTAGATGTGGAGTTTGTAAGTGGCTACTCACTATTAGCCGGTAGTGAGAGGATCTTATTTGTACACGGGCACGAGGACGTGGATCTGAGCGAATATGACATCGTAGTCATAGGCCACGAGCACCCAGCTCTCAGGTGTTTTGATGTTTACAAATTACCTTGCTTTCTAAGAATACCACTCGGTGAAGGCAGATATCTAGTTGTAATGCCGGCTACGGGGCCCTATCACCCCGGTATGACAGTGACACCTAATCCTCAAGAGTACTTATCACCAATAATTAGGAGAATGAGGGACTTGCACTCAATGGCTGTAATAACCTGGCTGGACTTGGGGAGAGCTTCTCCGAGCAGTGTCGAGTATTTTGAGACTCACAGCCTCGAGAACTTCGTGGAGATTAAGTGGTTTAAAGTCAGGGATCAAGAGTACGCTGTAGTGGAGTTCGCTAACTACAGCGTAGCACACGACCTCTGCATGGTCTAAGAACACTCTTTCAGTCAATCGACCCTTCATCAAAGCTCAGATTATGTCGGCGTCATCACGTATACGAGTTACTCTAAACTCTCTATTAAAGCTTACACCCTGAGCGCGTCCTCGGAGCTCAGGAGATTTTTAAGTCCAGAAAAGATATCCCATGCTACTAGGTGTTTATTTTTGAACTCGAAGTGGCTACTAGTGATCTTGGCTATACCTCTCGCCACCACCCCCGTTAATAGCATAGTAGAGTACGAGTACGCTCGTGTACTCGAAATCTACGCACCAGCTGTGTCTAGTAGCGGCAGGGGGGTTATATCCAAGATCACAATTGGAATAGCTTATCCGGGCAGTGGGAGAGTCCTCTTCTCAGCACTGCCGTACACGGAAGTAGATACGCAGGGTGCAGCGCGAGTTGCGGCTTTCATAGCATCGGTGATTGCGCGAGCAGACTTCTCCAGCTACGACTATTACGTTTTAGTAGAGTCGAATACGCCGATAATAGAAGGGCCTAGTGCGGGTGCGCTGTTTGCAGTAGGCTTCACAGCTCTACTGCTAGATTTGCGTTTAAATAGCAGTGTGACCATGACCGGTATGATTAATCCAGACGGGACTATAGGGCCTGTAAGGGGCTTAAAAGAGAAGCTAGAAGCGGCGGCTTCTAGTGGATTTAAAGTCTTCTTAGTACCGAGTGGTCAAAGAGTTTACAGCTACCCAGTCTACGAGGAGGCGACTATAGGCTGGGTTACTATAAGAAGAGTCACTTACAGAGTAATAGACCTAGTCGAGTACGGTAAAAATCTAGGTATTAGCGTGGTAGAAGTTAGTACTGTTCTCGACGCCCTCTACTACTTTACTGGAGTAGAATTCAGAGCTAACACTACGAGTACGCACGTTAATTTAAGCCCGGAATTAACAGGAGTCCTGAGTAAAAGGTTGAGTGAGATTTACAACACTACTACCACGTATATTAGCTTCGCTAACAGCATAATTAGCGAAATTAAAATTAGCTACTACAGATACTACTACGCCGAGACAATAAGTCACTTAAACAACACAGCTACTAAGCTACTAGAGAGATCCAAGGAGCACCCAACTTACTCGCTGTTTAGACTACTAGATCTATATGAGCGCTCTTTATATACATACTTAGAGCTCTCACTGATCACTGGGAGGACTAGTGTCGAGGATATCACTAATAACCTCTTACAGGCACTCAGTGATTACAGCAGAGGAGTTGCAGACACCTGCACTATTGAAATCTCCTTGGCGAGAGCACACTTAAATCTAGCCTGGTACTACTACTCACAGGCAGTACTAGCACTAAACAGTAGTAGATTAACTGAAGCCTTAAATAGAATTGCTCGCAGTCATAGAAACCTACTGGAGTTTACTATTTATAGAGACATAAACTCCGAAGACAGCCCGAGAATTAGTTGCACTTCACGCAAACTCATACAAGTATACTCTAACGTGCTCGCCTCTAGCGTGTATGCTACGAGAATTTTAAGTGAGCTGGAAGCCTTACCGCCGAGTAGCACTATCAACCTGCTTAACGACTACATTAATACAGCCCAGTATATGAGTGAGAGAAACGAGACGGGGCTCATTGGGATCTCTGCACTAATTCTCGCCCAGACTTCACTACTACTCCACCAAGCCCTTAATGACATTAACCGCTTATTCGAGCTGGAGGGCTTGCTGGGCGTGCACACGGATAGAAGGACGCCTGTTTACGATCTGTACTTAGACTTAGCGAGTAGCGCTCGCAGTGCAGGCGACAGTGAACTCTACTATAAAGCTATTCTCTACTCAGTAGCCATACTACAGGTGTTAAGCCAAGTATGTAGCACTTTTAAGGACACTCTGAACACTGCGAGGCCTCCTTCCAGTCAAAGTACTTATACGCAATTGAGTACTACTACACCGAGTAACCGCTCAGACGCTGTCTCTACTACTGGAGGGGGTGTTGCCCGCACTAGATCATACGTTGACGTTGTAATAGTGATCCTGACAGTAGTAGCCATTGTAGTCTTACTGCTAAGACTGTCCTCTAGGAGCACTGGTGTGCCGAGTTAGTAGGTTTTTAAAGAGCTTACACGTATTCTAGGCAAGTGGGTGAGGTACTGTGTGGTTTTGGCTGTTTTACTCGCCGTCACTAATATTAACGCTGATGCTAGTTTACATCGTAGGCTTCACGGTCATAATTCTAGGTGCTGGCTACATTGCGCCGCGAGTAGCGAGGAGAGTAGCTGGTAAATTCTCGCTCCGAGCCTCAATGTCTATTTTAGGCCTAGTAGTAGTCTTGGCAGGCATTGCTGGAATCGGTATTGTTGCATATATTCTACTCGAGGCTCTTGGAGCAGTAGAAGTAACAGTGGGACTGATAATCTCGATGCTCGTTCTCGTCCTGTTACTAAATCTAGTAAGCTACCTGCTAGCTCCCTTTGCAATAAACATGATGTATGGTGCTAGAAGAGACTCGCAATTACAGCTTATTGTGAGCGAAGTAGCCAGAACACTGGGCTTCTCAAAACCCCCAAGGGCAGTTGTAGTTGAAGGTCTTCCCAACGCGTTTGCATATGGTAATTTCATATCGGGTAGATACGTCGCGGTTTCGCGTAGTCTAATAGAAATATCAACTCCGGAAGAGCTGAGAGCTGTAATTGGCCATGAGCTAGGACACCACAAACACAGAGACAACGCCGTAATGCTGTTTATGGGTCTTATTCCAAGCCTACTCTACTTCCTCGGAGTGATGCTCGTGAGACTTGGAATAATCTCAAGTTACACTAGAACATACTCTTCTCGCAGAAGAGAGGGTGGCGGAGGTCTAGTATTAGTCCTCGCAGGTTTAGTTGCCATTGTAGTGAGCTTTATAGTGCAGATACTAGTACTAGCATTTAGTAGGCTCAGAGAGTACTATGCTGACGCGGCTGGAGCACGCGCTACTAGTCCTCGTGCAATGCAACGGGCTCTAGCAAGGCTACACGTGTACTACAGCAGGGTTCCTGAAGCTAGAGGAATAGTTAGAGAGAGTAAGCTCAGAGCACTGTTCATATACGCCTTTACAGAGACCTATGCAAACCCGTTTTACAGATACAGACCCACAGTCGACCCGAGAAGCGTTGACATAGACAGAGTTGTAGAAGAGCTCAAGAGAGCAGAAGTGAAAGAGGCATTTGAATTCCTCTCGACACACCCACCAATACCAAAGAGAATTAGATTCCTCGACACGCTGTACTACTCTATAAGTACTTCACTACGCTAACACGACTACTCTATTACCACCCCTTCTCTTAGCCTCTCTCAAAGCTCTTAAAGCCCTCCTCCTACCGGGAGTCCCTCTATAAGCCTCTCTCCGGTCTCGAGCAGGCCTCGCAGTCACGTAGTCAGTGGCAACTACAGCTGTCACCGTGACGCCCAGCTCTCTTACTCTACTAGCTATGTATTCTAATTCACTTATAATCTGATCTAAGCACTCAGCGCTGTACGGGATCTCGATAACAGCCTCCTCGGTGCCCCTCTCGTAGTATAGGCCGTATACAACTACGCCTTGAAATCTCCTCGCAAACTCTTCAACTAACCTAGTAAGCTCACTAGTCACGGTGTTCGGTTTATAGGGGTCCAAACCGCGCTCCTCGACGTACTCGCCGAACCTGTCTAGATCAATAATTACAATAACGCCTGGAACTAGTGGTTTATCAGAGTGAGCAGAGTGCTCTTCATTCCACCTCATGGTCTTAGAGGCTGCCCGCCTCATCACTGAGTATCTAGGAGCTCTTATGGGAGTAATATACTTGCCCGGCTAAGCCGAAATGCGTACTAGCCGCGTTTAGTAGTCGTATTCGTAGAGACTGCTAGTGAAATTACAGTAAACGGACTACTCGTACTCCTCTTCTCTCGGGCCTACTACACAGCCAGTAGTCCACAGTTTCTCGGCTACCTGTTTAACGGCCCTCTCTACTTCTTTCTCATCTTTAGCCCCCGTAATGACCATTTTTCCACTACTAAAGATTAAGAGGACTACTCGTGGGTCTCTCATTCTGTAAATTAGTCCCGGAAACTGCTCGGGCTCGTACATGCAGTCCTCTAGGTAGTACACAGCCCTTTCTAGATTTACATATGCGTGGAGGTCTCCCCCGGCTACTATATTCTGAATCTGTACTCGCGGTTTCCCGTGTATTTCAATGCTGTGTCTACTCAGAATTTTCAGTATCCTCTTTACAGCTTCAACTAGCTGGGCAACGCTCTTAGTTCCAGTTACAACCATTTTTCCAGATCTAAAGACCAGTGCTGTAGCCCTCGGCTTATCTATGTGAAAGACAATACCAGGAAACTGCTCGGGCTTGTACACAAATTCAGGCAGCACGATCTCTATTTGATCTATGTCTAACTCGTGATCAAGTATAACAGTTGCGACAATATTCTCTATTCTGTAACTCCACTTAAGGGGGATTTCAGTAGACAAGATTTCACCTTAAACACGAATTACCGCTACTTTTTAAATTCCAAGAAGGTTTATAAAACACTTCTAGCGCACTACTTAGATCAGTCCTGCCAGACTCAGTGCCGTCAAGACTACTGGAGTGAGAAATACGTATAGTAGGAGTAGAATAGTGGCCTCTCTAATTGAAGTCTCCAGAAGCCTCTCTAAGTTCACGGCAACCTCGCCCATTAATTTCACGTTTTCACGCAGTGCGTAGATCCACACAGTCTCTCTAGGCGACATCTTCACCAGTTCTCCTGATCTTTCATGAATAGCTTTTAAGAGCTCCTCGCTCTCGTGTACTGGAATATACGTTATTGACGCTCTAATAGCCGTTTCACTGTGCTCGTCGTTTGTAATGACTTCTACTAGCTCTGTGCCCAGGGGTTTTGCCCGCTCTAACACGAGGTCTCTCACATAGGGCTTCATATTGTTACCCCGCACGTGTACTAAGCAGAACCTCTCCCGCTCATATCCTTCAATGCAGAGTATGCAGACATCTCCATCAATGACGCCGTGAGCTGTCGCTTTGAAGCACACATATCTAAAGAGCGTAGTCGTGGGCTCTCTCTTCTTAATGTCTAGAATTCGCTGTAGTGCAGCGTCTAACGCCTCTCTCAGAGAGTCCATTTCAAGTGGTTTCTGCAACTCCCAGTTATGAGAGTCTACTAGTATTAGATCTCCAACTCCGAGTCTTCTCGCCTTCAACTCGTACTCTAATTGAATACTATAGGGGAGATCGTCTATCCCGGCTACGGGTCTAGATATGAAGACGAGTGCTAGCTTGTCAAATACAACTCCGCAAAGCCTCCACTCGTAGTACTCCGAGCAGAATCCCCCGTGATACAAAATCTCTCTCCTATTGCCATTAAAGTACTCTTGTAAAAGCCTCTCTCTGTACTTAGCCACCTCCGAGGAAGAGACTATGTTCCTATCGTGTGATCCGAGCCCGTGTAGAGTTAACACGTGCTTGCCGAGCCTACTAAAGTCCTCTATGAGGAGAGCTGGTAGTCTACTACTACCAATATTCGAGAAGGGGCCGTAGTGCACATCAGTGTAAATTAGTAGTAGGTCTCCTAGTTCGAGAATTCTCGGGTTAACTGTGAACTCCTCGCCGGCACCACTAAACACGTACTCTATTTCAGTTCTCCTGTCAAGCCAGTTCCTGAGGAATAGCGTCCCTAGATCAGGTAGTGGTGTATTACCTAGTTTTAGTCTAGCCATGTAGAGGTATATTGCGACATCAGCTACTACTATAGTTAACAGCACT
>Ga0080008_137859_pt1 | contig 20575 bp, 19 predicted proteins | sample ConCONMetagenome_FD_69211 | JGI IMG/M metagenome (GOLD analysis project Ga0080008, IMG submission 69211) | Hot spring microbial streamer communities from Conch Spring, Yellowstone National Park, USA - CON_C (SPADES assembly) (version 2) | ecosystem: Environmental > Aquatic > Thermal springs > Hot...
TGAGACGGAGGCTTCAAAAGCCGATCTCACGGGTATTAACATGGGAGATTATAATGAGGTGGAGAGGTACCCTCTAGTATATCCATGGGCTTACGCTGTCATACTCGAGAATAGGGCGTCTAAAGCTAAGGTATACTATGTAAGTGAGGTTTCACTTAATAGTGTTGAGAGGGGCGTCTATGAGAGGCTACTTAGAATCCTAGAATGGGAGCTTAAACCCTACGGGGGCAGTGTTTTAGATTACGAGAAGGAGAAGGAGTTCTTCGTAGAACAGGCTAGGAGAATTGTAAGGATTTATAGTGTAAAGCTCAGCGACACTCTCGGACCCAACATCTCATGGCAGAAGGTTCTCTACTACGTTTTAAGAGATACTGTGGGCTACGGCCCCCTAGAGCCTCTCATGAGGGATCAGTTTATAGAGGATATTAGCTGTGATGGAGTTAGAAGACCTATTTACGTTTGGCATCAGAGGTATGAGAGCATGCCAACCAACATTGTATTCGAGGATGAGGGGGAGCTGGACTCGTTGATCCTAAGGCTTGCTCATAAAGCTGGTAAGCATATAAGCTCTGCTTTCCCAGTGCTAGACGCTATACTACCTGAGGGTCACAGGCTAGCGGCAACGTTTAGGAGGGAGGTTAGCGTTGGAGGCTCCACGTTCACTATAAGGAAGTTTAGGGAGAGACCTCTCAGCATAACCGACCTTATAGCCCATGGAACTCTTAGCAGCATGGTTGCAGCATACCTCTGGATGGCTATGGAGTATAAGATGCCCGGTATAGTCATAGGGGTTACAGGTTCCGGGAAGACTACGATGTTGAACGCTCTAGCAACACTACTCAGACCCAACATGAAGGTTGTTACGATAGAGGATACACCTGAGCTTAGGCTAACACTTGAGAACTGGGTTCAGCTAGTCTCAAGGCCTAGCTATGCTGTAACAGGCTCTAAGATTGGCGAGGTTACTCTCTACGATCTAGTTAAGGTGAGTTTAAGATATAGACCTGATGTTATAATAGTGGGTGAGATTAGAGGGGAGGAGGCTTACGTCCTATTCCAAGCTATAGCTACAGGACATGGGGGTTTAACAACAGCACATGCGGAGAGCGTGGGTGCTCTAGTTAAAAGACTTACAAGCCCCCCGATGAACGTGCCTCAAAGCTACATACCGCTCATGAAATGGGCTCTCTTAGTCAAAAGAGTTACCAGGATTGTTGAGGGGAGACCTGTTACAGTTAGGAGAGCTACAACCATATGGGAGATTAAGGGTTATGAGAACTACGCACTCCTAGCTACATGGGATCCTGTTGGTGATAAGCATAAAGTCAACTTGAATGACAGCATGATACTATGGGAGGTTTCACAATCAATAGGGCTAGCTTATGAGGGGGTTGTGGAGGAGGTTAAGAGGAGATCTAGGGTGCTAGAAGCTCTTGTAGACCGGGGTGTAAGGGATTACAGGGGGGTTGCTGAGTACATCTACAGGTACTATGTAGATCCAAGGGGTGTCCTTGAAGAGCTAGGAGTTGGGGGTGCTACGGATGGGTAGCCCCAAGGCTAGCCTTATGGACGGCTACGACTACATTGCTTTGAGGCTGTTCGGCTCCATAGCCCCTGTTTTTGCTAGGACCTTCGAGCTAGACCGTAGCATAAAGAGGGCTGGTCTACTGATACACCCTTACCTCTACGCTGCAAGGGTTCTTCTAGCTACCTTAGTAGCTTTCCTACTATCACTCTACATAGCTGCTATAGTTATCTCTAGTGGTTCAACTTTTACAATCAAAGTCCTAGCTCTTCTTGGAACCCTTATAGCTCCTATTATAGCCTTAGCTATAGGACTATCATACCCCTCTCTCAGAGCAGATGATAGGAGAAGGAAGGTTGATAGCGAGCTCCCCTTCCTAGCATCATATCTATCCGCTATGGCGGTAGCCGGTATTGATATCATGAGGGCTCTTGAGAGGATAGCTTCTCTAAGGGTGTTCGATGGGGTTAGGAGGGAGGCTCAGCTGATATTAAGGGATGTGAGGCTTCTCGGACGCAACCCTCTTGACGCGATAGAGAGTAATGCTGTAGATCACCCTAGCAGCTACTACAAGGATTTCATGCTAGGCTACAGCGCATCTGTTAAGATTGGTGGTAACGTTATCGGATACCTTGAGGCTAAGACTAGCGATATCTTCAAGAGCAGAATCGAAGATCTTAAGATTATGAGCGAGAGGCTAGCTCTATACACGGAGCTCTACATAATACTAGCTGTTATAGTCTCAGTATCTTTCTACACGTTCTTCACAGTTAACGTCATGACGCCAGGAGCTAGCTCCGCTAGCTTAACTCAAATGCTTTTATTCAGCTTCATCTTCATGCCTCTCTCCGCACTACTCATACTATACCTAGCTGATAGAGCCCACCCTAAGACACCGGTTAAGCTAACCACACCCCAGGCAATGGTGCTATCCTATGGTGTTCCAGCAGCTCTAATCTCAGCCCCCATCGCGTTCCACGTGACGGGCGCCTATAGAGTTTTAGAGGGGAGCCCCATCAACTCAGACCTCGTGGTGGCATGCACGCTAACCCTCGCTACACCACTCCTAGCCATAAGCATCCTCGGGGCCTACGCTTGGCTCCAGGAGTCTAGAAGGGCTAGAGGTATGGGGGACTCCATAGCTAGCTTCCTAAGAGATCTCGTTGAGACTAGAAAGACGGGGCTTAGCCCCGAGAAGTCCATTATAGTTCTTTCAACGAGAGACTACGGCCCCCTAACGCTCATAGTTAGGAGGATATCCTCATCACTACTCCTAGGCCTCGACATAGAGAGGGCTGTGGCCTCAGCAACTAGAGGGTATAGGAACTGGGTTCTACTAGCAACACTTAGACTACTAACAGACACTATAACCCTAGGCGGTGGGAGCGTGGAGGCCTTAGATAGCCTAGCTAGGTACGCTAGAGGCATCGCTGATTTCGAAGCAGAGCTAGCTAAGAGGCTGAGAGTATACATACTAATGCCATACATAGGAGCCCTAATGGTATCAGGATCCAGCATGCTAATCCTAGCATACATGGCTCAAACAACAGCCATGACACAAGAGGGTAACATAGCAAGCCTGGTAGGGCCGGTAGCACTAGCAATAAGCCTAGGCACAACACTAAACTCGTGGCTAATGGGGCTCGTAGCCGGGAAACTTAAAAACGGTACAATACTTTCAGGGTTCACACACTCGATAGCACTAACTATAATAACAATAGCAACAATAGCCGTAACGCTAAGAAGCCTCCATAACATACTATAAAAACACCTAGACAACCTAGAAGGAAAAACCAGACAACACTATGGAGGCCTCAATAACGGGAAGCCACTCTTCTAACAAAGAAGGGAAACACAAAACACATATAAACGGTAAGCTAGAGCTCCTCGCCCACCACACTCCATGATACCATCAAATACCGTTAGCGGGAAACGCTCACTTATTACAGCAAAAATAAGAGATGGGAGGTTAAAGAAGAGTTGTTGCATCCGGCATGCCAGACTAGGAGGAGGTGGGAGAGGTGGTAGAAGAGGAGGTAGAGGCGTAGGCAACCAGCATGGTTTGATAGACGTTGCCAGCTTCTGTGATAACCTTAACTGTATACGAGGCACCTGGAGTTAGCCCACTGCAAGTTCCTGTAGCGGTGCCTGTTGCCATAGCACCTGCACTAATTGCTGTCGTGAACGGGTTGCTTAGCTTACACACCCTTGCTCCCACCCCTACTTCAACTCCTACTACTTTAGCGTCTCTACTCCCGTCGTTCTTGATAATTAATTCTAGCTTAACCCTATTACCATCAACTGTAAGCGCACTGTTTGGTAGTATCTTTAAGGTCTCCGCTCCCCCCATTCCCCCCCATATGCCCATTATCCATGCAGCTATAGCTACTCCTATTGCTAGCGTTACTGCTATTAGTATCACTGTTGCTATTATGGGGCTTATCGCCTTCCTCACTCCAGCCCACCTGTCACTATATTATTCCTGGTTTCCACTGTATTATCTCTTGATTCATGGTAATCATGGTTATATTGGTTTTCCAGTATATTAACTATGATTCCACATCCTCTTTATACTAGTGGAAGCTGGATATCAGCGTGGCTCCCGTATGAAGGTTACCTTGCGAACGTCGAGATTCCTATGATCTCTATTGCTAGTGTTAAATCTAGGTCGTTGCGGCCCCTCTCCTGCCCGGTGCCGGGTCCTCCTCTAAATGGATCTAGTACGGCTATAGCTAGGTACACCCTCTCCCCTATATCGTTGGGGATGAATAGTGAGACTGTAAGTGTGGTCATGGCTGTTGATGGGGGCCATGTGTTTTCAACGGATGCTAGCTCCCAGTATAGGAATGTCCTGCTATCCACAATGCTCCAGTCGCTTCTCACGAGTAAGACCTTTAGTATGGGGAGCTGGCCTTGGTCGACGCATGTGAAGCTACCCATCTCCGTATCGTGGAAGTAGACTCTAAGCACTACCATGACGCCGGCGAAGAGCTTAGGGTCTATGCTTACATCTTTTATCATGAAAGCGAACCCCCACTCTGTGTCTGGCTCAACTCTACCGTCGACTTTCACTACGGAGTAGTCTAGGAAGCTGCCACCCTCGTCGACACCGCAGATTACCTGAGGTGGGTTAGAGCCCCCGTAGTAGTAGTCCTCTGTAGTGAATATGAGCTCTCCAACACCATTACCATCAACATCTACTACGATAATGTAGGGGTCGTAGCTCGACATGCTCCTTGAGAAGTCCTGCCTGTAGACTGTGAAACTTGTAGCTAGACCCTTCAACCTAATCTCTGCTATGCTAGCTTCGATAGCGCCTCTTCTAGAGTAGGTTCCATAGTACCAGAATCCTAGTGCCCTGCTATAGTTACCGTTATCAACGTAGATGTTGTACGAGCCGTCGGAGGTCTTATACCTGAAGTAGAACCCCTGCTCTGGCTGGAATCCTAGCACCTTGACCCTGTATAGTGTGGAGCCTTCAACGTATGTTAGGAATATGTTGAGCCTACTACTGCTCCCAGGCTCGAAGCCTATGATGGCGTTTCTAAACCTTATAACCCTATCCAGGGGGCAGTTGTTACAGGTGCTTTGGATTGAGTAGCCGTAGGTTGCTCCACCTGTGGTGTAACCTCTAACCCCTGTAGTCGGGTTAACATTGTTTAGAGCATTCGGGTCCTTTAATTCTACACCTGGAGAGTTTAAGATGTCGCCTATGAAGATAACTCTCTGCTCCACGGATACAGCCTTCAACACCACATCTTCTACGCTTGCTCCACGCCCTTGAACTGGATGTATTACACCTCTATCTGATAGTAGTGATACGGCTATCCTCCTGTGTTTAACCATAATACCTGGATCTACCTCTACTAGCGCGGCCTCACCCGGGTTTAGGGTTATCGGTGCCTTTGATACCCTTACTGCCTGAGGGTACTTTGTTATACTCCTAATAGGCTTACCCTCCTCGGGTTGGTAGTCTGTGAGGTTTACTATGTATAGTAGTCTGTTGGCCGTCAAATCGACTATATAAACTGTTTTAAGGGTTACTCTTACAGTCCCCGTATTGTTAACCCAGAACGCTGGGTACCTACTATCTAGTGGTGAGAGCCAGGATACTAGTGTCTTCTCAGCTAGCCTCTCAAGATGGGCTAAGCTAGATCTCTCCTGCTCCTCCGCAACCCTACGATAGTCTAGGAGCACCTGTAGGAGGAATGGAACTAGTATTACGAGAACCACTGTTAAGACAATTAAACCCCCTATGAGCTCCGCCTGCCCCCTCCTCAAGACCTGAACCTCCATCACAGGTATTACCTAGACGCTCCTAATATCTCATGATTCAAAGGCTGTCATGGGCTAGTTAATCACAACGTAATAGGTTCTCCACTCTTTAACGCTACCAGGGCGCGGACCGTGAGAGCCCAAGCATCTTTAATAGCCTTAGTAATCATGATAGCCGTAGTCTTAGCCCTCAGCTTGGGTTTCATATCCTTCTTCAACCACCACTACTCAGAGATGTCGAGGGAGAGAGCTAGAATAGCGTACCTAGCTGGGATTCCGGCAAGCGTAACAATAATCCCCTTACACTCAAGTGGAGTAGTGGAGTCTACTGGAGATCGCGTATGGTGCCATTTAGTCGAGGTAGCTAACATCGGGTCCGCGGAGCTAACCATATGGGTGGCCTTTGGGGGAGGCTATGTGGATGAGAGAGGGTTCCCTAGGCTAAGCCAAGCCCATGAGGTAGTGGAGGTTGTAATTGTTAAAATTAAGGAGGGGTTCCTAGAGGTACCACGATGCCCTGAGGGGTCAATGGAAGGTGTTGATGTAACCTACAACACGCTACAGGCTATGAGGGTGTACACTGTAGATAAATGGAGATTAGATGAGCTAGGCAACCCCCCAGGCTATACGTTCAAAGGTTTCACAAGGCTAACGTTGAAACCAGGAGAGTCTAAGACATTCTATGTGAAAGCGGCATCTACAGAGGATACCTGGACTCTAGCCGCGCTAATAGGTAACTTTAACAATAACCTATACATGGTAGGAGTGTATAGGTTGCCACACTAAAGGAGTAGCCGCTCTAATACATTCTAAAACCCGACGCGCCCTATAGGCTATGTAGCGACACTTGACCTAATCGACAGGACTTCAAAGGCCTACGAGTATGCGTTGAGAAGACGCTCTTCTAGGCGTAGTATTACAGCTCTTCAGGCAGAGCTCTTCCTAGCAGGGTCTGGAGGCGTGGGGAGTGGAGGTGTTACAAGGTTGTCTAGGATCCTTCTCATAACACAGCCGGCTGTGAATGATGCGATATCAGCTTTAGCAAGGAAGGGTCTTATAGTGGTTTCTCAAAGCGATCTAGATAAGAGGGTAACAAGGATTGAGCTAAGCGAGAAGGGGGGCAAGGTGCTTGAGGAGCTCAAAGAGTGTCTTGTAATATTCGAGGAAGCGATTAAAAGACTTGACAGAGGGACGTTGGAGGACCTCTTTAAAGGCCTCGTGTTACTGGCGGTTAACCTCTATAGAATGGGGGTAGTGAGGGAGGCAAGGACGTGTCTTACATGCAGGTGCCTTCGAGAGGATTTGGGGGCTTACTACTGCTCACTCTTAAAGATGAGGATGAATTTTCAGGAGCTCAAAGTCGACGGTCAAGATCACGAGCTGATCCCCTATTACTTTAACCTGTAATAGGTTGCCTGGTTCAGGATCTTTTCCTCCTCGTCTCAACTAGTCTTTCAATTTCCTCTAGGGCTGGTCTAAGTTTTTCTGCTGCCATTGCGATTAGTGGTTTTAATATGAGGGGGGTTTCGATAGTCTCGTCTATTATTGTCCTCCATGTTGAGTTGCAGTTCCAGCATTTCATGAGGGCTACTCTCATTTGTTTATCTGATACCACGGCTATTGATAGCTCGTCTTGGTTGCCGCAGTAGGGGCACATTGGCTTACCTTCTGATACAAGCCATGTGTAGGAGCAGAAGTGGCATACCATTTTGTACCCTCCCTTCTCTTTGAACATAGTCTCGCTTAGAGCTCCGCATAGGGGGCAGAGGGCTGAGGTTTCAACTGTAACTCCTCTTTTAAGGACTTCCTCCGCGTAAGCTCTAGCTACTGCTTGTAAGACTATTAATGCCACCCTAGCCCCTTTAACCTCTATATCCCCTGTTATAGCGGCCTTTAATGCCTTCTCAGCGTTTTCCACCTCTTCGTTTAGAGCCTTAGAAACCTCCTCCATAGCCTTAGCTATGTACCCTCTAGATTCTAAGGCGACCACGAAACTTCTCAAACTCTCATATCCACCCGCTTCACCCCTAACATCCTCCATAATCCTCTCCTGCAACTCCTCTACAAGCCTAACCCACTCCACGTTAACCGGGAACCCTAGTAGGTGAGCGTACCTAGATAGACTTGATGAAAGCTCCTCAACTCTACCCATTCCAACGACCCCCCTAGTACGGGATACCCAAATCCTTATAACATTAGCACTTCATGCCTACGACTATTAAACGGCTAGGGTTCAGAAGCTGGTATAGGTTGAATTTATGAAGCTCCATGACATTCCCTTTAGCTACTGAGAGAGACAAGGTCTTGAGATCCACGAGTGTTCCAGGTCCCGGCTACCTAGAGGGGGCTGGCGGTGAGCCTAAAGAGTATAAAGTCAGGGAACCGGCATCTACTAAAAGACGTAACTTCCTAGCTTATACATGGGGTTCCTCTATAAGGGCTTGCTGTTCGGCCTTGACTAAGAGCTCCTCTACTCTAGAGCTGGCGCAGATGGATAGGCAGGCTTGGCTCCTGGCTAGGTGTACTCCTAGTGTTATAAGAGAGTATAGGGTGTTTGAGTTGCAGTTGCAGGATAGGGTTTTCGAGTAGCTGTTAACCTTTAGAGATAACATTACAATGCCTATCAAGGTGTAATAGAGGCCTATTGAGGTTAGAGCGTAGAGTATGTCCTTGAAGCTGGGGCCCCCGCCTCTAGTTATGTTAGAAGCCCAGCTTAGTAGGATCATGTAGTAGAGCTCCATGAGACCCCCCAGGATTGCCATGAACAAGGCTGTCATCAGGGTCATTTCAGCTAGGAGGCTCCGAGGCCCTAGAGCGGTGGCCGCAGATAACACGATACCACCAGTCATCAGGATGGGGGCTACGCTATAGGGCCCTCTAAGGGCTTTAGAGAGCTTCCAGTAAACCTCCTTTAACTCCTCTCCGCTCAATCCTACTTAACCTTCTTTGGCCTCAAGTTTCTACTCCTACATCTACGGCATTTGATTGCATCCATCGGGTTTAGAGCTCCGCATTTCCTGCAAACCTTCTTCAATAACACCCTTTTCTCGAATATAGCCATTAACTCCGGGTCCTTTACAGTCACAGGGAACCCCTTATTTCACGCTATGCGGCTATGGTTTTAAGCTTTTACTCCTAGATTTTCTCTAGAACACGTTTTATATCATGTTTCCTCATCTTAGCTCCCTCAACTCTAGGCTTCCTAGGCTCGATGGCTTCCACTTCAACCTGGGTTTTAAGGAGGAGCGATGCCAGTCTTGCCGCTCCAGGATCCCTTCTCTCAACCTTTACTATCAACGTTGAGCTTCCATCACTACTATAAACTCTGTTTATAGCTAGAACCCTCTGGCCGAGGATTGCTTCGAGGAGTTTCTCCAGTCCACCTCTATAGTATATTACTCTAACCCTTTCAACCCCTCTCATCTTAACCCTCCTAGCTAGCTCCCTTTCAAGCTCCTCAACAGGGGGGCCTTCGAGGGCCACGTAGAGGGTTGAACCAGCTATAGCTGAGGATTCATACCTATGGTTTAATTTAACATTCTTCGAGATTTCGTAGAGCGCCTTTATAACGTCAACTTCCCAGCTGGCTATAATATTAGAGTTTATCTTATAAGCACACACGCTACACAGGTTCCCGGATTCTACGCAAGCCTGGTGGAGGGGGGCTCTAACACTGCTCATCGAACGCACCCTTACCCCGGACTCCCAGCCTACTTAGGATGAAGATCTCTAGGGTGTATAAGCTTTTAGCCTGGCAAACTCGTCTGGGCATCAGGGTGTTCTATGTCTTGAGGGCCCCCGTCCATATTAGAGCTAGGGTTGGTGATGTGGCGGAGAGGGTTATAGTTGCTGGGGACCCTGGTAGGGTTGATTTGGTAGCGTCAATGCTATCTGATCCTAGGCTAGTTAGTACGAGTAGGGGTTTTAATGTATACACAGGCTTCTATGATGGTGTAAGGGTTAGTGTAGCCGTACACGGTGTCGGAGGGCCGTCAGCCTCCATTGTATTCGAGGAGCTCTACATGCTGGGGGCTAGGGTTATCATCAGGCTTGGAACCTGCGGCTCCCTGGTTGGGGATGTAGGTATAGGCGATCTCGTAATACCTACAGGTGCAGGCTACCACCCGGGCGGTCTATACTACCAGTATATAGGAGAGTATGCGTGCGCTCCAGCAGTGCCCAGTTATGAGCTCCTAAAGCTCCTGGTAGAAGAGGCTTCTAGTATGGGAGCTAGATACCATCTAGGCCCCGTGATATCAAGCGATGCTTTCTACGCTGAAGACCCTCAATTCGCCTCCAGGTGGAGTGGTAGAGGTGTTATAGCTGTTGAGATGGAGTGTGCAACTCTCTTCACCTTAGCCGGTATTAGGGGGTTTAAGGCTGGAGCCCTACTAGTGGTAAGCGATAGCCTGGTAACATGGAGACATGCAACAAGCGAGGAGCTCAAAGAAACGATGGTTAAAGCTGCATTAATAGCATTAAACGCCATCAAGAGGGTTACTTGGAGCTCTTAGAATGCCGTGTTAAAGGTATGACAGCTAGCGCTAGAAGGGTTACCACAGCTGCAAGGAGTAGGAGGGGTCTCGGGCCGGCTCCTGCTAGAACTCCGCCTATGGGGGCTCCTATTGCTACACCTACAATGTTTAAAACCTGCTGTAACCCTATCGAGGTCCCCCGGGCTCTCGGAGGAGCATTGCTTACAAGTATGGTGCTAACTAGCATTAAACCTGCTAGCCCTACACCGAACACAGCTAAGCCTATCATAACCCCTGCTGTGGCTGGGTTGGTAGCAGCTATGGCGAAGCCTATAAATCCGGATATTGAGGAGTAGAGTAGCACCAATGGAACCCCAAACCTATCGGCTGCGAGCCCGCTAACTATGAAGAATGCCACGGCAATTAAACTTGATAGAGATACGCTGATCCCAGCCACCAGCATAGCCTCCCTCTCCTCTAAGACCCCAGCTTTTACAAGGCTTGTAGCTAGGCCTCCCACGATTAAACCTAGTGATATGTATAAAACGAGTATAACCCATAGGCCCGCTAGCACACTGGGCATCACCTCTCCAAGCCCGCTAGCAACACCTCTCAAACCCCTCCAAGCCCTCTCCTCAGGTCTCGGTGGTAACGTTAGAGCTAGGAGCCCCGCTACAGCTAGAATTAAAGCTATTAGGGTGAAGGACACTCTATAGCCTAGAACAGCTATAGCAACCCCAGCACTCCCAGAGCCTATAGCTATGGCTAACGCTACCGGGGCTAGCATTAAACCCAACCCCAGACCCGCCCTCTCACCGCTAACCTCCCTAGACCTAGCTATGAATGCAGGGAATACAAGGCTCCCCCCTAGGGCGTGGAGAGCTCTAACAAAAGCCAGCTGAGCTGGGGTTGTAACGAGAGCGTATAATAGCATTGAAGCTGAATCCCATAAGAGACCTAAGGCTAGCATCCTTTTACGACCGAACTTATCAATCAAGACCCCGGCTACGACGCTAGCAGGTATGGCTACCATGCTATACAACCCCGCTATAAACCCTGCCTGGGCCTCTGATGCCCCAAGGCTGTAAGCGTAGAGAGCTATAACTGGGAAGAGGAAGGATGCATCTAGTATACCAGCGAAACCCGCGAAAGCCATGATAACGCGTTCGAACCCCGTAGGCCTGCCGGACATCCCCATCACCTCTAAGGACCTCTGCGGAGCCCGGTGTAGGCGGCTAGTATTGCTAGGGTTAGTAGTAGTAGGAGAAGGGGTAAGTGTTGGATGGCTAGCCTTCCAATATCTCCTGTGGAGGTTACTATAGCATTAGAGACTCTACCTGCGTTAAACGAGGCTACTGCGAGTAGAGGCAGAGGCTCCTCTCTGTACACGAGTACGAGTAGGCATAGAGTGTAGAGGAGGGCCCAGCCGATGTTTTCAAAGACTATGAATTGTGGAAGCGATCTGTAAGAAGCTACTGTAAAGCCTATGTAAACAGCTATCGTTAGGACAACTAAAGCCTTTAGAATAACCCCTAAATCCACATGCTCCACCGAGGGGGTTCTATGGAGTGGGCTTAAACAAGACTTGTATATAAAGTATATATCTGGTTCTAATTCTAAGTCTAAAATGAGACCTTCTCAGGCTCAAAACCAGCCCTCCTTGAGGCGTGCAATGCTAACGCGAAGAGAGCATCACTAAGCCTATTCAAAGCCTTTAAGAGTACAGCGTCGAAATCCACAACCCCGTCTACCTTCAAAGCTACAAGCCTCCTCTCAGCCCTCCTAACAAAACTCCTCGCAACATGTAGAGCTGCAATACCAGGAGGCCCGCCCGGCACTATGAATGCTCGAAGAGGCTCCCCGTAGTATTTATCCACAATATCCTCCAACCTCCTCACATCATCTTCGCTAACCTTAGGATCCCTCGCTGTAACACTAAAACCTATCCTAAACAGGAGTAGCTGGAAGAACATTAGATCCCCATCGTACTCAGGCATATCCCTACCTAGAACGCTCCTAGCGAACCCCAACATAGAGTTAGCCTCATCCAAAGCCCCATAGAACTCTATAAGAGGATGGCTCTTAGGCACCCTAACCCCAACAAGCCCATACGTAAAACCATCATCTCCACTCCGAGTATAAAGCCTACCCAAGCAACACACCGTTTCTCAGTAGATGGTGGTTCCTTGCCCTTATACTCTCCGCCAGCCGCCTCTCAATGGTTAAACAGGGCCTAGACCGCCCTAGGAGAGCTGTTAGCTCCAGTCACCCGAGGACACATCAACCCCCCTCTAGGTAACTAGAGCATGAAACACTCGTAGACCTCAAGATCTTTCTGTCTCAGCAACTAAAAGAATGATATGGGGAGCTTCATAAATTCAACCTATATGACATGTCATATATTTCCTCTTTTTCAGAGTTCGAAGAGATTTCATAAGAGCGTGAGGCGATACGTGTAGTCATAAAACCAGAGCGATCCTAGGCGGTAATAGAGGTATTAAAAGGAGCTTTGTTAAACAGATGTAGGTAGGAGTAACATGTTTAAGTGCAGTAGTAGGATAAAAGAGAGTTTGGAAGAATGGAGGTTGTTTTAACTGTTATGGTAGTAGAGGTGGTACCGGCTGTAATCCTCTACCATAGAGCTCTATTAATGTTCCTGAGTGCGCAAGTATGTTTAGCACTATAGCTGCTATTATCAGTAGGGATATTCTATCGAGTATAGTTGCCTTCCCGGGTGGGTGCGGGTTTAGTATGAGTGTTGCCGGCCGCGTTATAGGTATCCTTGTCCCAGCTAGCGGGGAGCCGAAGAACTGTACTAGGAATATTAGGTCTCCCACAGCGAACACTAGGGATCCCATGGCTCCAATCTGTAGTGGTAGAATCCACTCTGCTGGTATGAGCCCTCCGTAGGTTAAATTGCTCGTCCTCCTAGGGGCTCCTTCGAGCCCCGCTATGTAGTATGCTAGGCTGAATATCATCATGCCTGTAAACCAGAGTAGTGGGACTGCTGGTGTTAGGTTCTTAAGTATAAGCTCTCTTCCATAGAGCTCTCTGAGCGGTGGGAACGCGTACGCCATGAATGTTAGGGCTATAGAAGTTAATTGCTATAGGTTACTACTGCTATGTAGCTCGTATAGTTTTTGGAGTAGCTTTAGTATACTCTCGTAGCTTCTCCTAGATCTAGCCTCTCTAGCCATACTCGCGTGTTCCGGGAGCTCTTCAGCTATTATACGTGCTATCTTCAATACCACCTTCATTCCCTCGGAGTTCAGATATCCTGATTTGTCAAAGTACTCCTCCCTATTCCTTACAAGGGTTTCGAGTAGTCTTACGGCCTCCTCTAGCCTCCTCTCCAACCTCTAGGCCCCTCCTGGAATGTTTAAGTTAGCTGGTTTAAATTCTATAGCTTAGGTGTTAGGGTTTGGGGTTTAGCGGTGTATATGGTTATGTTGTTAGATCTACTAGCTCTAGGGTCTCATTTGTAGCCTCCGACGCTCCTCTACCTCTCGGCGAGTATGTGGAGCTCCACTACAAGGTTCATAGTAGGGTTTCGGGTTTGCTTGGAGAGCAGGGGGGTGGGGAGAGGGTTGCTCTAGCAGTTGTGTCTAACGCCTCCTACGAGCATGCTGTACCTCAGAGTGTTATGAGCTACCTCGGCCCAAGGGCTGGGGGTGTTGAGTCTCTTAAGCTCTCGCATACAACCCTCTACGTTGTCGCGGAGCTTTCAGGCGGTAGGGCGGAGCCCCCTAGGTACCCTATACCACCTGATACCCCCGTGAGGCCTGCATCAGGGGATACCCTTAGCAGGGTTTACGGTGGGTTCACGGGAGGGATTAGGCTAGGCCTCCTAGCCCCTAGGAGTCTAGGTGTGGAGGTTAGAGTTAACCCTGATAAGCTAGCTAAACACCTCCTAATAGCCGGGGCTACAGGCTCTGGGAAGAGCAACACTGTTGCGATTCTAGCTGATAGACTTTCAGCTGTGGGAGCCCCTGTTGTGGTATTCGACGTCCACGGGGAGTACAGCCTGGAGCCTGAGGATGGGGATCTCAGCAGGGTTCAGATTGTAGAAGCTCGTATAAACCCTCTTAGAATGGATCCTAGGATCCTAGCAGCTATAGTTATACCTGAGCCTCAGGCTCGTAGGCAGAGGAGGCTTCTAGCGAAGGCCATGAATGGTATTTCAGAGGAGTTGAAGAAGCTCTCCGCCAAGGAGGGCCTATCCTTGGTGACAGCGTTACAGGAGCTTGTAGAGAGGAGGGTTAAACCTGATTCGGCTGAGGAGGAGGCTGTTGACCAGGAGTCCCAACTCATAAAAGGTCTTAGGAATCTCCTCGTAGCGGAGGCTAAGAAGGTTGGTGGCCAGGAGGAGAGGGTTGTGGATAGGGTTGTTGAGAAAGTGGAGGAGTTCTTCGAGGTAACCCCTCTAACGGTTACAGGAGAGCTACCCACAACGCACATATCTCCTGGTAGGATGCTAGTCGTAGACGCCTCAACGTTAGGCGATGAGCAGAAGAGGTGGGTTCTAAAGATAATGGTTGATGAGATTCTGGAGAAGCTGAAGACCGGGCACCTGGGGTCTACGGTGCTCGTGGTGGAGGAGGCACCACTATTCATAGGAGTTGATGTAGGGCACCCTGTTAAACAGAGCCTACAGAGGTTCGCACGTGAGGGTAGGAAGTTCGGGGGCTGCCTTATAGTCGTGAGCCAAAGGCCTAGGAGCCTTGACGTGAACGTTGTAAGCCAGCTACAGAACTTCGTGTTCCTGAGGATGGTCCAGGAGGAGGATATAAAGGCTGTGATGAACATAGCTGATAGCCTAGACGAGAACCTGGCTAAAACCATATCAAGCCTCCCAGATGGAAGAGCAATAGTCATGGGGGAGTGGCTGGGGAGGTTCCCAGCAATAGTAGACATAGACCTACACAAGGGCAAGAGGATAGGGGCGACACCACCACTAACAGACATATGGGCTAGAGGTAGAGCTCTAACACAAAAACCCCAATTCAGCCTAGAGCTCTAACACAGAAACACGGAACACGAGAGCACAAGTGGAGAGCTTTGAGAGCGTGAATGGAGGAGCTTGCAACTGAAAGCCTCGCCTTTCAAGGCTGGGATAGGGATTTTTAGGGTTTGCGTGTATACGGCATTGTGGAGAGAAGCCAGCGTGGGGAGGGAGCCTCGAGGAACCCGCTGGAGCCGAGGCCCCCCGGCCCTGAACTGTGATGCCCCAAGAATGGGGATCCGATAGAAAGATGAGGTGCGCGCGTCCGAGCGGAGATCCGACAAACCGCTCGGGGAGGCCTAGCATAAGGCTAGGCCTCTGGGGATGCGGGGAGGGGGTCACTCAGCCCTCAAACTCTTCATGGAAACGTTGGATTGCGAGAGCCTGAAGGGGGGTTACAGGATATCATGCTACTCTGCTAAAAGGCTAGCCTACCATGTGGAGCCCAAGATGAGGGAGGCAACCCCCGGAGAGGAGTGGCTGCTTAGGAGAATCCTAGACGGTATGGGTAGGGAGGGGCTACTACACGCGCTATGCAAGGCCCTCGGCATCACATCGTACCCGGGGGGCTAGGAGCTCTAGTAGAGGTTACCCTAACCCGCAGGGGCTCTGAGAATCACATCATGCCACTTGGAGTTCACAAACAATCGTATAGCCTTCAGGCTTAAACCTCAACGCAGGGTTTAGCTTGAAGTCTGGAATATGGTAGGATATGGTAGGAGCTCCGACACGTGCTAGCAAGCTCGCGGACTCCCTAGACTCCTGGTATTAAATGATAGTAGTGTTGGGGGTTTCAAGCACTAAGTGTTAGGATGCTAGGAACTCCCCTAAGCTAAGCCCTGTTTAGAACTTTAGGTAATCCGAAGAGCTTCACATCATGTGCCCTGGGTGTAGCTTAAACGACTATAAGCTAGAGTAACCCCCGACATTGGAAATCGATAGGCCTGATCGCAGCCAACTATCAGATCATTGAAACTAGTATTAGACCTAGGATAGGCGAGGAAAATCCAACTCCTCATGTGAGGTTACTGCGGTCGTTTAGAGAAGCTCCGACAGCCATCGACCTTCGAGAGCTCCTCATAGAACCCTGCGGGAGAACCTCCTTCTAGCGGAGTTCCATTCCATATGCTGCTAAGGGGCTTTAGAATGTGAGATTTGATCAAGGAGGGTGTGAAAGATAGGGTGGACAGTAGGAGCTCGAAGGAAAAGTATGGGAGAATCTCGGCCCATAGGAGGGTGGCGTAGGCGGTGGAGGGTCCTGGGAAGGTGTTCGGGTATTCGGGCTTACTACCATTAACGGTGCCTTATAGTAGTCACCCTCATCCTTTACTAGGAATGCCGTTAACTCAATGTAGTAGGGGTAAAAGCACCTATCCGTGGTAGTATAATATGAGATTATGCCAAAATATAGCATAGAGGAGCCAATCGATAAGGTTGAGATCGCTCCGTCAGGCCAGCCGGATACGTTCCCAGCTAAAGCTCTGATGATAGGTCCTATGGGCATTGCGATGCCGAAAAGTGGGGTTGATCCACTTTTAGCCGTCAAATCACTAGACCATACATCTAGGTATTGCCTAGGTGTACTCCGAGTAATCTTCCGGTGGTGTTGGAGTCGTGGTATAGGAAGTTGAAAGCCTCATTCAACCAGCCTAAGCCATCATATGGGTTCTCATCGATGTGGATGCTGTAATCAATTCTATTAGTCGATCTAAAGTATGGAACCATGTGTACCGCTAGAGAGCTATCGAGAACCTCTCTATAGCATACAATTCCACATGTATCTTTTACAAATGCGTATTCGACGAGCCACATACGACCTCTAATCCCAGTAGCTATGAGGGCCTCCTTATAGAACGAGAACCTACCTACTCCCGCATCGAAGTATTTGCAGTCGTACGTCTTCGAGGTTAAATAGGAGTTCATGAACAGACAATCCATACGAAATAGCACTGCCTCAGATACCCTTTGAGGAAGGTAGTGTATAAGGAAACCGGGTCCAGGCACGATGAAATCTATAACTTTACGGAATACAAGTGAGAGGTCGAAGCTAGGCTGTGAGGTTAAAACTATCGAGTGCATATGGCGCACCCTCACTATGTAGTTGCCATCGACATCATTTACGTAGGATACCAATAGTGGGATGGACTCCGCGCTCGATGAGACATAGTGGGTTCTCGTAAACACCCACTTATAGCATTCCCGGTAGACTATGTAGCCTCTACAATCGTCTATCTGACGTGGCGGTGTTGTCTGTAGTGCCTCAGCTCTACCTGTCTGTTCTCCGCCGTTTGTCTTGTTCAACTTTATCTTGTGTACTGGTTTGAACTCGACCTCCACTATTATGCTCTTGCCTCTGGCCTTCCCTGGTATTACTGGTATTGTTATCACGTCTGTTGCTATGTACTCTTCTCCACCCTCCTCCACCTTCGATATTATGAATGTTAGTAGTCCTAGCCCGCTGTGTGCTGGGTTTGAGTTAGCCTCCCTCAAAACCCTAGCAGCGTCATCAACGTAGCTTGTTACATCAACTACAACCCTGCCAAGGCCCCGACCCATAGCGACATCCCTAGCGCCATCAACTGTTATGCCTGAGAGTGTGAAACCAAAGTCTACGGGCTTACCGTTGCATTTAACCTCTAGGACAACGCTAGTCTTATTACTTGGAGCTAATGGTATCAAAGGGGACTTATAGGTAACCCTATGGTTTAAACTCTCATGCACAACCTCTGATAGTGTTGCGGAGTAGGCGTTAAGGGATAGGAGTGGAGCGTATAGGGCTAGGAGAGTTACAATAACAGCTGCCAATGCGATTTTGAAGCCTCGTAGAATTATAGCCGAGCCCCAGCACCATCACCAAATACTTCTGAGCTTAAATACACAAGTATATACTTGATTCTGTGCTTTAAGCCTTAAGCATGATGAGGTCTAATACCGGGGGTTACTTGGAGCTCCTAGCATAGGGCTGTAGTCTCGGCTACTGGAGCTTCTAACCCTTTAAATTCTAAGATTTCGGTCTAGAGGCTACGTTACCTCGTTACTTCCTATTGGCTTTGAGCTCTTAGATCGTAGGGTTCCATGGGGGTGTTGTTGAGCTGGGGGTTACTCTAGGGAGTGGGGCCTCTTATTAGGGGTTGTAAGCCTGGGGTTTGGGTCTCCCGGGCGTTTCATGTTTTAAGGTTTACCCTCTCACCAGTATACGGGGGTTTGGTTGTTTAGGTTCATCCATGTTTCTGATACCCATCTCGGTTATAGGCATCGCGGTCTTGTTGAGAGGGAGAGGGATTTCTATGAGGCTTTCAAGTGGGTTATTGATAGGGCTTTGGAGCTCCGTGTTGATGCTGTGCTTCACGCTGGTGATATGTTTCACACTTCTACCCCCAGGCCTTTGACCTACATCTACGCTATTAGGGAGTTGAAGAGGCTTGCTGGGGCTGGCGTTAAGTTCGTAGTTGCTCCTGGTAACCATGAGTTGCCCAAGGCCGAGGCTCTTAGCTCCCCGGTCAAGGTGCTGGAGAGCTTGGGCCTGGTTCATGCGATCGGGGATTACAGAGAGCCCCAGCCGGTCGAGCTGGAGGGGGCGTCGGTCATCGTGTTCTCGGAGTGGGCCTCAGACTATCTCAGCAGAGTTGACCCGGCATCTATAACTAGATCTAGGGCTAGGGTTAAGGTGGGGCTCGCCCATGTAACCCTCTGCGACGCCTTAGCGGAGGCCGAGGGCGTCCCCTTGGAGAGGTGTGGTGGGCCCCGTAGGATGCTATCCTCCATGGTGAAGAGTGGCTACAACTACCTAGCCCTAGGTGACATACACACACCGTGGGAGCACAGGGTTCCAGGAGCTCCCCCCATGGTCTACCCTGGTTCAACGGAGTACCTCGACGTTGGCGAGTATAGGAGGAGTAGTGGCGGTAGGTACGTGTACCTCGTCGAGCTAGACGAGGAGGGCTTCGTTAGAGCTGAGAGGTTGAAGATAGAGACTGTAAGACCTTGGATCGTGGTCGAGGGGGGCTACCAGGAGGTTTCAAGGATCATTGAATCCATTAAGAGGCCTCCCGGCAGTAAGGAGCCGATAGTCTACGTGACTGTTAAAGGCACGCTAGACCAGGCTAGGAGGAGATCGCTCAGGGAGAGGCTCGACGCCCTCAAGGGGGATGGCCTGATACTAGACTATAAGACTGTGGTGGAGGAGAGGGGGGAGCCTAGGCGTGTATATACACCTCAAACCCTAAGCCTGGAGTCCATGTTGGATAAGTTGCTTGAGAGGTGTGGTGAGGGTATTAGGAGGGATCTGGTACAGCTGCTGACAACGCTGTTAAACAACCCTGGGGATAGAGATGTAGCTAGTAGCTTTGCCAGAGCCCTAGAGGAGAGAGGGGATCTGGTGGAGTGCATCAATAGAGCTTTTGGAGAGGGGTTTACGAGATGATGATTAGGGAGGTTGAGTTAAAGAACATACTATCGCATGAGAGTACTAGGGTTGAGTTCACACCTGGAGTCAACGTCATAGTAGGGCTCAACGGTTCTGGTAAGAGCTCCATTATAGACTCGATACTACTATCCATGCTTGGAGCCTGTACTAGTTCAAGGGAGGTTGTGAGATCGGATCTAGGCGAGGTCCTAAGGGTTGGAGCTCAAAGTGGCTACATAAGGGTTAAGTTCGAGATTGGTGGTTCAACGTATGTCGTGGAGAGGGTTATATCAAGGGATCTAGGTAGGACGACATCGGCATTGAAGCTAGAGAAGCTCGACGGCTCAACTCGTAAAACGCTAGCCTCAGGCAGGGAGCAGTTTTGCATGTGGATCCAATCACTCCTAGGCATAAGCGACCCCCTGGTGTTAACGTCAACACTCGTGGCCAGACAGGGTTACCTAGCTGAGTTCATAGAGATGGAGCCTTCTAGGAGGAAGGAGAGGGTGTTAGACCTTGTGGGTTTAAGTAGGCTTGAGGAGGCTAGGGACGCTCTAGCAGATGAGGTTAAGAGGGTTACAGCTGAGGTTGCAGTCCTCGAGTCTAAGCAGAGGGATTACAGGGAGAAGGAGAAGCGTGTTAAAAGCCTAGAGCAGGAAGTAGCTAGGATTGAGAAGAGCCTTGAGGATGCTAGGGGGCTTAGATCGAGGATTCAAAGTGAGCTAGAGAGGGTTAGAGGGGAGCTTGGAAGGCTTGAGGAGGCTCTAACGATAATAGCTAAGCTCAAGCCGTTGGAGGAGCTACGCAAGCAAATAGAGGATGAGGGGTCTAGGGTTAGGGAGCTCGAGTCAAGACTATCAAGGCTTGGAGATGTGGACGTCAAGGGGGTGGAG
>Ga0080008_140745_pt1 | contig 20263 bp, 19 predicted proteins | sample ConCONMetagenome_FD_69211 | JGI IMG/M metagenome (GOLD analysis project Ga0080008, IMG submission 69211) | Hot spring microbial streamer communities from Conch Spring, Yellowstone National Park, USA - CON_C (SPADES assembly) (version 2) | ecosystem: Environmental > Aquatic > Thermal springs > Hot...
GGGTGTCAGGTGCAGGGGTGAACTCTACATACCAGCTAAAACCTACTGCCCCGATCATAGCGAGGGGGAGCTGGTCGAGGTTAGGGGGCCCTGGGTTATCAAAAGCTATACTATAGTGTACGAGGACATGTACGGAGAGAAGTTGGATAAACCAGTTGTAGTAGCACTACTAGGCATCGAGGGGGCTCGCGGAGGGTTGATACACTACGTGGACGTAGACCCCGATAAGGCGAGGATTGGCCTCAAGGTGGAACCAGTGTTCAAGCCAAGGGAGGAGAGGAGGGGTCTAATAACCGATATAATGTTCTTCAAACCAGTAGAACATAGTTAGGCAGTAGTAGATAACAGCCATCGACTATAGCTAGACAAAGCAGATTAACTCTGAGTAGCATCCACCTACTTGGTGGCCGGCTTGAGCCACCCAGGCCTGGTCAAGGTATCAGAGCTGGTTAGAAGAGCTCCTATAACGGTAACCCCCCTAGCGACCGTTGAGGAAGCTATTAAGCTAATGCATAGAGAAGGGGTTGGCAGTGTTGTAGTGGTAAGCCCTGAAGGTAAGGTACTAGGGATTTTCACCGAAAGAGATCTCGTCAGGTTGATTGGCGAGGGTAAACCTCTAACGACTAAGATAGGAGATGTTATGACAAGAGACCCGGTTACAGTGTACGAGGATGATACTGTGACGAAGGCCGTAATGCTGATGGCCGAGAAGAGGATAAGACATCTACCTATAGTGGATAGAGAGGGTAGGCTTAAAGGCGTCATATCAGTTAGGGATGTAGCTAGTGTTCTAGCTAGGTACAAGGAGGAGTTAGAGGAGGTTAGCGAGTAGCATCTAGCTTTTAAACCCCACACTTGTTTCTTACCGTCCAATTTTGAAGTGCTTTGGCCTACCTAGCGCTAGCTCAGCAACCTCCTGTACAGCCTCCGATATGGTAGGGTGTGGGTGTACCGTTAGGGCTAGATCCTCTAGCGTTGCACCCATCTCTATGGCTAATGCTAGCTCTCCAGCTACCTCAGAGGCGTGTGGTGCCGCCATGTGGATCCCCAGTACAGCCTTGCTACCCTCCTCGTACACAACCTTTATGAAGCCATCCAGGGAATCCTCTATGCTGGCTCTAGCCAGCCCACCTATGGGTAGCTTCACTGTTGAAACCCTATACCCGGCACTCCTAGCCTCAGCTTCTGTTAAACCAACACTTACCAGCTCCGGGTCTGTGAAGACAACTGATGGTATGGCCTTTGCGTCGAACTCAGCTTTAAGACCTGCAGCGTTCTCAGCTGCTACTAGTGCTTGTGCGAAAGCCTTGTGAGCTAGTAGCGGCGGTCCTGTTACATCGCCTGAAGCGTAGACATCCTTTGAAGCCCTCATATCCCTGCCAACCCTCACATACCCCCTCTCGTCGAGGCTTACCCCTAGGCGTTCGAGCCCTAACCCCCTGGTGTTAGGCTTCCTACCTATAGCTACGAGAGCTATGTCGGCTTCAACCTCAATGTTGTTGGATAGCCTAGCCTTGATATAGCCCTCCCTCCTCTCAACCCCCTCAACCCTAGTTGATGTGTACACCTTAACACCCATCCTAGAAAGCCTCCTAGACATTAGCCTGGAGAAGTCCTCATCCATCATGGGGAGCACCCTATCCATAACCTCGACTAGGTGAACCTCGACACCAAGCTTAGCCATAATGTTGGCGAACTCCACGCCAACATAACCAGCCCCCACTATGAGGATCCTGGAAGGCTTCCTCCTAACATCCAGTATAGTCCTATTACTATGCACTAGGACACCGTCAAACTCAAGCCCTGGTATGCTAGCTGGATCCGTCCCCGTGGCCACCACTAGCTTCGAGTAACCCACCCTCCTCCCATCGCTAAGCTCTAGAACCCCAGGTTCCACAACCCACCCTCTAGCGTTGAAAACCTCAACATTATACCTCCTCAGTAGCGAGCCTACACCCTCCGATACCCTGGAGGCGATACCCTTAACCCAGTCCATGTAGGCCTGGTAGTCTAGCTCGTAGCTTAACCTAATGAAGGGTAGCCTTGATAAGCTTGATAGGAGCTCCACAGGTCTAATCATGGACTTTGTGGGTATACAGCCGTAGTTGGTGCACTCACCGCCAAGCTTATCAGCCTCTACAACAGCCACCCTCAAGCCAAGCTGGGAGGCTCTAATAGCTGCAGGGTAGCCCCCAGGCCCTCCTCCCAAAACCACTAGATCAAACCTATCCAAAGGCTACACCTCATTTAAACTCGTCCTCCGATGCCATTAAAAGTGCTGGGTTCTCCAGGTATCTTTTAACAGATAGTAGGAATCTAGCAGCATAAGCGCCCTCAATGAACCTGTGGTCGAAGCTTAAAGAGAGGTAGACAACCTTCCTAGGCTTCAGCTCCCCATCAACATACCTTGGAACCTCCATAACCCTGTGAACCCCCAGTATGGCTGCCTCAGGGTAGTTTATCACGGCCATCCCGAACACTGTCCCAATGGATCCTATGTTGGTTATGGAGAACGTGCCTCCAGTCACATCCTCTAGGGATAGCTTACCCTCTCTAGCCTTCTCAGCTAAACTCGCTAACTCTCTGGCTATCTGGTATAACCCCTTTCTATCAGCATCCCTGATAACGGGGACTACGAGGCCCTGGGGCGTGTCAACAGCTATCCCTATGTTATAATTCTTCTTAACAACGATCTCCCCCTTCTCGTAGTCGAGTGTAGCGTTAAGCAATGGGTACTCCTTAAGAGCTTTAACAACAGCCTTAACTATGAAGGGTAGGAGTGTCAGCTTCACACCCTTAGATTCGGCATCCTGCCTCAAATCATCTCTAAGCTTAATGAGCTCCGTTACATCAACCTCCTCCACTATGTAGGCATGGGGTATCCTGGATTTAGATTCAACCATCTTGGAGGCCATAACCCTCTTTAAACCCCTAAGTGGTATTCTCTCAACGACACCCTCAACTGGAGCCGGTTTCTCGGCAACTCTCTTGGATTCCTCAACATACCTTAGAACATCGGCCTCTGTGATCACACCTCCAGGCCCGGTGCCCTTAACCTTCGATAGATCTACTCCTAGCTCCCTAGCGAGCTTCCTAACCCTAGGTGGAGCCCTAATAGGAGCCCCGGCTACCCCTCGTTCCTTAACTTCTACCTCCTCAACGCCTACCGCTTTAGGAGCTCCGGCTACCTCTCCAGCCTCTGAAACCTCTACCTCAGCTATTGGAGCCCCTACTTTAACTACATCTCCTGGTTTAGCTAGAAGCCTAACTATCCTACCCTCGAAAGGCGATGGTATCTCAACTGTAGCCTTAGCCGTTAGAACCCTGACTACGGGCTGGAACTGCTTAACGAAATCCCCCTCCTTAACAAGCCACTCTACAATCTCCCCCTCGCTTAACCCCTCACCTATATCAGGTAGCTTGATCTGCTTTAAGACCATCCCCGAACACCTAGTAGCTCATAACCTTAGATAACCCCATGTATATACGAGCTACATTTGGCATGTATAGCTTCTCGTGGACGAGCGGGAACGGAGCGTCGAACCCCGCAACTCTGACTATGGGTGCTTTCAGCAACTCTACAGCCTCCTCAGCCACATAGGCTGAAATCTCAGCACCTAAACCGAGGGTCTTCGGGGCCTCGTGCACGATGACAAGCCTCCCGGTCTTCTCTAAACTCTCTAGTATCGCGTCCTTGTCGAAGGGGAATAGTGTCCTCAAGTCTATTACCTCAACACTCCAACCGTGCCTAGCCTCCGCTATCTTCGCTGCCTCCAGAGCTTGGTATACCATGGCACCCCAGGTTACTATGGTAACATCGGAGCCCTCCTTAACAATCCTAGCCTTACCTATGGGTACTGTGTAATCCTCCTCTGGGACCTCCTCCCTTATAGTCCTATAGAGTACCTTGGGTTCTAGGAAGACTACGGGATCCTCAGCTCTCAAAGCAGACTTAAGTAACCCCTTGGCATCACGTGGTGTCGAGGGCATTATGGTTATGAGGCCTGGTGTATGTATGAAGTAAGACTCGGGACTCTGGCTATGGAACATACCACCCCTAACGCCACCACAGCACGGTCCTCTGACGACTATTGGAGCACTATACATGCCTCCAGTTCTCCTCCTAATCTTTGCTGCCTCGCTTAGAAGCTGGTCTAGAGCCTCGTATATGAAGTCTATGAACTGTATCTCTGCAACAGGCTTCAAACCATAGAGGGCCATGCCGACGGCCACGCCGACTATGCCCAGCTCTGTTAAAGGCGTATCTATAACCCTATCAGGTCCGAACTCGTCTATCAAACCATCTGTTACGAGGAACACGCCACCCCTTCTACCCACATCCTCTCCTAAAACCACTATCCTCGGATTCCTCCTCATCTCCTCCCTCAAAGCACTGTTAAGAGCTTGGACCATGTTCATAACGGGCATCCTCACTCAACCTCCAAGCCTAGCTCCCTCATAACCTTAAGGGACTCTCTTAGCTCTTCGTACTGCTCTAGTAGATTCCATGTAGGCTTAGAGTAGACGTTCTCCAGTATCACGTCTACAGGTAGCGGGGGTTTGTTGTAACACTTCTTAACAGTATCCTCTATCCTGGAGCTCCACTCCTCCCATATCCTCTTATCCTGATCCTCGCTTAACAAGCCCTTCTTGTAGAGGAACTTCCTAAACCTAGCTATGGGGTCCAGCTTCTCAAACAACTTGATCTCCTCAGGATCCCTATACTTACCCGGGTCGTCCGCGGTAGTGTGCGGGCCCATCCTGTAGGTTACAGCCTCTATGAGGGTAGGCCCCCCACCCCTCCTAGCCCTCTCCACAGCCTCCCTGGCGGCAGTGTATACTGCGATCACATCGTTACCATCAACCCTAACGCTGGGAACCCCGTATGCAACCCCCTTCACAGCAAATGTTACAGATGCAGTCTGCCTCCTAGCGGGCATCGATATGGCCCACTGGTTGTTCTGTACAACAAAGACAACTGGGGCTTTAAAAACCCCCGCGAAGTTCAGCGCGGCGTGGAAATGCCCCCTGGATGTAGCTCCATCACCGAAAATAGTCATAACAACAGTCTTGTGACCCAATATCTTAGCCGCCATAGCAGCCCCCACGGCATGGGGGATCTGGTTGCCGACGGGGACGGGAGCGGGGACCAGGTTGACACTCCTCTTGCCGTAGACCGCGAACTCGCTGCCCTTCAGGAGATCATCGACGTTAGCCATAGCCCTATCCAGTATCTCCTCCTCACTCATACCCTTAACAAGGTAAGCCCCGAGCTCCCTATAGCTCGGGAACAGCCAGTCATCCCTATCCAAGGCCATGGCAGCCCCGACACCGACAGCCTCCTGACCTCTATTGGGTGCGTGTAATGCCACCTTACCAACCCTCTGGAGCTTTAAAAGCCATTCATCGAGTATCCTAGCTCTGACCATGTACACATACATGTCCATCAACCTACCCTCATCAATATCGAAATCTCCGACCTGCTCCCCCTCCTCGTCAATAACCCTATACGAGCCTAGAGCTCTCCTTAAATCAAAGCCAATATCGTCGAGAGAGTACTCCCTGAAAGGCCACTCTGTAGAATAAAACCTAGACCCCACCATAACACCCAAGGGGTACACTAGACGTTGCAGGTTTTAAAAGAACGATATAAACGGGGAAAATGCTGAATATAAAGTTGAGAACATAACTAGGCTTGCATTCTATTCCGAAACAATCCCAACTTAAACCCCTTACAGGCTCTAGGAGCGGGTCCTGAAAGCCCGAGAGAAGGCTGCCTCCAAAAATCCTATAACACTATTGAAGTTACCTAGAGACCTACAGTCTATGAGGGCTCCGACGCCACAGAATGGCAGGTTTAAGGTCGAAGAGTTACCTAGATCAATGGCGAGGTTGTAGGGTTAGAAGCCCGGTTCGCTGTATTAGAGAAGGCATAGAAGGGTTGTGTAGCTCTAAGTAACCTCCAGCACCATAGTCCTCGGGGTGATGGCTGTAACCGGGGGGTGTTCGTTTCCTCTAGACTACAGCGTATTCCTAGACGTTAACTAACATAGCTTCATTAAGTCCCTCATCGCCGTCATCGCATCCTCTCGTGGCCTGTGGATTTATGGGGTTTTAAAGAGTTAGGGTTTACCCCTGGGAGCTCTAGGCTTTCTACCTGAGGGTATGGTTGGGAGTGTGTATCCTAGTTGTTGTATGCTTCCTTGGATGAATGTTCTCTCATACTCTCTCCTTACGTCTTCGCTTGTTAGGTGTAGGTATAGTTGTGTTATCTTTAGGTCGCTGTGGCCGAGGAGTTTTTGTAGAGCTGGGAGGCTCATCCCCCTTCTTATAGCCTCTGTTGCGAACGTGTGTCTTAGCACGTGGGGTCTCACCCTGCTCGGGTCTATTCCAGCTATGCTAGCTAGCTTCTTCAACCTCTTGTATAGAGCCTGGTATGATATGCTTATAAGCTTGTCACCCGGGTTTAGCCTAGCTCTAGCTATGTACTCTGCTATAACATCTCTGGATAGGGGGCCTAGCATTACCAACCTCTGCTTACCATACTTCCCCGTAACCCTGGCTACCCCACTATGAACGTCTACGTCTGCAACTCTAAGCGATAGGAGCTCCGAGGCTCTAAGCCCGCTCTCCGCCATCAGGGTAACAGCTACTAAGTCCAGGTAGTCCCTTGAAGCTCTCACCAGCATCTCCACATCAGACCACTCAAGGGCCTCGCTAAAACCACCCCTAGCCCTTGGGACGATGGGGAGCTCCTCCCTCAAACCAGCCCATCTCAGGAAGCGTCTAACGAACACACTGTAGTAGCGGATCGTAGTATCACTAACCCTCCTAGAACCACTCCTTAAGCTGGAAAGCCACCTAATATAGTCGTCTACTGTAACCTCCGACACAAGCCTATCACGTCCAACGAAATCAGCAAAGCTCCTAAGAGCTACAGAGTACACCTTCAACGTCCTAGCACTAAGCCCCAAAGCCGAGATTACAGATATGAAGGTGTTAACTGCATCCCCAACGCTCATCCTAGCAATGTTCCTCGGCTGTGGGAGGTACCTTAAACTAGCCACTCGAACCCCAGATAAAGCTATGGGGTCTAAGGTTTTCTAGAAGAGGTGGGAGGTAACACCCTTTAAATACCATAATAAATAATAACATGTGACTACCAGGATGACAGGGATCAACTATGAGGGTGTCGAGATCCTGAACTGCTAGAGAGCCCCCCGAACACCTACGATGAGAGATGCTTACACAAAGTCTAAGATGGAGGAGCTAGAGAAAGATCTAGACCCCCTAACATCTAGACTTTGTAGAGGAGCATCTAAACCCTCTAGGTAGTATTGGGGAGGAGTAGCTCGACATAGAAGGCTAGAAGCCAACGGAGCCCCCAAGGTGGTTGTTATAAAGGTCTAAATGCTACTAAGATCGTGGGGTGGGGTAGACTGGTAGCTAAAAGGCTTAGCTTCCCCAAGAAGAGGGAGGATATAGAGAAGGTTGTTGAGGAAGTCGAGGCAAAGCATGAGCATGAGGAGCACCACCATCACCACCATCACGGTGTTGAAGACGAGATAGCTGGGATACAGATGCTCCTCGAATCTCTAAACTCGAGAATTTCAGATGTAGAGTCTAAGCTTACACAGCAGGGTCTTGAGGTAGCTAGGCTGTACAAGGTTCTAGCTCACCTAGTGGAAGCACTTATGGCTGAAAGCGAGGATGCTAGGAGAAAGGCTCTCACGGAGGCACTAAAGGCTCTTGAGGAAGGCAGCTAAGAGGTGGTTTGATCCTGAAGAGGAGATGGCTAAAACCATCATACGTGGTACCGGTATCATTTAGGGTAACTGCGTACGAAGACTACCTATTGAGGGTCTTAGCAGCCAAATGTGGTGTTTCTAGAAGCATGATAGTGAGGGTAGCCGTACTAAGACTTATAGCAGGCCTACTGGAAGACGGTAGAATCGTTGGGGAGCTACCTACCGGGTATGAGGAAGTGTTAAGACAGCTGGGATCCGAGGCTAAGGAGATTCTAGAGAAATGCGTTGACAAGCTTTAAGGTAGAATCTCCTATCACATATGTTGCGACTGTTAAGCCTCCCACTCCTATACGAGTATAACGCCCTTCACGTCGTGCCCTCCAGGGCTTCGATAACCTCCTTTAGAACCTGTTTCTCTAGATTATACAGGCATTCTCTAAGACAGGACTCCCTAGCTATAACGTCTTCCATGGAGCACTTCTCGTAGAGACACCTTTTCCTCAACCTCCTCGTGTCAACATAGTACACCACTATATCCCCTACAATCGTCCTACTTAGTAAGCCGGAGACACCTAGACTTACTAGGAGCTCCTCCACCAGTTTATCGTTGATAAGCCTCCTATCGAATATAAAGGCTCCGAGGGAGTTTAGGGATCTAGCGAGCCTTCTCTTAACCTCATCAACTTCGCTCATAGAATCTCATCTCGGTACCCTAATCGATCCAATCACCTGTTTGTATCTTCTCTGGTATGTACTGGAATGCTAGGAACTTAAGCCCTTTACCTGCGAGAGCCTCTATCTCCAGCTTCACCTTCTTCTCCAGGAACGTGTTGAGTTCCTTCCTCCACCTAGGGGTCTGGAACCACGTGTAGTTCATTAGCTCCTTAGCCCTCTTTATATCCCTCTCCTTAGCTTTTATTATGAAGTTCTTCCTCTCCGCCTCCGTTAGATAAGGTTTCTTGCCGACGTCACCGAATATGTCGGTCATGGAGACTCCTAGGAACTTAGCCTTAGGAGTTGCGAGTCTTTCACTCTCATAGCTTAAGGTTATACTCCCTACCTTGAACACAGAGTATATGTTCCACCCGTAGGGGTCACTATCTGTTAGCACGTAGACGGATAGGCCCAGCTCCTCATTAAGCCTTCTCACAAACCTCCTAGTAGCCCTGTCAGGTTGCCCAGCCCCTGTCACCAGTATCGACTTGTACTGCCTCCAGAACCCTATTCTATGTAGTTGCTGGAATACAGCATCCTTCTCTACAACCAACACGAACTCCGCATCTACATCGAGGAACTCTATGAGATCGGGTGTAGATTCTATAGCGTAAGCTCCGTGGCCTAACTTTGATAGGTCTATCACATCAGGCCCACTCCTAATCCTCATGTTCCCCACAACCTTACCCTTCTCCTTACTCAATATCAGCATGTGCTCCCTAAGCAACCCGGTCATAACTTCTATGTCCCTTATTGCTGAGTCACTCTCAGCCTGCTCATCCCAGGTGTTCTCCTCCCTTAACCCTCTACTGAGATCCCTATAGATGATTGTGTGCTTGCCCCTATAGTAGAGATCCCTTATGGTGGGGTACTCGTTCTCGACAAGAGCCTGGTATATTATGGAGGCCATTAGCAGTGTCTGCATGAACCTCCTCGTCTCACCCATATCCAGCATGTTCCTCTCGAAAACCTCGTCCCCCAGCACTAGTATGCCTTTCTCTGGATCGAATATAGTGTTGGATAGGGTCCTCTTTGGTATAACCAGCTTGGGGGGCCTCCCTCTAAGTACATCCTCTAGAACACGTATCATCGTACTTCTGAGTGTACTTGCAGCCTTCCTCCGAGCCTCAACGTCAACCATATCGGCTACGTTCATCCTCTCACCCCTAGGATACTCTAACCTCGCTAATTATACTCCTGATCAAGTCCTCAACACTCCTCCCAGAGTCGTCTCCACGCCTAGGTAACTCCATGTTCTTAGCTACCAAGCTTACCAGGGCATCAACTATATCCCTCTCCTCCCCAGGCTCAAGAGGCTTCCACGATCCGGGATCTCTTGAAAGCACCTTAAGACTTCTAGCTATCTCGGGGATGTACTTTGATAGGACTAGTATCTTCCTCATGACCTCAGCCTCCCTCTCCTTAGCCGCTATGAATCGTTTCAACCTCCTGGCAAGCTCTAGAACACCATTCCTAATCTCCGCCTCAAGCTCGGGAACATCACTTATACTCTCCTTACCAACACCCTTATAGGGCACCTTGGTGCTAACAACGTGGACGAGGACGACTAGTGGTGCGGGCATTTCAACATCGTACTGCTTCCAGTTAACATCACTTAGAACCTTATATGATACATCCTCCCTCTCCTCGTAGAGCAAGGGTATCTTGTTAGCATACCTTAGTAGCAGTGGTTCCTCGGAGGGTTGAATAGAGCCTCCATAGGCCATGCCGACCTCGACTATGAAGGGATGCCCTTGATACGCTCTAGGAGGTCTTGTCACCGCGTCAACCCACTCTGGGTTAAACATCCTCTTTAAACCAACCTTTATGAGCTCCTCCCCTAGAGGGCTTAGACAATCGCTACGAGGAGCTCTGAACTTAAACGATCTCATAGCCTCAACCATAGCGACTACTAGTGCACCATTCTCACCTCTGAGTAACTGTTTAGGCTTCATTGTAGGCCTCAAACCAATGGATTTCAGGAACTCTAATGCCGATTGCCTACCAACACTCTGGAACTCTACTTCGAGGAATTCTAGTAGTGTCTTAGCCTTGGTTGCCTTCAGCATGGTCTTGAGAGTCTCTACATCAACACCGTGTGGATGGGGCTTAGCTGTTTTAGGGGGTTTAGGCATCTTCTTTGTAGTCCTAGGGAAGTATAGAACCTCTCCATCAGGGGTCTGTATTAGTATGTCAGCGTATGGTGCTATGATAGCAGTCCTCCTAATATACTCTAGTATCCTGGACTTAGCTCTCTGCCAGTCACATTCGATGATGAGGGACACCCTAGTCCCATGCCATGAAACGTTCTTCTTAAACTGAGCCTCCTCAAGTACTACAGGCTCGTTCCTCTTCATGTCTATGTAGAGCTTCTTAGCGTAGATATAGCTAGAGCCCCTTGTAGTCGATTGAACCTCAACGGGGTTACCGGTGGTAACCTGGCCGTAGAGCACTGAGGCCTTAACCCCGAGACCGTACATGCCACGAGTCTGTCTCAGCACATACTTACTGCTAAACAAGACCTTCCCGAATGCCTCAGGCATAACAGTCGGGGGCACACCTATACCGTTGTCCTCAACCGTAACCCTACACCAGCCCCTATCGCCATCAACCCTCTCAATGTAGATCCTCACCTCCGGGGCTATACCGTGGCCGTCTGTAGCATCAAGAGAGTTTTCCACGAGCTCCCTCACAGTCTGGTATAGAGCTCTAGCTGGGTTGGAGAACCCCGCTACCTCCCTGTACTTGGCGAAGAACTCTGCAACACTCATTTCCCTGAATTTCTCGAGTTCACTCTTACTCATCCCAGACACCTTCCGATAGCTTTTAGGGTGTAGATGGTGCTAAGGGGGGGTAGCCTGTATACGTTGTTCTCCGCGAGGCTTAAAAGCTTAAATTTAATGTTTTAAGGTGAAGTCCGCGTTTAAAACTTCAGTCTAACGTCTTCACATCTAGAATGCATGCTACCACTATGGGGAGTATTATGGTTGCATCACCGTAGACAACAGTGTGCCTAGCCCCCCTCGACACCTTACCCCAGCTTATAGCCTCCCTAGTCTGAGCCCCGCTCAGGCTACCATCGTACTCCACAGCTGTCGTGATGTAGACTGCGTAGTCGAGCCCCCCCTTGAACTGAGACCACCACAGGGTGTGGTGCTTGCTAATCCCGCCTCCGATGACGAGAGCTGTTGCCTTCCTGGCCGTGAAGAGTATATCGGCGAGCCTCCTCATGTCGTGGAAGTAGTCAACCCTCAGCTCGGCCCCCCTCTGGGATTCCATGAAAAGGGCTGTTCCGAAAGCCCCGTCAGGCCACCCGGGGACTATGATGTCAACGTTAGCTAGGCTAGCACTCCTAAGAATGCTATTATCATCCTCTATCATGGACCCAGCTAGTTTTAAGAGCTCGTAGAACCCCCAGTCTCTCTTAATAGTTGAAGCCCTCTCTACAAGAGCTCTAGTAAACCTCTCCACTAGGGGGCCGTAGCTCTCAACAGGTATGTATATGTTACCAAGCCTATGGAACCCCCGCTCCCACAACTCAACATCGTTAGCCTCGAAGAAACCCTTGTAGTAGACAGCGCCAAGAGCTCTAGCAATATCATGGTCTAGGGCACCAGTAGTGGTGATAAGGAGGTTGAATAGCCTCCCTCTCACCAGCTGGGCTAGAACACCCCTAAGCCCTGTAGCAACAATATTACCTGTAAACGATAGGATGCGTAGATCGCTTACAGCCAAACCCTCTCTTAGGATACCCACAGCCTCCCAAACCCTAGATGCCATGAAGCCATGCATAGCACCATAAGCTTCAACAAGCTCGCAAACCCTCATACCACTAGAAACCCTCACATCCCTAATAGGCTCCAATCTAGACCCCGAAACGCTCAAAGCCAAACCCCAGGTGCTTATAAGCATTTAGCATTCAAAAGCCATTGACCGTGAGCCAACGAAAACTAGAAGTGGTGTGGAGGTGAGAGCATATGAGGAGAGGGCTCTCCCCACTAGTAGCAACAATAATATTGATAGCGTTCACAGTACTAGGAGGCGTCCTAGTATACGAGTTCTTCATGAAAACATCGGAGTCCCTGATGGCCTCGGGAGAGACGTTAATTGTAACAGCTACGAAGAGCTACTTTGATGACACTAGAGTCCTAGTACAGGTGGACATAGTTAACGGCTATAGGACTAATGTAACCATAAATGGGTTTAAGTACATAACATCGACCTCCACAACCCCAGCTACCGTTAACCCTATCTCCGGTAGCTCTACAACAAACCTTATGCCGGGAGCTAAGCACAGTGTAGTCCTACTAGTACCCTCTAACACCAAGGCGATAATAATAGAGTATAGGGCTAGGAGCCAGAGTCTAGTGGAGACCGTGACCATAGGTTAAATGACGTCAGTCCCACACCTCTTTTTCCTCCCAGCTTTATAGCTATGGTGATACTGGATGTTGAGAGCTGTTATTGAGAGGATGGCTAAAGGGCTACCTGGTAGGAGTTCTAGGACCGAGTCTAGGGTTGATTTTGAGGTTGTAGGTGCCCCCGAGGATTGGAGGGTGTCAGCTCACTATAGGGTTGGCCCCGTTCAATACTACTTGTACACAGACGATAATGGTATGACAAGGCTTAGGTTCATTGAGCCTCCACCACCTCCTGTTGAGAGGCTTAAGGATCTCGTTGCGGGCATAGCTAGGCCCTCTAATGAGATTGAGAGATATCATGTTGAGAGATCTCTGAGCGGCTACGGCCCCTTGTACCCGTTGATAATAGATGGTAACATTGAGGAGATAGCGTTGGAGGGGTACGATTCCAACGTATCAGTCATCCACAGGCTTGTCCCAGCTAGGTGGGTTGATGTTGATCTAAAGCTTGACCCAGCAACCGTAGACTCCCTGGTCCTACAGCTTTCCAGGAAGTCTGGTAGGGTTGTCAGCCTCCTCGTGCCGTACGCTGAGGGGTTAACCAGTGAGGGTTACAGGGTTGCTGTAACCTTCATGAGGGAGGTTTCCAGGTTTGGTAGTAGCTTCGTTATAAGGAAGTATCCTGAGAAGCCTGTCACACTAGCTGATATGATAGCCTCTAGAACCCTCTCACCCCTAATGGCAGCCTACCTCTGGATCCTAGTTGAAGCCCAGATGTTCATAATAATAGTCGGTAGTATGGGTGCTGGGAAGACAACGCTACTTCAGGCGCTCGCAGGCCTCATACCACCCTACAATAGGGTTGTAACCATAGAGGATACACCTGAGCTCCGCCTACAGAACCCCCACTGGGATTCACTAGTGACTAGAGCCTCCGTACCAGGTGAGGCCCTTACGGAGATAGGGCTAGAGGATCTACTGAAGTTTGCCTTGAGGAGGAGGGCTGAGTACATAATAGTAGGTGAGGTTAGAGGGAGGGAGGCTAGGCTACTAGCCCAGGCAGCGGCACTAGGCCACGGCTCCATGACAACTTTCCACGCTGATAGCCCTGAAGCAGCAATACTGAGGTTGCAGATGGAGCCCATAAGCCTACCACAGCTCTTCCTAAAACTGATAGCTTCCATCGTCCACCTAAGAAGGATACCGGTGTACGGGGGCAAGGTTAAGAGGAGGGTCTTCAGCATAACCGAGGTTCAGGACGAGGAGCTAGTCACAGTGTTCAAGCTGAATACCCACGATGACTCCTTCAGCCCCAATAGCCCAGCTGAGGTTGTTAGGGTGAGTAGTAAGCTTGAGGAAGCATGGGTTAAGCTAGGCGCTCCCCACGGGGATCTGGAGAGAGAGCTTGAGAGGAGAGCCGAGCTCTTGGAGAGGCTGGCTGGCATCGACCCGGATAACTTCTACAAAGCTATAACCAGGTTTTATATAGCGGAGTACGGGGAGGTCTTTAAACCATGAGGGGTTACTTGAAGGTCGTAGAAAACCTTGGAGGCTACATTGACATACACTTGTACAAACTATGGGATCCCGAGGTATACGGGCCCGAGCTTAGTAGCCTCTTTAGGCTAGCTTTTAAAACATCTATAGTCGCATCTGTTGTCTTAGCCCTACTAGCACCCCCCTTGATCGTACTAAGATCCTTTAACCCCATCATAACCTTGCTCCCCCTAATCCCCCTACTCATAGCCTATCTAACACCAACCATATGGAGGGCTGTTCTAGGCTCTGGTATTGATAAGGAGCTCCCAGCAGTGCTAGCCTACTTAATCCCATACACTAGAACCCCTATCAACATAGCAGATCTAATGGCCATGCTGAGTGATAAGAGTTACTTCTTCTGGTTTAAATTCGAGGCTTCCAGGCTCAGATACCTCCTAAACCTGGGGTACGACCCGTTAACAGCTTTGAAGAAGCTAGCTGAGACAACACCCTCCAGGGGTTTAAGTGAGGTTATAAGGGATTACGTTAATGCTCAATCACTAGGTGTCTCAAGGGGTCAACTAACATTGATGCTCTTCAAGCACGCCATGGAGTCTATAAGGGATCAATGGAGATCCCATGTGGAGTTCGGGAGGGTTGTAGCTGAGGGTATAGTGGCAGCTATCATATCCATTGTAGCCCTCTCACCCCTAATCCTCCTAGGTGGAGGGTACCCAGTACTCCTAGTCGTGATCCCAGCCGTAGTAGCCCCAGCTGGAGCTATAGCCATGCTAGCTACAAGGCCATCCATAGGGGAGTACAGGCTGTCTTACTTCGAGCTACTCCTAACAATAACCGTCCCCCTCGTAGCCGTCATCATAAACTATAAGGTATCCCTTGAGGCGGGCCTCGCTTACCTAGCAGGGATGACTATAGTCGTGGAGGCTATAGCCATAGGGTTTAGAAGGCTTAATGCTACGGCAATGAGAGAGCTAAGATTAGCTGTTGAGGAGTCAAGGCTAGGCATAATACCGGAGGGTAGGCTTGCTAAAGCTGAGAGAGCTGCTAGCGGGGTAGTGAGGGCAATAATATCGGCATCGAAGATAGCTGGGACGATGGGCATAGGGGAGGCGTTAAACCACATAATAACGTTAATAGAGGAGGCTCAAAGGCATGTAAAGGCAGCATCACTCCAAGCAACAGTACTAGCAATCCTCTCAGCAACATCAATACCAATAGCCATATACGGGTTAAACCTACTCGAAAACGCTATCAAGACAAGTAGCTTAGGCGTATCAGACCCTACAACAATAACGCTTATGACATGGCTAATAGCCGTAACATCCCCCCTGGTAGCACTCCCAGCATCAGTACTACAGAGAGGATGGCTGATATCACCTGTATACCCACTCATAACACAAGCCATGGTTTTAATCACCTTAAACTTGTTAAAGTGAATAGAGTTAGGGTTACGCTACGCCCGCCAAGCACGCCATTAAATCCGCCCCTAAGCTGGTTACTTAGCATAGGTCGGGTGGTCACCAGAGCTTTTAAGCGTAAGTTTTTTTATACCGGAGGCTTCTACCTTTAAAGGAGGGCCTAGGCTAGCAATATGTGGCTCCCCGGTGGCCCCTCATGAGTAGACGTGGTTTTGAGAGAAGGTATCTTGGCGTAGTTAGGAGTATCACCCCGATGGGTTTGGTTGTTGTCTCGATGAGTGGGAAGAGGCCTGTACCTCTAGGTTCTAAGGTCTACTTCCGCGATGATAGCGGTGTTTACAGGGAGATGGGTGTTGTAGTTGACATAATCGGTAATGTCGAGAGACCCCATGCTGTCGTTAAGGTATCCGACAAAAGTATACTCAGTGGTATACCTGTAGGCCTGGAGGTTTCGTATGAGCTTAGAGCTCCAAGAGGCCACCGGGGGGCTGCGAGGAGGGGTTAAGCTATGGAGCCCGAGGTCTGGGATGGCGCTTCGGATGAGGAGCCACTTGAAGCTACTCAAACCCGGGAGTGCCCGGGAGAGGTGGTTGTTACACCTGAAGGATATAGGGTTTGTAGTGCTACAGGTGAGATTCTAGAGGAGATGGTGATATCAGATGAACCTGAGAGGTACTTTAAGGAGGAGTCTAAGAGCATCCCTAGGATTGGAAGTCCTCTAACGTATACACAGCACGATATGGGTATTGGTGTTAGCTTGGAGCCCAGGAGGCCCTCCAACCCCCTCAAGAGGGCTGGAAACCTCGTCAGGAAGGTTAAGGTGACGAGGGTTACTAAGAAGGATGTATGTAAGGTTATGGTTTTACAGTACGCTAATGAGGTGGCCTCCGCTCTCGAGCTACCTAAATCCGCTAGAGAGGATGTAGGGTTCATACTTCAAAGGTACCTAGCTAGAGAGAAGGTTAACGGTGATAGGGAGAGGAGGTGCCTGGTTGCAGCTGTAATCCTGAAGGTTATCGAGAGGTATAATCTTGATATAACTCAAAACGAGGTCCTAGAGCGCCTCGATGTAGATCAGCTGTGCGTATGGGAGGCTAAGAACAAGTTACACGAAAAGGGGGTTTTAGCGGAATTCGTTAAAACAATATACGGGGAGAGGGGTCAGGAAAGGCTCCTAGGCAGGGTTGAAACATACGTTGCGAAGATAGTATCGGAGCTGAAGCTTGGGGATGAGGTTAGGAGGACTGCAATGGAGTTCATAAGAGCAACTCAGAGGAATAGGAAGAACCTCTATGGCAAGAGGCCGGAGACTATAGCAGCTGCAGCTGTATACCTAGTAGCTAGGTTGTACGGCTATGATCGCGTTAACCAAGATACGGTAGCCAGGGTCGTGAAGATAAAGGGGTCTAACGTTAGGAAACTCTACAGATACCTCATGGACGGCATGGTGGTTCTAGTCCCCCTCTAACCACGGTTAAACTAAGAGTTACCCGGAGGCCGAAACATGATCTTGTAAAGTAGCGTTAACCAACCTCACAAACTGGAAGCCCCATTTTCCAAGGCGGGGATGGGAGGAGTTTGTTAGGGTAGGGGAGGTCGTAGATTGCAAAACCATAGCTTATTAGGGTAATGAGAATCACTAGTTAGACTAGGAGCTCTAGAATGGTTGCCAGTGTTAAAGCATACTTGAAGTTGGTAGATAGGAGTGGATTTAAGCTAGAGAAGTGCCTAGACCAGGAGTTTTGCGCTAACCTACTGAGAATGGGTTTCGCTGATCTTAAGGGTAATGTTGAGATATTAGAGGCTTTAGACCTTTTAGCGACAGGTAAGGTGGCTATTGAGGGGAGGACTGGATGGGATGAGGCTCTCAGGTATGCTAGCATGCTCGGTGTTAAGCTCTCGCTATTCCTCGTATACCATGATCTAAGGAGGAGGGGTAGGAAGGCAAAGCTCGGATCAAGACCTAACACGTTGATACTAAACCTTGGATCGAGGAAAACTGAAATCCTAGTCTTAGAGGAGGGCACCCCCATGACTTTAGAGAATCTAGCAGAGTGGAGTAGATCCGCTATATCATCGGGCTACGAGCCGGTGGTAGCAGTGGTTGATAAATATGGGGTGATAACATACTATGAGGCTAGAGCAACATACAGCATAACATGAGCTCGAAGAATTCAAGCTACACATCTTGAAAACGAGAGGGTGCATAGCCGGTTGTGTAGTGGCTGAGTTAGCGTAGAGGAGCCCCCTATACCTCCCTACATACAGGATCTATGTTGATTTTACCTATATTAACCTTTAGTTAAAGGCTCTAAGCTGGTGTTGGGCTTGAAAGACCTACTAGCCGAGCTTAGGAGCCTAGAGAGGTTTTTGAAGATCAAACCCCTGTACTTTGATTTTGAAAGTCTAGAGTTTGTATGGCTTGACACTAGGCTTATCCCATTCAAGGAGGTTTATAGGAGGACTAAGGATTATAGGAGGGTTGCGGAAGCTATAAGAAGCATGGAGATTAGGGGTGCCCCAGCTATAGGTGTTAGTGCTGGGTTTGGGTTGGCCTTAGCCGCCTTAGAGAGTAAATCATCTGACGTCGATGCTCTATTGAACGATCTTGAGCACGCTAGGAGGCTTCTAGCCTCCACCAGGCCTACAGCCTTCAACCTATTCTGGGCCCTCGATAGGGTTATGAGGAGAGCTTATGATGAGGCTTCCAGGGGTGGTGTTGACGGGGTTATAAATGGTGTTTTAGAGGAGGCTTTAAGGATATACGTTGAGGATGTTAAAGCTAACATTGAGATGGGGAGGATCGGTTCTAGGCTTATAGAGGATGGTCAGACAGTGTTAACCCACTGTAATACAGGGGCTCTGGCTACAGCAGGTTTCGGTACAGCTCTAGGTGTTGTTAGATACGCTTGGTATGAGGGTAAGAGGGTTAGCGTTATAACAACAGAGACCAGGCCCGTACTCCAGGGGGCTAGGCTTAATGTATGGGAGCTTAGGAGGGAGGGTATACCTGTAAAGCTTATCGTTGACAGCGCTGTAGCAATAACACTAGCTAGGGGTATGGCCGACCTAGTCCTAGTGGGGGCGGATAGGATAGTGATGACGGGGCATACGGCTAACAAGATCGGAACACTACAGGTGGCTCTAGCAGCTAGGCATGCGAGCAAGCCCTTCTACGTTGTAGCCCCTACGAGCACCTTCCAGAGAACGTGGAATCCCGAGGAGATAGTTATCGAGGAGAGAAGCCCGGACGAGGTTAGAACGGTCATGGGGCAGACCTACATAACATTGGAGGATGTAGAAGTCTACAACCCCTCATTCGATGTAACCCCACCAGAGCTCATAACAGCCTTCATCACAGAGAAGGGGATCGTAGAGAAGCCTTTCGAGAGAAACATACCTCTAATCCTAGGTGTTTAAAGCCTATAAGGCATCCTGCCAATCTTAACCTCAACTGAACCACAGTAACCTCTAGGAGCGGGGATCGTTATGGAATCTCTTAGAGCCCTCGCCTCAACCCAGCCATCCATAGTCGAGAACCTAGCTTCCATGAGGGGGTAGTACGTTTTAACCTCGAAAACCCCATCAGCCATAGTCGGGTTTGATACATCAAACCTAGCTACGCCATCCTTAAAGCCCACCAGCACAGGTTGCACCCTATAGCTTCTAACATGGCCTAGGGGGTTTGAAGGCACATCACTTAAATCCCATCTAATAGACCTTTCGAGTAGGAGCCTGGAGGCCTCCACGTAGCCCCCGAGGGTTAGGGAGAGCTCCCCTTTAAACCTTAACACCAGAGAGCCCCTCTGGGCTGTGATTTCAAACACTTCAGGCGAGGATATGGCAAGAGACCCCCTGGGCCCCTCAACTACAGCTGATACACCTCGAAATAGACCACTACCCTTGAATCTATAGAAGGAGAGTACGTGCATCAAGCTAACACTATAATCCCTATAGGGGTGCTCTAAGGTAATCTCCATGCACCCGTCAGACCTCATGGTCACAGCTCCAGGAATCCAGGCTAGGGTGAAGCCCCCACCCCTAGCCAACGTTACCGAGCCAAGCTTCACCACGTCAGCCTCAACGTGGAATTTGAAGACCCCCAGCTTAACCTCAAGTCGGTAAGGTGCTGGAGGAGGCCTACTACACGAGACCACATGCTTACCATGAAGAGGCTCTAGCCCGGCAGGTGAGGCTGCTACATCACCTAGCCTAACGCAACCAGCTAAACCTGTATCACCCTCCAGGATGAGCGGAGCCAGGGGTCTCCAGCCTAGTGGGTTGAAGAGGCCGGGTTGCCCACTGGAGCCTGTGAACTCGACTAAGCCTGACACAACATCTCTAACATTGAGTACACTAACGCTAATAGGAACATCCCTTGAAGGTTCTAGAGGAACCTCGCTAACAAGCCCGCCGCCGTTAACGTTAACCTCGTAGATGCCACCATAACTCCAGGAAAAGCCTTCAACACCATCAACTAGGATGTCGAAGACACCAACTTGGTTCAAAAAAGCAGGAACAC
>Ga0080008_140894_pt1 | contig 20124 bp, 24 predicted proteins | sample ConCONMetagenome_FD_69211 | JGI IMG/M metagenome (GOLD analysis project Ga0080008, IMG submission 69211) | Hot spring microbial streamer communities from Conch Spring, Yellowstone National Park, USA - CON_C (SPADES assembly) (version 2) | ecosystem: Environmental > Aquatic > Thermal springs > Hot...
TCAAGGGGGGAGGTGAATTTGATTTGCGAGGGAAGAATCTACGATGTTTCGGGTAGAAGGGTCTTTGAGGGTAAGGGGAGATTCAGGAATAAGGGGATTTTCTTCATAAAAGTGCAGGGTAAAATCTTTAAGGTGATCCTTCAACCTTAGAATTTTTAAGGTACATGCTTTTGAAGGTTTTAAGGGCGAAGATCCATTGGGCGAGGGTGACCGCTAAGGATCTAAATTACGAGGGTAGTATTGCGATAAGCAAAGAACTTTTGGATGAGGTGGGAATCGTTCCCTACGAAAGCGTTTTGATAGTTAACGTTGAGACGGGAGAAAGGTTCGAAACTTATGTGATTCCCACCGAGGAAAAGGGGACGGTTCAACTTAACGGTGGCACCGCAAGGCTGGCCGAGGTGGGGGATAGATTGATAATAATGGCGTTTGGATGGTATAAAATTGAAGAGGCTATCTCCGTAAAACCGAAGGTGATCATACTGAACAAAAGGAACGAGGTAGTTCAACCTTAGAATAAAGCGTATGAGCCTCATAAGGAGCATAGGGGTAAATTTTAAGCACCTATTCAAAAAACCCTTTACCGTTATGTACCCGGATAAAAAGAGGGAGGTTCCCGAGAGGTGGAGGCTCGGGGGCTTTGCCCTGACCCTTAATCCTGAAACTGGAGAAGAGAACTGTATAGCCTGCCAACTCTGCCAAAACATATGCCCATCCCAAATAATAACCGTTGTTAGGGGGATGGAAACCATAAATATGCCCGATGGAACCACAAAAAAGAGGACTTTCGCAAAGGAGTTTTATATAGATTATCAGGCTTGTATGCAGTGTGAGCTTTGCGTCCAAGTTTGCCCAACCGACGCCATAGTTATGGTCAAGGAGAGGAAGAAACCGGGATACAGGAGGGAGGACCTGATATACGACAAGGAGAAACTACTTGAGAATGGCAGGAGGATCTTGAGGGGAGAGCTTGAGATCTCCTGGAGTACGGGTAACAGGTTAAGGGAACTTCAAGATCCAAAGAGGGTATGATGGGTTTGTTACTTTTTTCTTTGAGCGATGTTGTGGTTAGTAGGGATACGGTGGTTGAGTATAACCCATCCGTATGGTTCTATTCCTCCTGCTTGGCTACGTCTGGGGTTGAAGTTCTTGCGTTTTACCTATCCTCAGGTATATGGGGTCCCTTACCCCTGTTGATCTCCACCGCTTCCGGTGCTGGAGGATGCCTGGCTTCCAGCTATTCCGCTTATATCCTAACACCCACGAGAGAGCATAAACCTAAGGCTTTCGAGAGCGCTTTTAAGGGGGGATTTATGGGGGGATTCATAGGTTTGGGGGCAATAATAACCCTTAAGTTCCTTAAAGTCCTCTGAAAACTATGGCAAACCAAAAGTTTTTGGAAGAAATAAAGGTGGAAATTGAAAATCTGAAAGATACTGGGCTTTATGTAAATATAAGGACGGTTGAGAGTGCGGTATCCTCCTGGATGGTGGTGGATGGAAAGAAGGTTCTAAACCTTTCATCCAACAACTACCTTGGTTTTGCAAACGAGCCAAGGTTAAGGGAAGCGGCGAAAAGGGCGTTGGATGAATACGGTATAGGACCGGCGGCTGTAAGAACTATCTCGGGCACTATGTCCCTACACCTCATCCTTGAAAAGCTTTTAGCCGAGTTTAAAGGTGCGGAGGCGGTTATATCTTACCAGAGCGGTTTTAAGGCAAACCTATCCGTAATACCCTCAATAGTTTCAAGGGAAGACGGAATATTTTCCGATGAACTAAACCACGCATCGATAATTGACGGATGCAGGTTATCAAGGGCGGAGATAATAAGGTACGCCCACGCGGATGTGGATGATCTAAGGAAAAAACTTGCGGAGAATAGGCATAGGTTCAGGAGGGCCCTTATTGTAACGGATGGCGTATTCTCTATGGATGGTGACATAGCCCCATTACCGGAAATAGTTAAGGTTGCGAAGGAGTATGATGCGATAGTTATGGTGGATGATGCCCACGGTGAGGGGGTTTTGGGGAGGGGAGGAAGGGGAATAGTGGATCACTTTGACCTTCACGGTGAGGTGGATATAGAGATAGGGACGCTATCAAAGGCTTTTGGTGTGGTAGGGGGATACGCGGCATCCTCAAGTATTTTGGTTGATTACATTAGGCAAAAGTCAAGGCCATTTCTGTTTTCCTCCGCGATGACGGTTCCCGATACCGCGGCTTGCATAGAGGCGGTCAAGATTTTGCAGGAGAGCGAAGATAGGGTTAAGAGACTTTGGGAGAATGCCAATTACTTTAAGAAGAAGATGAAGGAAGCGGGATTTAATACTTGGAAATCCCAAACCCCCATAACACCCATAGTCATAGGGGATGAGAAAAAGACTCAGGAGTTTGCAAGGAGGTTGTTTGATGAGGGGATCTTCGTTCAGGCTATAGTATATCCGACGGTTCCTAAGGGAACCGCAAGGGTCAGGGTTATGATATCCGCAATACATACAAAGGAAGATTTGGATTTTGCAGCCGAGAAGTTCATAAAGGTTGGACAGGAACTTGGTATAATATGAAGCTTGAGTTTAACGGCGAAAGTTGGGAAGGTTCAAGGAAGTATGAATACAAGGGAAACAAGGATGTAATTAAATTCGTCCTCTTTGGAAAAGAGGAGGGCTTGGCGCCTTTTTACCGCCATCTTCCTAACCCTTAAGGTTCTTATCCCCAAAAGTTTTGATAAAAGTAATGTTATGGGCTTAACCTGAAGGTCCACAAAAAGGTCGTATTTTTGTTCCCTTAGCATTTCCGCGAATTCTTTTATCTCCTTAAATTTCGCCTTCCTATTGATCTTCCAAACCCTATTTATCCTAGGGTCCTCGGCAAAAATCTCCGCGTTTTCCGGATAAGTTAAAAAATGAAGTTCCCCCTTCTTACTTAAATATTCCAAAACGGGCGTCGATAGGATCACATCCCCCAGAGCGGAGAGCCTAACCGCCAATATTCTCATAGGGCTTTTTCCCGATAAGTTTAACAAGGTCCTTGGTGAGGATCTTTAAATATGCCCATTGGGATTGCCCCCTTATCTTCCCCTTCATATCAAAATCCGCCTTCTTTAACCTCTCAAGTGCGTATGACAGCTCCCCATCCGAGATCCACCTCGCGTACCTTGAAAGCTTCCTTTTAATAAAGTCGGGAATCTTTTCCACCGCGAAATTCCCCTTAACAAATGTCAGATACTCCACCTGCCTTATTAGGTAAGCCAAAATTAGTATAGGGTCCTCACCTTGCTCCTTAAGGGAGTCCAAAACCTGGTATGCCCCCTCAATATCCCCAGAAAGGATCCTTTCTCCCAAGGAATAAACCTTCTCGTTTGGAAGGTGCCAGAGTAGATTCAAGGCTTCGCTTGCGGGCTTGTCGGAATAAAGCTTAAGTTTAACAATTTCATTGTAAGCCTCCGTTAAACTCAAATTTCTAAGATCTTCCTGTAATCTTTGCAGTAAATCCGGCCTACTTTTCAACCAGATCAACTTGCTTACGAGCCATTTTTTGAATTCCTCCTCGTTTAACCTTCTCATATTTATCAAAAGGACACCCCCACCCTCCAGGCTTGCAAATTCCTCCGCCTTTTCCGAAATATAAAATGCACAACCCTTACGTTTCCTTAATATATCCACAAACCTCCTGAGGAGATTTTTATATCCCTTCAACGTATGAATGTTCCTAACCAAAACCACATTCCTACCCATCAAACCCCCACCCAACCTTTCCAATATTTTCTCAATTAAATTCTCCTCCTCATCCGCCCAAATTACCTCAACCTTATCCGCCCCTATCCTACCCTTATACTCTTCCATTATTGCCCTAATCGGGAAGTCCTCCTCACCCGCCATAATTATCACGTTTGGTACAAGCCTCTTATCCTTGATGAAACCTATGTGATCCGTCATATGAAAAAGTTCCCAAGAATATAAACCCTAAAAACCTCAGGCCTCGGCTTGTACAACCACACCTCCCCCCCAACCTCAAGGAAGGGTGCTAAGAAAATCCCCATCTTAACCGAGGTCCAAAATTGATTTAAGGAGTAAGCATAATCCCCCCTTACTCCAAATCCCACACCTAAAACTTCCCCTAAATACCTATAAGTTAAGCCCTCAAAGTACATGTGCCTGTAAGCCCTCCTCTGGGAAACCTTGTTGTAAAAGGAGTATTCTTGGGTATCCGAGGAAGCGGTGAAAATCCCCCCGAAATTCAGGAAAAATCGGGATATATACCCGCCCATTTGGAGCTCCCCCGCAGGGTTCCTGCTTGAGTACCTTCCCGTTGGAAAAATCAAATTAAATTGCGCCAATCCCTTTTCCGAAAACCTAACCTTTACCCCTAACTTAGCATCCGTAAGGGAAAGGCCATTTCGGAAATAAACAAAGGGCATATTAAAATTTAGTGATAAATCCTCATTTGCTACAAGCCACTCTCCCGCAAGGTCAAACCTCGTATAATACCCCCTCTCGTCCTCACCGTAACTCAAACTCAAATTCCACCTTCCGAATATTATGGGTTGTATGGTTAAAAAGGTTATCATCTTAAGGTCCGCCAAGCAACTACTCCCCCAACAACCAACGCCCCCACTCCCCCAACCGTCATCCATAAAGCTTTCCAAGAGCCCACCTTTGATGGGTAAGAAATTTCTATTTTTCTATAAGGTGGTGTTTGCGTCCCCCTCAATAACACGTTGTAAGTGCCACTCTTGGCATCTTTCGGTACGATAAAGTTTAAATTTAAATTGTATGCACTTGCCTGCCCTTTTGATGGGGGAATTTCAAAGGGTTCTAATTTTTCAATTTGAGGCCTTTGCCCCTCGCTTATCGCTTTATCCCTTAATGTGTCGGAATATACCGCGCGAGCTTGTTGAAACCTTATCTTAACCGTGCTATCGCAATGGTTAAGTAAGGTGAGGGTATGGGTGTATTTTCTGCCGGGCATTTGACCGAAGAATAGGAAAGAAGGGACCTTGCTCTTGTGGAAGGAAATGCAAAGGGTGAAGGTATCCTCAACGCTAAGGTTGGGAAACCTCCTGATAAAGTTTGAATCTTTCACCGCTATGCTTGCGCTTCCAATAACCCTATACCTTCCCGAATAAAAAGTTTTAGCGTAAATCCCGAACCATTCCCCCAAGTTATCCCTTTCAAGCTTAACCTCTTCAGAATTCCCCTTAGGATCAACCACCCTTAAGGAATATTTCTCTTCGGAGAAAACCTTCCCTCCCCTATTGGAGATCCCAAGGCTTATCCTAACGGGCCTTCCCAATATCCATGGTCCGTCCATCCTTATTGCTGGTATTGGTATATAAACGAGCTTGACAGTTTTCTTTACCCTAACCTCGGAGTTGGTTGGCTTATGATTCACAACCGCGGTAAAAACGTATTCCCCCTCCGGGAGCCTACCTATGTTCCTCCCGAAGATCCCATCGCCCGGCTTCTCATCCCCATTTTTCCCATCATCGTAAAGCTCATAAACCTCCTGTTTTCCCGAGGGATATTCGACATATATCCTGGCGGAAAAGTTTTTCCAATCTGGATGCTTAGGTAATATGGGCTCTAACCTGAGTTTGACATTTATGGGTTCGGTGTAGGGATGCTCCCCCGAAGGATAAACGATCTTAGGAATAGCCATGGAGAGTAGTACCGTTGCCCCCTTGGATATCTCAAACTTCCATATCCCGGGCTTAGGATTGGAGACGGTAAATATCGTATATCCCCTACCCTCCTTCCTGTTCCCCTCCACCTCCTTACCGCTGGGATCGTAAATTTTTAAGGTACTTTTCTCCCTTGGGTCAAACGCAACCACCACCCCTATCTCCGCGACCCCTTCCTCAACCGGGATCTCCACCAGGGAGCTAGGTTTCACATCCACCCTAAACCTCAAGAGTTTTCCCTCCAAAAGGTTCATAAACTTTGTGGATATTTCGGAAAGGTCGTTCACCCTTGTGTACGCACCACCCGAGGAATTTGCCAAATCAATTATAGCGCTTTCCGCATCCTGAGTTGAAAAGACAAAAACGTTCCATTTGTTTTCCTTAAAGTCCGACGCCATAGAGGATAACGTGGTGAGATAGTTCCTTATATCTTCCCCTGGAGGAATATCGTCTTCCCTTATCCTACCATCCGTTAAAACGATAACGTAAGCTTGCCTCCTTTCCGACCTCCTCTTCAGTATCCCCTTTGCCAAATTTAGGGCGGACCTTAAATCCGAATACTTTTCCGGCTTTACATTCATCAAAGAGTCCGTTAGAATCCTTTTCGCATCCCCAGGATTCATACCTTCCCCTATTACCCTGCTCTTTTCCCCGTAAAGTATTAGGCTAAATCTTACAGGAGCCTGTAAGGCTTCGGAGATATCGCTTATCATCTTTGAACCTTCCCTTGCTAAACCCTTCGGATCCAGCTTCACCATACTCCCAGAGACATCTATTACTATAACCACCTCCGTTGTGGGACCCAAAAACATCTCAATTTGTCCCATCAACCAAACCATCCTCCAAATCCTCCAGTTTTTTTATAAGATAATCCCAAGCTTCCTCGTCCTTCACAAGGTTCAAGATCTCCTCGTAAATTTCCCTTTTCAAGAACACCTCCGCAAAGGGGGCGATAAATAGGCTGAAATTAAAGGTTAGATTTCGCAGGGGTTTTATACTCTCAAGGAAGAATATTGCGGGCGTTCCCAACCCCATCAAATGAATTTTAAGAGCCAGTTCATCCAATTTACCTTTCAAGTTTTCTATTTTAAGGTTGGCTCAAGGTTCAAAACTTCCCTTAAATACATACCCGTGTAGGAGCCTTCAACTTTTGCGACATCCTCGGGCGTTCCCTCCGCAACGAGATAACCCCCATCATCACCACCTTCAGGACCCAGATCTATCACCCAATCCGCGTTCTTTATCACATCAAGGTTATGCTCTATTACCAAAACCGTATTCCCGTTATCAACCAGCCTGTGTAATACGTCTATGAGCTTCCTAACATCCTCAAAGTGCAAACCGGTGGTTGGTTCATCGAGGATATACAAGGTCCTTCCTGTGGGCATCTTTGAGAGTTCTTTCGCCAACTTTATCCTCTGAGCCTCTCCGCCGGAAAGGGTGGTAGAAGGTTGTCCGAGCTTTATATATCCCAATCCCACATCCGCCATAAGCTGTAGCTTCCTCTTGATATTTGGAACATCCTCAAAGAACTCAAGGGCCTCATCCACCGTCATATCAAGCACATCCGCTATGGATTTACCCTTATATTTCACTTCCAGAACTTCCGAGTTATACCTCGTACCTTTGCAAACCTCGCAGGGGACGTATACGTCGGGCAAGAAGTGCATCTCTATCCTTATGTACCCTTCCCCCTCGCAGGCTTCACACCTTCCCCCCTTCATATTGAATGAAAAATGTTGGGGTTTAAAGCCTCTAGCCTTTGCTTCGGGGAGCTTGGCATAAAAGTCCCTTATATGGGTAAATACGCCTGTGTAAGTCGCTGGGTTGCTCCTAGGCGTCCTACCTATGGGGGACTGATCTACATCTATTACCCTGTCTATGTATTCCATTCCATAGATTGCGGTGTGTTCTCCTGGATCCTCCCTTGAACCGTAAAGCTTCTTTGAGCTTTGAGACATCCCTGGGATGCAAGCCTATGGAAGGCTCATCAAGAACGTATATCACTCCCGAAAGGCCCGAACCTATCTGGGTTGCCAACCTGACCCTCTGCTCCTCCCCACCCGATAAAGTATCCGACCTCCTGTCCAAAGTTAAGTACCCCAAACCGACGTTTTCCAAAAACCTCAACCTCTTCTTGATCTCATCCACTATCTTCTCCGCTATTATTTTCCTCTTCCCTTCAAGATTAAGCTCCTCAAAGTACTTAAGGACACTTTTTACGTCCATCCTAACGATATCCCATATGGATTTCCCATCTATTTTAACAAAAAGCGCCTCCTTCCTCAACCTTGAGCCCCCGCAGGTTGGACATGTGGTATATACCATATACCTCTCTATCTCCGCCCTCGTCCATTCCGAATCCGTGGTCTTATATCTCCTCCAAAGCTGAGAAATTATACCTTCCCATTCGCTATACTTCGGCTTGTAATCCTCATCGTCCAAGGATTCAGGGGGAGTTTCATCCCCCCACATAACCACGTTCTTAAACTCCTCGGGCAAAATCCTCCATGGATCCTCCAAGTTCGCCCCATACCTCTTTGCGATCCTCTCAAGTACCTTTACGGTTATGGGATGGGGTTCGGATAGGGGTTTAATTGCCCCCTCAAGGATACTCAAGTCCGGGTTTGTAATGAGTTTCGCGGGATCAAAATCTATCTTTACACCCAATCCCGTGCATGTTGGGCAGGCACCGTAGGGGGAGTTAAATGAAAAAAGCCTGGGTTCAGGTTCGGGCATTGAGAATCCGCATTTTGGACAGGCTAAATTCTCGCTAAAGATCTCCTCTTCATCCCTATCCGTTATTACCTTAACTATACCCTCCGATTCCCTCAGAGCGGTTGATACGGACTGGTGTATCCTGCTTTTTTCCTCAGAGCTTACAAAGACCCTATCCACCACAACCTCTATCTCGTGCCTCTTATTCTTGTCAAGGGTTGGAACCTCATCAAGGTTATACATAATCCCATCAACCCTAACCCTAACGTACCCCTTCTTCGCCAACTTTGAAAATAGTTCCCTATACTCCCCCTTCCTCCCCACCACCACGGGAGATAAAATCTGTATCCTCATTCCCGTGTATTTCTTGAATATCTCTTCTACGATCTCATCCACGCTCCACCTCTGTAGGGGGTAGTCGTCGTTGGGGCAGTGTGGTACTCCTATCCTCGCGAAAAATAGTCTTAGATAATCGTAAATCTCCGTAGATGTTGCTACCGTTGATCTTGGATTCCTCATTATTTTCCTCTGCTCTATGGCTATTCCCGGAGAAAGTCCTACGATCTCATCAACTTCGGGTTTTTCCATAATTCCGAGGAATTGGCGCGCATAAGGTGATAGGCTTTCCACGTACCTCCTCTGAGCTTCCGCGTATATAACATCAAATGCCAAGGAGGATTTACCAGAACCGGAAACTCCCGTTATCACCACAAACTTGTTTTTCGGGATCTCAACGGTTATGTTCTTTAAGTTGTGCTGCCTTGCTCCCCTTACGATGATCTTATCGTTCATATAACCGAATATTTTAAGGCTAAACCTTAACTTTTCTCCAACCTGGCCTTAAGGTCGGCGGAGATAAGGGCGTTGATTATCTCGTCAAGTTCTCCATCAAGGACATTCTCCAGGTTATAAATCGTGAAGTTTATCCTATGATCCGTGACCCTATTTTGAGGGAAGTTGTATGTCCTTATCTTTTCGCTCCTGTCGCCACTTCCTATATATATCCTCCTCAAGCTCTTTATCTCCCCCTCCCTCTGCATCTCGTAATAATCCCTCAACCTCGCCATAAGGATCCTCATGGCCTTCTCCTTATTCTGATGCTGGGACCTCTCATCCTGACAGGTCACAACTATACCCGTCGGTATATGCGTGATCCTAACCGCGGATTCGGTTTTATTCACATATTGACCTCCCGCTCCCCCTGCCCTAAACGTTTCTATCTTCAGATCCTCAGGCCTTACCTCTATCTTTACATCCTCGTACTCCGGAAGAACTACCACCGAGGCGGCGGATGTATGGATCCTTCCGGAGGATTCGGTTATTGGGACCCTCTGCACCCTATGTACCCCCGCCTCAAACTTTAAAAGTCCGTATGCCCCCTTACCCTCAATCAAAAGCACCACCTCCTTATAACCGCCCATATCGCTCTCGGTGAAGTCTATTATTGAAACCTTCCAACCCTTCCTTTCGGCAAACCTTATGTACATCCTCGCTAAATCTTTGGCAAAGAGTGCTGCTTCTTCACCTCCAACCCCCGCCCTTATCTCTATTATCGCGTTCCCCACATCCCTCGGATCCCTGGGTATCAAGCTCAGCATTATTTCCTCATCCAACTTTTCTGCTTTTTCCCTGAGATTTTCAAGCTCAATCTCAAGCTCGGGATCTGGGCTTTCCTTCAAGAGTTCCTCTAAGGCGGATATATCCTCCTCAACCCTTTGTAGTTCCATTATAAGCTGGACCTTATCCTTAAGCGATTTATACTCCTCAAGGGCTTCCCTGAATTCCTCGCTTGAAAAATCGGTAATTTGGGAAAGCTTTTCTTCAAGGGCTTTAAATTTTTCCAAGACCTCCAAATACCTATCCTTCATATTGACAAATAGAACATCGCTATTCCTCCCGCCACGGACGCGTTCAGGGATTCCACCTTTCCAAACATCGGGATTTTTACCACAAGGTCCGCCTGATCCTTTATCGCCCTTGACCCTCCCTCACCTTCACTACCCACCACCAAGGCGAAAGGTTTCAATTTTTTTGCCTTCCTTATATCCACCCCATCCATATCCAAAACTATACACCAACCCCCCGCCCTCTTAAATTCCCCAATAAACCTTTGTGTGTTGTATATTGCTATTTTTATATGACGTATTCCCGGACGGTAGGGCGATCTTAGTCTCGGATGGGATAATAAAGGCTAGGTACAGATACGGCTTTGATAGGGAAGTGTTGTTAAATCCCGGGGTTATAGATTCCGTTGAGGTTAAGGTTTGGGCTACCGCATGGGCCTTTATGCCCGGGCACAGGATAATGGTTATAATCTCATCCGCAAATTACCCGCGTTTTGAGGCAAACCCGAACAACGGGGGCCCCTTCGTAAGGGACGACCCTAATAAGCTCCCCGCAAACAACAAGATATACCACTCTTCCAACTATCCTTCCCACATAATTTTGCCGATGTACCCCTCCACATCCGTAAGGGAGATGATATCACAATCGGATAAAAATATAATAATTTCCGCAAACAGGGTGTGTTGGGAGGGAGAGATCAAAGTTTATGATGTTTCGGGAAGGGTTTTATTTGAAGGTAGGGGTTGCACAAGACCCTTAAAGAGGGGGGTGTACTTTGTAAAGATCGGCAACAGATTAAAGTCCATCATCATAAGATGACCTTACCTGACCTTTTCAACCCCTATGCATGGGCGGTAAAACTTTTAAGGTCCTCATCAAAACCGAAAACCCCCGACATATTCTCAATAAACGTTGGGAACTTGCGCATGGGAGGAACCGGAAAAACCCCCCTGGTCATAGAGCTTGCAAGGAGGATTGAAAGTTCGGCGATTATAACCTTGGGGTACGGGAGGAAGTTTAAGGGGTTATACACATCAAGGGAGCATCCGGATCCGTACCACCTTGGGGATGAGGGCTATATGATCTTTAAGAAGACGGGGAGGGATGTTATAGCATCAAAGGATAGGTTTAAGGCGGTGGAAATTGCGAAAAACTATGGGGCAAAGGTTCTGATATTTGACGACGCCTTCCAGTACTTTAAATTACGTGCACACTTAAATTTGCTCATCCTTCGTCCCGCCGATCTCAAGTCCAACGTTTTTCCCTTTGGTCCCCTCAGGGAACCCTTCGAAAGTTTTAAGTTCTCCGACGCTATAATTTTCAACCTAAAAACCTCCAAAGAAACCCCCAAATTTCCCGATCTTGGAAAACCCACATTTATTATGAGATACCAGATTGAGGGTATTGAGTATATGGGAAAGGTTTTGGATCTTAAAGGCTTGAAAATTTTCGCCTTTTGCGGGATCGCGGATCCCTTTAGCTTCATAAATTCCCTAAAAAGTGGGGGCGCTGAGGTTGTTGGGCACAGGATATTCCCAGACCATTGGTGGATAGGGGAAAGGACCTTGGAAGGGATCTTAAAGGCTTCCAAAAGATTAAACGCAATACCCGTTTGCACGGAGAAGGATTTTTATAGGTTGGGGAGGGAGGATGTTGGGTTCCTTAAGATATCTACGGTTTTGGAGGGTGGGTTTTGGGAATTCTTAAAATCAAAACTACCCCTTTAAAATTTTTTCTATGGCTTTTCTAATAACGGAAGAGCAAATTCAAAGGAGGGTTGCCGAGCTTGCGGAGGAAATATCCAGGGATTACGAGGGTAAAGAGGTGATATTGGTGGGTGTTTTAAAGGGCGCCTTCGTTTTCTTGGCGGATCTTATGAGGAAGCTCAAAATTCCTTCAAGGGTAGATTTCCTCGCGGTTTCAAGTTACGGAAAATTTACCGAAAGTACCTTATCCCCAAAGAACCCTTTATCGCCTCCCTTTCCGTAAAGCTCCAGGCGGTGGGAACACCCGCCTTTAAGGAGGTTATAAGTAAGGGGACATAATGCCAGGAGTGGGACCTTAATAGGGATGGTGTGTTATGATCCCCCGTTATCGCCACTATTCCTCCAAGTTTTAGGATCCTTGGGATGTAGGAATCAAACCTCTCAAGGGCTAAAACCTTTTTCCTCCAATCCCCATCCTCCCCCGCCTTATCCGCATCCTTATAGTGTATATAAAAGAAGTCGTAATTGTCAAAATTTTTCTCAAGCTCCACTAATTCCGCCTCAAAATCCGGGGTATCCTTTGGCACATACATACCCACGAGCTTTGCTAAACCCCTGTACATAGGATAGCTTGCGGTTCCGAATGCCCTTAAACCCCATTTTTCCTCAAACTTCTCAATTTTCAGGAGCTTGGCGTACCCCCTCATCAAAAAGAAATTTCCCCTCTCCTCATCCTTCAGTATTTCCCTTGAGATTTCCAAAATCTTCTTCAGGATCCTTGATGTCTTTTCTGCTGAAACTTCTAAAGGTTCCGGGTCAAGGGGCCTTTCCCCTTCCCTCCCAGGGTCCGTTTCCAAAACCTCTTCGGACAATCCCTCCCCCCTTAGTACCATAACAAACCTATGCTCCTTACCGCTTTCCCAAATAACCTCAACATCCTCCACTTTGTTTATCTTTTTCAATTTTTCCACGATCCTCCGGTTTTCCTCGGTAGAGATCCTACCCGCCCTCCTATCCACTATCACCCCATCCCTTAAAGTTGCGAAATTGCACCTTATCGTAACATCCCCCTCTCTAATTTCCATATCCAAACCCAAAGCCTCCAATATCCCCCTCCCTATCCTGTACTTAATGGGGTCATAACCAAATAGGGATAAATGGGCGGGACCGCTCCCCGGCGTGATCCCCGCTCCTACGCTTTCAAGGGCACCGACCGGAAACCTCTTTGCTAAGGAGTTTAAGTTTGGGATATTTGCAAGTTCAAGCTCCGTGAAACTTCCCAAAACGGGTAACCCCCCCAAACCATCCACCACCACCAAAATTATCTTTTCCCCTTCCTGCAAAAGTTCCCTATAAACCATAACTAAATTCTATACCCGAACCACCTTAACAGGTTTGGTAAAACGAAGATTTCCCCCCCTTCGCTTATCACCGTCCCAGAAAAATCCAGACCCTTTACCTGAAAAGGAACAAAGGATCCCGAACCCACTTTATATATCTCCTCAAAAGCCATAGAAATCGCCTTATTTTTCCTAACCAAAACAACCCCGTACTTCGCCTCTTCAAGATCCCCAACCAAGGGAATAAAGTTCCCTTCAAGATCCAGAAGGTACTCTTCCCCTTTCCTCAGCACCCTATCAAGCCCAACAACCCTATAAACGTAATCCAAGTTTATTGCCATGTTGTATCCCATAAACCTGCCAAAGAGGTACCTTGAGTTCCATACATTTGAGAGGATATAAGCATCAACCGTTGTTCCTTTATCCTTTTCCGTACCCACCTCCACCCATCCCCCCAGTTTCCTCGCTTCCTCAAGCACCACACCCATACCGTACCCCCTACCGGAAATTTCCGTCGCTTCTTCCTTGGTCGACATTCCGGGTAAAAATATAAGTTCAAGGGGATCGGAGTATTTAATACCCATCTCCTTTGCCTTCCTTTCCAACTTCTCAAAATCTATCCCCCTCCCGTCATCGGATACGGATATCTTTAGATAGGATCCTTCCAATTTTGCCTCCACCCTAATTATTCCAAACTCCCCTTTACCCTTCTTGACCCTCTCCTCCGGCGTTTCTATACCATGATCCACCGCGTTCCTAACGAGGTGTATTAATATGCTTTCCAATCTCCTTAAGCTTTCCACCTCCACCGTCAAACTTCCCCCCAAAGTTTCCAAAACCGCCTTTTTACCCATCTTTAACAAAAGCTCGTTAAATCCCCCCCTTATTTTCCTATAAACCTCAAACAGGGGCCTAACCCTCAGGGAAAGGACCATATTGTAGATCCTACCAAGCCTTTCCCTAAAATTCACCTCCTTACCTTTTGAAAGATCTTCCAAGGTTTCAAGAAGTTCGCTTTCAAGCCTCATAACATCCCCCGCCTTAACGATAAATATTTCCTGATCCGCGGAAAGGCTTAAAATCCCCTCTATTTCATCTATAGCGGAGGATAGGGCGGGTATGAAACCCGCGAAATTTTTCGTTTTCCTCATTAAATTTATGTTCTCCTCCCACTTGTGGCATATAAAGACCAGCTCGCTCAAACCCATAAATCCAGCCGCCCCCTTCAGGGTGTGTATTAGCCTGTAAGCTTCATCCACCTGTGTCTCATTGAAAGAAGTTATAGCCCTACCAAGAATTTCCCTAAGGGATGAAAGTGTATTCCTCGCCTCCGAATAAAAGATCTCCTTTAGTTCCTCACTCATCCAAGAAAACCTGCCCCGTTATTTTTATCCCAAACCCCTCAATTGCGGGTAGAATCTTCATTTTACTCACAAGAAGTTTTGCAGATCTCGCATATAACCGCCGAAGGGTATAAACCCGCAAGCTTACAAAGATCCACACTTGCCTCCGTATGCCCAGCCCTAACCAAAACCCCACCCTCCTCCGCTCTAAGGGTGTAAAGGTGTCCTGGCTTCAAGAAATCCCTCTCCCCCTTCGTTGGATCCGCCACCCATCTCGCGGTTAAGGCCCTATCGTACGCCGACGCACCCGTACTTGTCTCCTTCGCGTCAATTGGTATGCCGAAGGGTGTCCCAAACTTTGACGTGTTCTCGGAAGGTACCTCTAACCTAAGTTCCTTAAACCTCTCCCGTGTCATGGTGACGCATATTAACCCACCTCCCTTCTTTGCCATAAGGTTTATCGCCTCGGGGGTCACCTTCTCGGAAGCTACAACGAAATCCCCCTCGTTCTCCCTCTCCGGATCGTCAACCACTATTATAACTTTCCCCTGCCTAAGATCCTCTAAAGCCTCCTCCACCGTGTTAAAATTCATACCAATTTTACCAAAAGGTAGTTTTTCTTCCCCTTCCTCAAAATCAAAACCTTACCCTCTATCGCGCGCGAAAGGGAGATTTTATCCTGCGCATCCGAAACCCTAATGTTATTTACATAAACCCCTCCACCGTTTATCGCCCTCCTCGCCTCTCCCTTTGATGGAAAGAGCCCAACATCCACCAAAAGCTCCACAAGGGGATAACCCTCCCCCTCAAACCTTTCCTTTGGTATCTCCCTTGATGGAACGTCCGAAAATATCTCCAAAATCTCCCTTAAATTCAAATCTTTAATTTCTTCGCCGAATAGTACCTTACTCGCCCTTTCCGCCCTCCTCATAGCATCCTCCCCATGAACCATCCTTGTAACTTCCCTCGCAAGGACCCTATGAGGTTCCCTCTTTTCCGGTTCCCTCTTTAAGGATTCCTCAAGCTCCTCAATCTCCCTTTCCCCCAAAAAGGTGAAATATTTTAAATACCTTATCACATCCGCATCTTCCGTGTTTATCCAAAACTGGTAAAACCTAAAAGGAGAGGTTAGATTTGGATCAAGCCAAACCGTACCCTCCTCCGTCTTCCCAAACTTCACCCCTGAAGACGTGGTAATTAAAGGAAAGACCAAGCCGTAAGCCTTTCCCCCCCTCATTTTCCTTATTAACTCTATTCCCGCGGTTATATTCCCCCACTGGTCGCTCCCCCCCATCTGTAAAACACAGTTCTCCCTATCATACAACACCAAAAAGTCGTAAGCCTGAAGTAGCATATAGGAAAACTCCGCAAAGGAGATCCCCTCCTCCCTCTGGAGCCTGTTCCTTACAGATTCCTTTTGTAGCATATAGTTCACCGTTATGTGCTTCCCAACTTCCCTAAGAAAATCCACGAGCTTTATCTCCCCGAGCCAATCGTAATTGTTTACTATCTTTGCCGGGTTCTCCTTCGCTTTAAAGTCCAAAAATTTCTCTATTTGTGCCTTTATTCCCTCAATATTTTCCTCTATTTCCTCCTTGCTCAAAAGGGGCCTTTCCTTTGTCTTTCCGCTCGGATCCCCTATTAAACCGGTTCCCCCACCTATCACCGCTATAGGTATATTCCCGAACCTCTGAAACCTCGATAAGGTTATTAAGGGAAGAAGGGAACCTACATGCAAGCTCTTTGCAGTTGGATCAAACCCTATATATCCCACAACCCTACCCGTTAACTCCTCCAAACCCTCCGTATAGTCGTACAAAATCCCCCTCCACTTAAGTTCCCTTATGAAATCTTTCAACTTTCACCCCCTTAAGTTTGTTAAGGAGAATTACGTATGTCCTGTACCTCTCGGGACGAACATTACCTATTACCCCACATGCAGGCTCAACGGTGTGTGTGCAATCCGGAAAGGCGCACTCAAATTTTCTAAATTCCCTGTAAAGTTTGGGAAATTCATCGTATTTGACAAACTCCGTTATTTCAAACCTCCCAAAACCCGGCGTATCGCAAACGTATCCCCCATCCGGATTTTTTACCAACATTATGTCCGTAGTGGTATGCCTACCTTTCCCATGTTTCCCCACCTCCTGAACCTTAAGTTCCAAGCCAGGAATTATGGAGTTTATTATGCTCGTCTTCCCGCTTCCAGAAGGACCCGCCAAAACCGTTATATATCCCTTTATACTTTCCCTTATCCTTTCCAAACCTTCACTCGTCACAGTTGAACCCTCTATAACCTCGTAACCTATCTCCTTATAAACGCTTAACCACTTTTCCCTCTCGTTTTCATCCGCAAGATCCTTCTTATTGAAAACTATTACAGGCTCTATATCTTCCTTTTCCAAAACCGCCAGTATGCCGTCAAGGTGAAGGGGGTCAAGATCCGGCTGTTTGTACGAAAAAACCACAAGGACCCTATCCACGTTTGCCACCCTTGGTCTGGGCAATAAATTCTTCCTTTCAAGGACCTGCTCTATCCTGAAGTTTTTATCATCCAAGATTTCACCCTCAACAAAATCCCCAACAAAAATATTCCCCTTTAATTTGCTCTTTGGAACCGATAAATAAACCTTCCCATCCACCTCAACACCCAAATGGGGACCTTTCCTATAAACAACGAAACCCCTCATAACCTTATGATATCCTTTCTTGATCTTGTTATCACTTCCCCCTTACCCGCAATTACGATATCCTCAATCCTTATACCGAACTTCCCCTCCAAATAAATCCCGGGTTCCACCGTCACAACCTCGTTTCCCCTAAGTACATCCCTTGATTTTGGAGAAAGGTAAGGAGCCTCGTGTATATCCAAACCCACACCGTGTCCAAGCCCATGCCCAAATTTTCCCTTAAACTCTGAACCCTCTATAAAATCCCTCGCAACCTTGTCAATATCCGATGCTTTCCTGCTCCCCTTAAACCTCAATGCATTTATAGCCCTCTCTTGTGCCTCCAAAACAACCCTGTAAGCCCTCTCAAAAATCTCATCCGTCTTGTTCCCTATCCATATCGTCCTGGTCATATCCGAGCAATAACCCATATACCTAACTCCAAAATCCAATATCAGGACGCCCCTTTCGGGTATTAAGTTTTCCGTAGCCCTGGCATGTGGCATGGAGGACCTCTCGTTTCCCGCAACAATGGGTTCAAAGGACATACCCTCCGCACCGTTTGACTTCGCCCACCTCTCCATCTCAAAGGCAATTTCCCTCTCAGTTTGTTTCCCCGGTTTCAGGTTATTTAAGAGCCAATCAAAGAGTTTATCCGTTATCTCCTGCGCCTTCTTTATCTTCTCTATCTCCTCCGAGGTCTTCCTTGATCTAAGGCTTGAAACAAAACCGCTTACCGGAAGGAACCTTATACCCTTAGCATGCTTTTTTAAGGATTTTACATATCCCAAAGGTGTATAACCCTCAACCGCCACCTTCCTCACCCCCTCTTCCTTCAATATATCCGCTAAAACCTCAAACTGGGTTTTCCCATAGGGTATATCCACAACCTCAACGCCCTTAACTTCTTTTCTTGATTGCTCCTTATACCTAAAATCCACGATTAGGTAATCCTTATTTTTTGTCTGTAAGAAAATCCCCGTTGAACCACTAAAACCCGTCAAATACCTTAGATCGGATATGCTAACAAACTCCGGCTTCCAAACCAAATAAGCGTCGTACCTCCTCCCCCATTTCCCCCTTAACTCCTCCAACTTCATATTAAAATTCTACCGTTGAATTATCCTTTTCACCTTCCCGCATCCCACCTCAAACAATACCCCCTTCCTTTTCTTATCAACCCTCCTCCCTAAAACATCGTAAAACCTCTTCTCCAAACATCCCAAGCTTTCCCTCAAACTCAAAGGATCTATAACCGTAAAATAAACCTCGTATTTTCCATTCCTGCTACTTGTCTAAAGCAAGTTTAGTCCTTTGTACCAAATAGCGACCGGAAATTTCTCATTCCCACCCGACGAAATCTCCCCAAAATACTCCCAGTTTATGTTATCCAAAGACCTAAAGATCTTTATTGAATACCTTGATATGCTATCCGCCCATATGGAGAACTTCCCATAAGGGGTTATGACAAGCTCCACGTTTGAAACCACACCAACTCCCAAAGCCACATCGTTGCAATTAAAGGAATTTCCGAAATCATAGGAGTAGCAGAATTTAACGAAGTTTGGACCGGAGCCCAATATGAAAACCGTATCCCCAAAAACCTCAATATCCGCGGTATAGTAAGAGGTGTCAATAACTTCCTTAATATCATACCCCGAAGGTTTAAGCCTTATTAGGAAAACCCCGTTCCCCTCCCATCCAACCGCAACTATAAACCTAAAGGAATCCAAGGCCCTCATCTGGCCATTATGTAAGGCAAAGGGTAATGAAAAGCTTAAAATCAAACTATCAAACGCTCCCCCAAATTCCCTTTTGATCCTCAACTTACTCCCCTCAATTTCGTAAACGTAAGTGTAATAAACCGTATCCCCCACCTTATACACGAAAGGTTCGTCCTCCGCATAATACGGATGATCCGCAAAAACCGTATGGTTCCAAGTAATACCCCCGTCATAAGATATAGCCCTAAAGATCACGGAATCTCCCCATCCATAATACATCAAAATTAGGGTATCACCCCAACATGCGAAATTGCTTTCTGATCCGTGCGTATTTGAAACCTTAAAGTGGGAAGACCAAGAACTTCCATCAAAATACCTAAAATAAACACCCTTACCTTCGCATGCGGAATGGTAGAATACAAAGAGCTTACCCCCACATACGTTTATAAGGGAAGGTTGAAAATCCGAAACACCCGGACCTTCGGAATACGTTGAACTGTACCAACCGCAAGTGCTTATGGGAAATATCATACCCACTTAAATACCTATGTAAGTTCCCACCCCTTCTTCCTTTAAAACCCTCAAGAGCTCCCCTTCCCTTGTTATGTTAAACACGATTATGGGAATGGATGTTTGCCTTGCTATGTCTATGGCGGATGTATCCAAAACTTTATAGTCCTTAACGAGGAAATCGTAATACGTTAGCCTATTTATCTTCTCGGCTTTTGGGTTTTTTTCTGGATCCTCCGTATAAACCCCATCAACCCTCGTCCCCTTCAGTATAACGTCAGCTCCTATTTCGGATGCCCTTAATGCCGCCGCGGAATCCGTTGAAAAGTATGGGTTTCCCGTTCCACCGGCAAATATAACGATCCTTCCCTTCTCAAGGTGCCTTATCGCCCTCCTTCTAATGTAAGGTTCTGCAACCTGAGAAACCATAATTGCGCTCATAACCCTCGTCTGTACCCCCCTCCTCTCTATAAGGCTCTGCAAAGCAAGGGCGTTCAATATCGTGGCTAGCATACCCATATAGTCCGCGGTGACCCTATCTATTCCCAAATGGGAGCTTTGGGTTCCCCTCAATATGTTCCCCCCCC